>Ga0207933_1002526_pt1 | contig 11692 bp, 10 predicted proteins | sample NGESurdeep092012_4_FD_184488 | JGI IMG/M metagenome (GOLD analysis project Ga0207933, IMG submission 184488) | Arctic peat soil microbial communities from Barrow, Alaska - NGEE Surface sample F53-3 deep-092012 (SPAdes) | ecosystem: Environmental > Terrestrial > Soil > Wetlands > Peat ... | reverse complement strand
AAGCTGCTGCAGCGGCTGGCAGACAAGCGCGCCCACCAGACGTCGGAGGCGGCATGAAATACATCACCGGACTTCCGTGCCAGAGCACTTAGTCTATTGCGGGCGCCTGATTGCCCTCCTCCAGGAGGCTGGAGAGAAGGCCCGCATCGATATTTCCTCCGCTGACGATGAGGGCCGTCTTGGGGCCTGGTTCCAATTGCTCCAGGGCCGCCAACGGCAAGGCCCCGGAGCCCTCGGCCACGATCCGGGCCGCCAGCGCCAGTTCGCGCACGGCAGCGTGCAGCCGCGCCTCCGGCACCACCAACCAGCGGTCGACCGCGCTCTCCAGGCGGTCCATCATGGCCGGGTGGTAGGGAGCCACGGTGCCGTCGGCGATGGTGTGGGGTGCGAGATCGACCCGCCCTCCGGCGGCTATCGCTGCGGGCCAGAGCGCATATCCATCGGACTGAACGCCAACGATCTCAATTTCTGGGCGGCGGGCACCCAGCGCCGCGGCCAGGCCGCTGACCAGGCCGCCGCCGCCCACCGCCACCACCACGCGCTCCAGCCCCTCCATCTGCTCCATCAGTTCGAGGGCGCAGGTGCCATGCCCGGCCATCATTTCCAGGTCCAGGTGGGGGTGCAGAAAATTCTCCGGGCTCTGCCTCCAGCCCTCCTCCGCCATCCACTCGAAGACGCGCCGGCGCGGCCACAGGACAGCCTCGCCTCCCCATTCCCGGACGCGCTCAACCTTGAGGCGGGGAGCGTCCTCGACCATGATCACCCGGCATCGAACACCGAGTTGATGGGCCACATAGGCGCAGGCTATGCCCGCGTTGCCGGCGCTGACCGTGAGCAGGCCGCGGGCCAGAACCGACTTCGGCAAGGCCAGGGCGGCGGCGAAATAGCCCCGAACCTTGAAGCTGCCGGTCGGCTGCAGGAGCTCCAATTTGAACTGCACGCTGGCGTCGTCGAAGTACGGCCAGACGGGGGTGGGCGCCAGCCAGGGACGGATGCGTTGGGCGGTGGCGCTGATCCGCTCCGGGTCCAGGGCCTCCATCAGGTCCCGGCGAGCACGTGCTGGGCGGCGTGGATCAGATCATCGCGGCCAGCGCCGTCGAGGGCGAAGATCCGAAAGAGCGCCATCCGCACCGGCAACCGTCGAAACAGATCAAGCACGCGGGAGCGTTGGAAACCGCCCGCCAGGGGATCGAAGAGGAGGATGTCCTGGGACTCCATGAGCGGGTTGAAGGCACGCGACTCCTGCGCCGCCACGTCGACCTCAAAGGCCATCGACCGGAGCGGGCCCGGGAGCAGTTCCCGGATGCGTTGAGCGAACTCGTCGCGGCCCATGCGCAGGGCTCCGGAGGGCACGTCGTGGGCCTCGGAGTAGCCGGAGTAGATGAGCGTCCACTTGAGCCGGCGCTCCACAATCGCCGACCACCCCTGGCCCAGTTCATGGAGCAGAGAGCCCGCTGGCTGGTGCCGCCAACCGTCCACTTCGGTCAAAAGGCTCCATTCGGTGAGGCGCCTGAACGCCTCCAAATGGTCGAGTGGGCTACCCCCCAGCAGCACCTCCATGGTGGGCTTGAAGATCTCCCTCAGCTGAAGATCTATGCGTCTGACGGTGCGATGGAAGTAAACCTGGTGGTAGAGATAGAGCCGCGCATTGAGGAACATGAACAGCGCTTCAGCCCCGTGCATGTGAAGCGTCAGACCCTGCTCGGAGATGAATGAATAGTGCAGGATGCGGTCGACGTCGACGGACCCACTGGAGACCCCGCAGATGTAAGAGTCGCGGGGGACGTAGTCCATGTTGTCGGCGCTGTAGGGACCGACCAGGATCGGGCGCAGCGCTCGCAGCCAGCCGGGTGGCTCGAAACCGGGTATCTCCAACGCAGAGATCAGATACGCCACCCAGTTCGGATCGATGGCCTCGCCGACTCCGAAGTCTGCTTCGGGCGAGGCGCCCAACCCCAGCAGGACGGGGCTCAACTCGCCCAGGATCAGGTGCCGGCCCAGGGCCTCGTGATCCAGGCCCCAAGCGGAGAGGTAGTTCTCGTCGAAAAAATGCCCAAACGGGCCGTGACCGACGTCGTGAAGAAGCGCCGCCATGCGGGCGGTTTCCACCACCAACGCCTGGGATGGAAGCTCGGGGTGGTGGCGACTCAGCGTCGGATAGAGATGGGTTGCCCAGGAGCCGGCCAGATGCATAGCTCCGAGCGAGTGCTGGAAACGCGAGTGCTCGGCGGTGGCGAAAACCCACCACGCGCTCTGCAATTGGTGGATCCGCCGCAGGCGCTGCAGCCAGGGGCTGTCGATCAGATCCTGTTCCGCGAATCGACCCGGCACCCCCCCGGGCTTGGTCACGCGAATGTAGTGATAGATGGGGTCGCTGGAGAGATTGACGCGGCTGTACTCTATGGCCATCTCTTCCATCCACCTATATTGACTCGCCCGCCTGACCGCCAAGCTGAATGGGAGATGTTGATCAAAAAGGCCCGATGACACTCGAAGCCGGGGTCGAACTCTTCAATGCGGGGCGGTATTGGGCCGCCCACGAGGCGTGGGAGGAGGTCTGGATGCTCGACCGGCACGGCCCCGACGGCGACTTCTGGAAGGGCTTGATCCAGGTGGCGGCGGGGTGCCTGCACGCTCGGCGGCAAAACCGCCGCGGGACCCAGAACAAACTGTCGGGCGGCCTGAGCCTGCTGACTCCCTTCCGTCCCCGCCACCTGAGCGTTGAATTGGAGCCCCTCCTGGCGGTCGTGGAGGCGAACCTAGCGGCGCTGCAATGCTCTCGCGCGGCCTGGCCGGCGCTGGCCAGCCCCTTCGTCGCCAGATCCAGCCCCGCCGCCGACAGCTGACACGGCGTCGCCATCCCACCCCCCGGGGCCCGCGCGAATCGACTCAGGAATAGGGCGGGAATTGCCGCCCGGCGCCACGCTCGATGAGTCCGCCGTGACCGAGGGCGCGAAGGTCGTCGGCGGAGGCGGTACCGCGAGCAAAGACCAGGGGCAGCATCAGGTCGAGCGAGGTGTTCCGTCCAAAGCCCGCGCACGAGGCCACACCCAGGACGGTGGCCCCCCCCAAGCGGCCGAGCCAGAGCATGCTGCCGGGATGGGTGGGAGCGCCCTGGGCCAACACTCGCCCCCCCGCCGCCGCCAATTCGCGGTAGGCCGGATCGAGCGGATCGATCGAGGATGCGCCCGCAAATAGGATCAGCTCGGCCCCCTCCGCCGCCGACTCCCGATACGCGGCCGCGATCGCCCTCGAATCGCGCGTGATCTCCTTGATCCCCAGCAGATTGGCCCCGTACCAGCCCAGCTTGCGGGTCACCGCGGTGGAGAAGATTGCCCGTGCCCGCGGCTTCAGGCGCTCGGTCACCACCACCACCGTGCGCAGGCCCCGGAAGGGTTCGACCGCCACCACCGGCCAGGCTTTTTGCGCCACCGCCTCCGCCCTCGCGAGCGTGGCCTCGGGCACCGCGACCGGGATCACCTTCGCCCCGACGACGTCGTCGCCGACCTCGACCGCCGATCCATCGACTAGCGTGAAGACGGAGGTCAGCGGGATCCTATTGAGACGAACGAGGGCGGGCACCGCCACTCTCACCAATCCCCGCCACCGGGCCGCCCCGCGGACCTGACTCTGGTGGGGCCCGGACAGCTCCACCCCGGGGCCGGCGACGGCCCGGCCCAGCCGTAGCGCCGCCGCGTCCTCGTGTACCTCGGTTGCGCCCAACTCCACCACGTGGACCTCGTCAGCCGATTGCAGCTGAGATGCGTCGCCATCGTCGAGGATCTTTCCCTTCTTGAGTCCGGCTGTGTCCCTGGTCAGGATCCTGCCTCGAATCAGGGCCGGGGTGATCTCGGGGCCGAACAGCCGGCGCGGCCTCACCCGACTACTCCGGGGGGAGGCATGAAGACGATCGGAGAGAGGGTGTGGAGTCTTGTCCTCTCCCGCCCGGTCGCCCTCAGCAAGACCCGAAACCCCCTCATTCCCCGGCGACCGGCGCCACCGGGCCGACTCTGCGCCCGACACCGCTCGCGGGCGGGAGGGCGAATAACCGGGCCCACTCTGCCACCGAAATGCCTGACCCGCCCGCGGTGCATTCCCCTGGCTTCAATCATGCGCGGCCCGCTCCTCACGCCGCTGGCGCGACGGGGCCCTCGCGTGCCTCCGGCTGTGCGCATGCCGCTGCGGCCAGGAGATTGATGGTGTCAGAGTAGGGCCATCCCCGGATTCAACTTCGACCCATCGGTATACGTCGGCCTGCTCGTTCTGCAGGTCCTGTATCTGCGGGCTATTGGTGGCCGGAAGTTGGACTGGCGCAGGATCCTCTTCTTCGAGGCCGGTCTGGTGACGGTCTGGTTCGGGCTTGAAAGCCCCCTCGACCGACTGGGTGACGACTACCTGCTGAGCGCCCACATGGTTCAGCACATGCTGCTGGTGGCCTACGCGCCGCCGTTGCTGCTGCTCGGGCTGGGCCCCGCCATGGCCGCCCGGATCCGCTCCCTACCGCTACTGGGGGCTCTTTTAGAGCCTGTTCCGGCCATGGTCCTGTTTTTCGCGGGGATTCTGCTCTGGCACGTCCCGTTCATGTTCGACGCCACCTTCAGCAACGCATCCATGCACGTTGCGGAGCACCTCACCTTCATCGGCATCGGAGTCTTGTACTGGTGGTCGGCGATCGGCCTCACCTCCGATCAGAATCGCTGGCGACTGGGGGTGGGAGGACGAATCATCTACGTCTGCGTCGGGTCGATCCCCATGATGCTGATCGCCCTCGCCCTTCAGTTCTCTCGGGTGGTGTTCTACAGCGCCTACGCCCATGTGCCCCAGTTGCTGCCGGGCTTCACCCCGGTGCTCGATCAGAGCGTGGCGGGCGCAATCATGTTCACCATGGACATGGCGGTCATCGCCGTGGACGTTGGCGTCACGGGCTACGGATGGCTGAACCACGAGGTGGGACGAGACCTCCGCGCCACCGGAGGCTAGAGCCGCCTCGATCCGATTCGCCGGGAGCTCCAATCAGCCTGGATTCGTCGGCCGCCGGCGCGGCGGTGCGGGCGCGACTCGCGGAAGGAGCTGGTTCCGCGGCTGAGCGCCGGACCGCAGCGGGAGTTTGTACGACCCTGGGGGTGGCGGCGGCCACCGACGTGTGGCGCCTATGGGTGGCCCAGGAAAGACTCCAGCCCTGAGACCAAGCCTGACGCAACCCTGTCAGGATGAGATTGGATCACGGCCGCATCGGAGGGGTCGGTGAGAAATCCCACCTCGCAGAGCGCACCCGGCATGGCGCTGGCGGTGGGTACCAGGCCCGGATCCGTCGGCCCGAGCACGATGAAGTGCCCGTATGCCGCCCCCTTTCCAGTCAAGGTCTCGGCTTGGTCCTGAGCGTCTGACACGATCCCGCGATCGTTCAATCCCAGCGATTTCACGACCGCGGATTGGATGTCACCGGCCAGCGCCTGATCGGCTGCGGTGAATGACCGGGCGTCATCGTAGAAGGTCTGGGTTCCCCCCACCGAAGGATCGTCAAAGCCGTTGAAATGGATGGAGAGCAGAACCGAGGCCTGGGCCAGATTGGCACAGGCGACGCGGGCGTTGAGATCGCGTATCTCGGCGTCCGTGGTGAGGGCACTCTGATTCACGTCCGATGCCCCCAGAGAGGTCACCGTCGAATCCGTGGTCCGAGAGAGTACGACCCGGTATCCCGCGCCGCGAAGCATTGGAAGCATCGCCAGCGCCACTTTCAGCGTCTCGGTCTTCTCCTGCAGGTTGGTGCCGTTGGAGGTGGCTCCGCTGGTCCCAGGGTCAGGCCCGCCGTGGCCGGGATCGATAAATACCGTCTTGTGAAGGTTTCCGCGCGTCGGCGCGTAGGCCACGCAGGCCCCCGCAGCCGCACCCTGAAGATTCAGAGGAGCGCTCGCTCCCAGGCCCGAGGGGGTCGGGACCCGCACCGCCGGGGGATGCACTCCGTGCTGTCCCGACGGCGTGCGCGACCCCAGCCACGATGAGGTCACGATCACCCCGGCCACGATTGCGACCAGCGCCAAGAATGCCATTGGACTGAAACGCGCCCCGGCCCGGCGCCGATGGCGACGCCCGCCCCCGGGGCGGGCCTCACGCCTTGGAAATGGGTCCATCAGTGTCGGAAATGAGCCCCGGCGCACCCTCCGGGAGGATGGGGCGGCAGGCACGGGACGGCATCGGGCACGACTCTAGCCGAAATTACGTTCCCGACTCGCCTGGGCCGCAGCTGGCCGCTTGGAAATCGCCACCACCGGGCCGTGACCCACATCCGGTCTGCCAACTCGAATGTTTGCTCGGACGCGCGTGGCTCGCGCGCCCCTTGACTGCAAACGTTTGTTCGCTTAGGCTGATGGACTTGCCCCTCCCTGCCCCGACGATCCCCTTCGATCCCGCCCTGCTCCCCGGCGAGGTGACACTGGACCGCACCATCCCGGCCAGCGACGCGACCTGGCGAGACCTGCCCGCAGATCTTGATCCATCCTTGCGCGACGCGCTACGCCGGCACGGCATCGAGCGCCTTTTCTCACACCAGGCGACCGCCTACCAGAAGATCCGCTGCGGCCATCACGTGGTCGTGGTGACCCCGACCGCCAGCGGCAAGAGCCTCTGCTACAACCTGCCCGTGCTGCAGCGGCTGCTGGAGAATCCGGACAGCCGCTCCCTCTATATGTTTCCCACCAAGGCCCTGGCCCAGGATCAACTGGCCGAATTGGGCGAACTGGGACGGGGCCTGCCCATGGTTCTTCACGCCGACACCTACGACGGCGACACCCCGCCCGGGCAGCGCACCGCGATCCGTGAGGCCGGACAGATCGTGATAACCAATCCGGACATGCTTCACACCGGCATCCTCCCCCATCACACTCGCTGGCGAAGGCTCTTCTCCTCGCTCGAATACGTCGTCATCGACGAGCTCCACACCTACCGCGGCCTGTTTGGAAGCCAGGTTGCAAACGTGGTCCGCCGTCTCAAGCGAATTTGCGCCTTCTATGGGTCGAGGCCGACCTTCATCTGTGCCTCGGCCACCATCGCCAATCCAGATCAGCTGGCCGGCCGGCTCCTGGAAGAGGCGGTCGAGATGGTCGCGGTCAGCGGCGCACCCAGGGGTGAGCGTCGAATCATCTTCTACAACCCTCCACTGATCAATCGTGATCTCGGAATCCGCCGCAGTTCGCTGCTCGAGGGCCATCGGATCGCCGCCCCTCTGATCAAGGCTGGTCTTCAGACCATCGTCTTCTGCCGGTCGCGGCTGCAGGTCGAAGTGATGCTGAGCTACCTCCGGGAGTCGCTCGCACCGAATCTGGACGGCCGGAAACGGGTGCGCGGCTACCGCTCCGGATACCTGCCTCGTCAGCGCCGCGAGATCGAGGCCGGTCTGCGCAGCGGCGAGGTGTTGGGGGTGGTCAGCACCAACGCCCTCGAATTGGGCATCGACATCGGAAGCCTGCGCGCGGCGGTCGTGGTCGGCTATCCCGGAACCATCGCATCGACCTGGCAGCAGCTGGGCCGCGCCGGGCGGCGGGGAGCCTCCCTGGCCGTGCTCGTGGCCTCCTCGTCACCGCTCGATCAATTCATCGTGCGACATCCCGAATACTTCCTCAGCTCGGATCCCGAGGAGGGCCTGATCGATCCCGACAACCTGCTGGTCCTGGCGGGCCACCTCCAGGCCGGGATTTTCGAACTCCCCTTCGAGACCGGAGAGCGGATGGGCAGCGCAGACGTGGCGGATCTGCTCTCACTCCTGAGCGCTGACGGTACCGTCAGCGAATCGGGCGGCCGCTTTTACTGGAGCCGTCAGTCCTTCCCCGCCGAGGGGGTTTCACTGCGGCGCATCAGCGCCGACAACGTCGTCATCATCGACACGTCGGGGCCGCGACCGGAGGTCATCGGCGAGATGGACCAGTTCACTGCCCCGGTCATGCTTCACGAGGAGGCCATCTACATTCAAGATGGATCTCAATTCCATGTCGACCGCCTCGACTGGGACGAGAAGAAGGCCTACGTGAGACCGGTCGAGGTCGACTACTACACCGACGCCATGCTATCGGTCGCGGTCGTGGTGCTGGAAACCTTCGAGCGCGACCCCACCTCCCCGCTCGACCGTTGCCACGGGGAGGTGAAGCTGACCTCGCTGGCCAGCATGTTCAAGAAAATTCGCTTTCACACCCACGAGAACATCGGCTCCGGACCCATCGCGCTGCCCGAGCAAACACTTCACACCACCGCCTACTGGACCACAGCCGACCCCCTCCGCGTGGAAGGTCTGGACCACCAGCAGCTGGAGGCCGGAATGGAGGGAATGGCTCACGCGCTGCGCACCGTGGCCGCCCTGCACCTGATGTGCGACCCGCGTGATCTGGGCGCACTGGCCGAGATCAAGTCGACCAGCACGCTGCGCCCGACGGTCACCGTCTACGAAGCCTACCCGGGCGGTGTCGGTTTCGCCCGGCGGCTCTATGAGCTGCATGCCAGGTTGCTGAGAGACGCCGCCGAGCTGGTCCGCGACTGTCCCTGCAGCGACGGCTGCCCCTCTTGCGTGGGTCCCTCCGCTGGCGTTGGAGGTGGAAAGCAAGCGTGCCTGCATCTGCTCTACGCGAACGACTCGCCAGTCTAGGCCAGACTCGCTTCGTCTCAAGCCCGGAACCGGGCCCGGAGGTGTTCCTCCCGACCGGCTTTGCGGCGATCGAAAACGAACTCGGCGTGACCTATCGCCGCGTCACCGTGCACCCCGTCTTGCGGCCCGAGGGGATGCCGGAGCGGCTCTCATTCGGCTACCTCGACACTGAGACGACCGGGCTTTCAGGCGGGGCCGGAACCCAGGTCTTCGCCGCCGCCTTCTGCCGACCCTCTCCGGATGGGCTGCTCCTTTCCCAATACTTTCTGGGCCGCCCAGCCTCGGAGGCCGCGTTCTTGAGTGCCCTTCAGGCCGAGTTGCGCGAAGTGGATGGGATCGCGACTTACAACGGCGCTCGATTCGACCTGCCGCTGCTGCGCTCTCGATGGGTCATGGCCCGTCTGCCCGGGGCGCTGGAGCATCCTCAGCACGTCGACCTCCTGACGCTGACCCGCGCGCTCCTCCGTCAGCGGCTGGCGAGTTGCACGCTGCACGCGGTCGAGCAGGGGATCCTGGGGCTGGAACGGGACGACGACCTGCCTGGGGCCCTCGTACCCGAAGCCTGGTTTGGCTACCTCCGGTGGGGCTGGAGCCCGACCTTGGAGGCGGCCCTGGCCCACAACCGTCAGGACGTGCTGAGCCTCTATCAGCTCCACGCCCGGCTGCTGCTCCGGCTGGCCGGGCGCGATCCTGGGATGGACGCAGCCGACTGGCTGGCCCTGGGGCGGCACCTGTGGCGACGCCAGCGGCGGGCCGATGCCTGGCGGGCCCTGCGACGATCGGCGGAAATCGCCCAGGGACCAGCGTCGGCAATGTCGGCCATACTGCTGGCGCGCCAGTTGGCGAGGAGCGGTCGCCCGGATGTGGCAGAGCGGTTACTGGCCAATCTGGCCGAGCGGCTGCCTTGGGAGGCGCAGCTGCAGGTCGCCCGGGCACGACTCCTGGAATGGAAACTGGCGCAGCCCGGCCGGGCCCACCAGGTGGTTATCTCCACTCTGCAGCGGCTACCCCGTCAGAGTCCACACCGGGCCGACCTCGAGGCCCGCCTCGCTCGCCTGGAACGGCGGCTCTCACGCACTCGCGCGGCCGCCGGCAGGGGGCGGCGTCCAGGCGCGCCTGATTTCTCCGCCCCCGATGGACTTTCAGGGGAATGGGGACTCACCCTGGAGCCCCACAGGCTCCCGCGTCAGTAGTCGATGCGGGCCATCGAGGCCCACACAGTGGAATGCCTCTCAGGCGTCTGGGCGCCGCTGCCAAGGCGCCACCGTCTCGCATCCGAACTCCTCCGGCGCCACGTCGCGCAGGGTTTCGGTGAACTGCCAGCGGTGGCCGGCGAGATCTTCGACGGTGCACTCCCGCTCGCCGTACTCCTGATCGGTCGGCGATTCGACCACCCGCGCGCCGTGGGCGCGGGCTCGTTCGAACTGGGCGCTCGCGTCCTCAACCCGCACCTTGATGACGTGCGTCACGATGCCCTGTTGCGGTGGTTGCGGCTCGCCGCTGGCGTCGGCGACGATCATCGCCCCGTCCGGGCCGATGCTCAACTGGGCCCGGTGGCTCTCGCCGATCCGGACTCGCTCCTCGAAACCGAAGGCCTGGGTGAGCCAGGCCACCGCCGCGCGCACGTCCGGGTAGGCGAGGACGGGGATAACCGTGGCCGGCGGTACAGAGCGGTTGTGCTTCATCCACTCATCATCTGCTGCGGGCTTCCAGTCGCGCAAATGGCACGACCCCACTCGGGCCCGTGGGCTGCGGCCGGATGTGTGCAGCCAACTATTTGCAACCAGGTTCGGCGATCTCACGCGCCCCACTCTCGATGGGACGGCGTGCGCATCGCCTTATGCCGGCCCCGTCAGGCGAGCATCGGCAACTAGACTTCGTCGCGTGCGCGTGGCAGTCAGCGGAGGAGCTGGATTCATCGGATCCCATTTGGTCGACGCCCTGACCGCACGCGGCGACGAGGTGCTGATCATCGATGACCTCTCCAGCGGCGTTCGGACAAACTTGCCCTCCGCTTGTCGCTTCCATCAGGAGGACATCCGATCGGGACTCACGCTGGCGCTGCTCCGGGAGTGGCGTCCCGACGCGATCTGCCACCTGGCCGCTCAGATGAGCGTGAGCCGGTCGGTGCGCGAGCCACTGTTCGACGCGTCGGTCAACATCATCGGATCGTTGAACATGCTCGAGGCGGCGCGCGAAATGGGAAGCCGCTTCATCTTCAGCTCGACCGGGGGGGCCCTGTACGGCAATGCCAACATCCTGCCGACGGCCGAGGATCATCCCACCTGGCCCCTGTCCCCCTACGGTGTCAGCAAGCTCAGCTTCGAGCACTACTTGCACTGCTATCAGTCCGAACACGATCTGAGCTACGCCGCGCTTCGCTACGCCAACGTCTACGGGCCGCGCCAGAACCCGCACGGGGAGGCGGGCGTGGTCGCCATTTTCTGCCGAGCCATGCTGGCCGGTCAGGCGCCGGTGATCCACGGATCGGGCACCCATACGCGCGATTACGTCTACGTCAGCGACGTCGTCAACGCCAATCTGGCCGCGCTCGATTCAATGGAAATCGGACACTTCAACGTCGGGAGTGGACGGCAAACGACCGTCAACGAGCTCTTCTCCCTGCTCTCGCATCGACTCGGAGTCACGGTGGCGGCGACGCATGGACCCGAACGCCGAGGTGAGCAGGTCACCTCGGCGCTTGATTCCAGCTTGATCGGCCGCAAACTCGGCTGGAAGGCCAACGTCGACCTTGAGCAGGGCTTGAGCCTGACCGTCGACTGGTTCAGGTCCAGGGCCGGCGGAGAAGGGCAGCCTCCGCTACCGCAGACATCGGCCTGAGTCCTGCGCCAGGCCACCCAAGGGCGTTGCGGAAGCGTGCGCGACCGTGTGCCGTGGCTTCGTGGCGAGGCCGAGGTTAGGCCAACCGATTTCCGCCTGATATAGATCCTTGTAGGGGTCAGGATGAACCTGACCTCTGCGGGGAGACCGGCGTTCCGCTATCCGGCTTGAGACCGTCGCGCCTAGACACCGGCCCTCGCCCTTTGACTGAGACGGAGA
>Ga0207933_1002525_pt1 | contig 11697 bp, 6 predicted proteins | sample NGESurdeep092012_4_FD_184488 | JGI IMG/M metagenome (GOLD analysis project Ga0207933, IMG submission 184488) | Arctic peat soil microbial communities from Barrow, Alaska - NGEE Surface sample F53-3 deep-092012 (SPAdes) | ecosystem: Environmental > Terrestrial > Soil > Wetlands > Peat ... | reverse complement strand
AGGCGGCAGGAGCGCGATCAATGGCTCCTTCACCTTCACCGGTCTCTACACGCAGAAGCCGGGCTCCAGCGGATCGGGGACCAACAGCACCGGCTCGGCCTTCGCCGACTTCCTGCTCGGCCTGCCGCAGCAGACCTCCTTGCAGGCGCCCTATCAGACATCCTATCTACGCGAAAACGCCTATGACGCTTACGTGCAAGACGACTGGCGGGCCCTCCCCAACGTGACGCTGCTCTTCGGAATGCGCTACGAGTATTACTCGCCCTATTCGGAGAAGTACGATCACCTCTCCACCCTGGACGTTGGAAACAACTTTTCCTCGGTTGAGACGGTCGTGTCGAATGGCGTCGGCCCCTATTCCGGCAAATTTCCCCGAGATCTCATCTATCCGGACCGCAACAACTTTTCTCCCCGCGTCGGCATTGCGGCACGGGTTATGAAGAACACGATTGTTCGCGCCGGCTACGGCATCAGCTATACCTTGGGGAACTACGCCAACTTCGTGAAAGACTTCGCCTTCGAGCCCCCGTACGCCGATGTGCAGACCAATGAGGTAACCGCGGGCCTTGCCCCTCCGGCGATCCCCCCGCTCACCCTGGCCAATGGGTTTCCCGCGCCGCAAAGCGAGGGCAACTATGCGGTGAACAAATACTACCGGCTGCCCTATGTGCAGGCTTGGACTCTCGGCGTGCAACGCACTTTGCCCGGCGGCATTGTGCTCAACGTCGGTTACAACGGCACCAAAGGCACGCACCTCTCGCTGGTGGACGCGCCGGGCCGCACCGCCAACGGATCGATCAGCGGCGTGCTCTACGACTATGAAGACTCCATCGCCTTCTCCAATTACAACGCTCTCGCGGTAAGCGTGCGCGAGCGGCTGCACGGCGGCCTCGCGCTGGGCGGCACCTATACTTACTCGCATTCGATTGACGATGCCAGCTCGGTCGGCGGCGCCGGCGGCTCGATCGCGCAGAACTGGCAGAACCTGCTGGCGGAAAAATCCAACTCCAACTTTGACATGCGCCACAAGCTCAATGGCAATTTCCTCTACGAGCTTCCCTTTGGGCCCGACGCGCACATGCTGAGCAACGGATGGCTGGCGCACATCGTCGAAGGCCTCTCGGTCTCCGGCAGCTTTAACTTCACCAGTGGATCGCCGCTTACTCCGGCCTATGAGTCCAACATCGCCGACGTTGCCCGCGGCACCGGCGGCACCCTGCGCCCCGACCGCGTTCGCGGCGTTTCGCTCACCGCTGGAGGCGGCCACCTCAAAAATTGGTTCAACAAGAGCGCTTTCGCCAACCCGGCCAACGTGTATGGAACCGCATCGCGCTATTCGATTCCCGGACCGGGGACGATCAGCGTCGATGGCTCGCTTTCCAAGACCGTCCGCTTTCAGGAGAACCGCACGCTGGAGTTGCGCGCCAGCGCTAACAACGCGCTGAATACCGTCCAATATTCTGGGGTCGACACCACCCTGGGCTCGGCCACGTATGGCCAGGTGATCTCCGCCGCCTCCATGCGCACGCTCACCTTCACTGCTCGCTTTCGGTACTAGGAGAGACTTCGGATGAAGATCGCAGTCCGCCTCCGCAGCTTCGGCTCTGCCCTCGTTCTGCCTGCCATTGTGGCCGCTGCTCTGCTTGCTTCCATGTCATTGCGCGGCCAGCAGAGCGATACCAACTCGCAGTCCAGCTCCTTCACCATGAAGGTCAACAGCGATCTGGTGCTCACCAACGTGGTTGTGCACGACAGCAAAGGCAACCTGGTCAAGGGCCTTACCGCCAAAGACTTCACCGTCTTTGAGAATGGCAAGCAACAGCAAATCGCCACCTTCGACTTCCAGAACGTTGACCAGGCCGCTCCGCTCAACGAAGCCACCATCAGCGGCTCCGCAGGCTCTACTACCGGCCCGAATGGAAAGCCCAGCGCGGCTATGGCCAATATGGCCGGCGCCGCCACCCCGGAGCAGTTGCGCGACCACCGCCTCATCGTGATGTTCTTCGACCTTACCTCGATGCAGCCCGACGATCTGGACCGGGCCGAAATCGCGGCCCGCAACTATGTCAACAAGCAGATGCAGCCCGCCGACCTGGTGGCCATCGTCTCCCTCAGCACCTCGCTTTCGCTCGACCAGGATTTTACCGCCAACAAGCAACTGCTATTGAGAGCGGTAAACGCCTATTCCGGCACCCAGGGCAGCGGCTTCGCCGATGGAGCCACCAGCACCACCAATCAGTCGGAAGACACCACCTCCTATACCGCGGACGAGAGCGAATACAACGACGTCAATACCGATCGCGAGCTCTACGCCTTTGAGGACATCTCCAAGGCCTTGTCCCATATCAATGAGAAGAAGTCGCTGCTCTACTTCTCCGGCGGCCTTACCCGCGACGGCATTGAGAATCAGGCCTCGCTGCACGCCGCCATCAACGCGGCGGTCCGCGCCAATCTCTCCATCTATTCGGTAGACGCCCGCGGCCTGCAGGCTATCTCGCCTTTGGGCGACGCCAGTACCGGCAGCCTGCGCGGCAGTGGAGGCTTCAGCGGATCGGCGCAGCAGAACAATCTGGACGCCAATTTCAACTCCCAGGAAGTTCTGGCGACGCTCTCCTCCGACACCGGAGGCAAGGCCTTCTTCGATTCCAACGACTTCTCGCCTGCTTTCCAGCGCATTCAGGAAGATACCTCGGCCTACTATGTGCTGGGCTTCCGCTCTACCGATACCCGCCGCGATGGCCGCTATCGCAAATTAACCATCAAGGTGAATCGCGACGGCCTCAAGCTGGAATACCGGCCCGGCTACTACGCGCCCGCCGACTTCAAGCACACCACCCGAGACGACCGCGAGCGCCAGCTTCAGGAGGAGCTGTCCAGCGACCTTCCCGCCACCGACGTCGAAGTCTATCTACAGGCCTATTATTTCCGCAGCAGCGACGGAACCGCACCGGAGCGCTTCTATGTCCCCGTCTCCCTCATCGTTCCCGGATCGCAGATTCCCTTCATTCAGGGCGGCGACAAGAGCAAGGCGACCCTGGACATCATCGGCGAGTTGAAGAATGCCGCCGGCGTCGATATCGCCGACGTGCGCCAGACCGTGAAGCTTTCCATCGATGCCGCGCAGCAGGTCTCGCACAAAAACATCCAATACTCCACCATCTTTACCGTGCCCCAGGGCAAGTACCATCTGAAGTTTGTCGTGCGCGAGAACGAAACCGGGCGCATGGGCTCGTTTGAAACCGATCTGAACCTGCCCGATCTCAGCAAGGCTCCGCTGAAGATCAGCTCGGTAGTGCTGGCGAGCCAGCGGATCCCCAATAAGCAGAAGAATCCCCACGACCCGCTTATCAATGGCGGCTTTACCTGGGTTCCCAACATCGCCCATGTCTTCCGCCCCAGCCAGCATCTTTATCTGCTGTATGAGGTCTATGACCCCACCGGAGCCAAGCTCACCAAGGCCGCGGCCGAAGCGAAAGGCGCGGCAACGCCGGCGCGCCCCATGCAGTTGCTCACCAGCATCGAGTTCCTGCACGGTACATCGAAGGTCTTCGAGACGCCGCTGGTGGAGGCTACCAGCCTCAACATTCCCAGCCGGAACGCCGTCGCCTTCGCCTTTGACGTTCCCTTGAACCAGCTCAAGCCCGGCGTCTATATCTGCCAGGTGAACGTCATTGACGACACAGGCGCGAGCTTTGCCTTCCCGCGGCAGGCGATCCTGATTCGTCCCGCGGCTCCCATCGTTCCCACAGTCGCCTCGACCTCGCCTGCGAAGCCGGGTGATTGAGCAGCACCACGGCCCAGGTCCCAGGCATAAGTCACCAATCAGGGTGCCCCACGTCTCGCTTTGAGACGTGGGCGACTCTGGCTCCTTCAGAAATGGAACTTGACGCCACTAACGCCATCTCAGCATAAACCTCAGCAGAAAGGTATCCGTTGCGGAAGCTGACCCCGCTTGGCGAATTTTGACCCAGCCCCGAGCATTTATGATGGCCAGAAAGTTGCAATCGTACCCACCCATCGAGCAGCACATCGCGCACCCAATCTCAATAAATCCGCGTTAAACTCTTAGGCAACCTCTCTAAACGGCCCGAATGCTTCTCGAATGGGGGTGGCGCGTGCGTTCCTTTTGGGCGGCAGTTCTGCTATTAACAAGCATTGTTGCATTTGGACAGAGCGACAACGTCGGGGAGCATATATATAAAACCTCGCAAAACTCTGTCTTTTTGGTTTATTTGAACGATAACAGCGGTAATCCCGAAGCCTTGGGCAGCGCATTTTTAGTTGGCCCAAATCTTCTGATTACGAACGCTCACGTCGCGGAAGCTGGCACTCCCGTTCTTGCGGTAGGTCCGGTCCGAATTCCCCTTAAAATACTTCGGATTGATCAGCACAACGATCTAGCTCTTCTTTCCGTGAATCTTAACCTCGTGTCGAAGCCACTTGTGCTTGCGATCAATAATCCTTCCCCTGGCGAGCAGATCTTCGCATTGGGTAATCCAGAAGGCCTTGAAAAAACAATCAGTCAAGGAATCGTCTCCGGCCTTCGGACCCTTGACGGTCGTGACTTGATTCAAATTACTAGTCCGATATCGCATGGCTCCTCCGGTGGCCCAATTCTTAATGCGAACGGACAAGTGATTGGGGTTGCCGTCGGGATTTTGGAGAATGGCCAGAACCTCAATTTTGCTGTCCCTATTAAATACGCACGCGCACTCTTGAACGAAAAATCTGTTATCCCCATGAGCGAGCCCCAATGCGCAGAAAGTGCAGGAGAACTGTCTGTTCTCCTCGGCAAAATGGATCAGGGTACTTACTCTGATGATCCTAGTTCTCAGTATCAGATTGACACACGTCAATTAGTGACTCTCATGAACTCTCTTTTGAATGGTTGTGTCGATCCTAAAGTATTGAGTCAGGTAGCATGTACTGGTACGAAAGCACCCGGCCTGAGTGATATCGGGATCAAGGCTGCTCACAAACTTGTTGAGACGAAACCGATTGAGCAATCTCGCGCGCTCTTGGCCTATGTTCTCTATGACCGAGCACAGGACGCAGCTTTCACGGTGGCCTTTTCAAAGGATGGCACCACCGAAAAGTCAGAGGCCATCCGAGTTCAAACTGATTATTTGAGCCAGGCGAAGAGCGAAGCACTCGCTGTCAGGGAACGAGGTAGCGGGGGACCCCTTTGGCTAGCCGACTACGTGCTCGCTAGCGTCGACGATGATGATAAAGACTATCCGCAGGCTATTTCTCTGAATTCTTTTGCCGTCGATGTTGGGGTTTCCGCGTGCGGCGTGGACCTATCACGGAATGCATATGAGCATTTGATTACAGAGAATGTTCAGACGGGAAATCCAGCGGCCGCGGAGAAATGGTTCAGAACTTATCTCTCGAAATATCAGGTGACTGCCTACGACTGGGATGCTGAGGGTGATAGGCGCCAGAGTGCTGGCGATCTTCCTTTGGCAGCAGAAGCCTATGAGAGGGCTGCGAACGGGTCCTCTGTCCTTGGCTATGACTTTTGCTATGCGGCACAAGAACGGTATTTTCAGAAAGGTAAAGACAATGACGCTGTTCTCGCCGACGGGCGCAAATGTGTAGATGCCTCTGTGAAGGATACGGGCGAGTATGCGCAAAAGCAATTCACAGCAACAGCGCCGCGTGTCTACACGTTTATGGCTGATGTACTCGACCAGCGCGGAGTATATGATGAGGCTCTCAACTACATAAGGGAGTCGTTGTCGGCAAAACCAGATGACCCTATGTCGCTATATACTGAGGCACAGATCTTCACAGATCTCGAAAAATATCCCGAATGCATTCAGGCAGCGCAAGCTGCTATCCGCAGCTCTGATGGTAAATTTGCTTTTATGCAGTTTGGGCTTGGAACTTGCTATTTCTCCACTCAAGATTGGGGCAATGCGGCAAATAGCTTTCGGCTAGCCGCGGAAGGCGACAAGACAGATGCAGGCGCAGCCTTCAACTTAGGGCTGAGCTTATCAAGACAAGGCTACTCGGCTGACGCACGGCAATGGTTTCAGGAGGCCTTACGGCGTAATCCGGACAGCGAGCTCCGCGCCAAGATTCTCAGTGCCCTCAAATAAAAATCGCCACGGGTCGGTGGCCCATTCAAGCCCGAGGGTAAAGGATAAAGAGATGATCTTTCATCGCGATGGGGGCAAAACATCCGCGTTCCATTAACAATTGCACTACTGCGATAGTGTTTTGGTCGAATTTCATTGCGGCCTCTCGAACGGACAAGAGTGATAGACCACGACTGTGCCAGACACCGTGTTCTGAGGTGGCTGCGAAACGTTGCAGAGATCCTGCACGTGGCTCCCGTACTTGTCTGTGTACTCGACACGAGCCAGGACATATATAAGCAGGGTTCCAGCCTCAAGTTGCGATGCTTCCTGCTCCGTTAGTACCGATCCTTGGCTCGTAACGAAAGCGTCTTCACCTGGTTGCGTAGGGGTGAGCCTATAAATGTGAGATCCTGGCGCTACCCACCACTGATTAAATTGTTCTAGCAAGTCCTCTTGCTCCGGTTGCGTTATTCGCGGCTTGTCTATAAAGGAACATGCGCCAATGCGTCCGTATCCAAGCGTCTCACCCGAGCCTCCATTCTTGAAATGAACATTATGGAGCAAGTTCGACCCCTTGATCGGTAAATTGACGCTTTCGATCTTGGATATTTGGAATTCCGCATGCCGTTCAGTATTTTGCTCGACCGTATTCATCGCTGTCGCTAGATCATTGCTCGCTTTGATTCCACGGATACCTTGCAGAAGGCCTATGCCGAACGAAGCAATCGCGAGGGACCAAAAGTATGCTCTATACCTAGCCACCTTTTTCTTGGTGGGTGGCTTGACTGATATATGGCCGCCCAAGACGGCCGTCGTAGCAGCACAGAGGCCAAGCGCAACGAGAAGAATGATATCGAACATCGCCCTCATTGTATTCTCGGCCCACGTAAGCAGTCTGGCCAAACAAGCGCATTGTTCTACTCGGCGGGTGACCTAGCTCCGGCCTACTCAGAGACGTGGGGCACCCACATCCGGAACAAGCCGACACCCGGCTTGAATGGACTACCCGGTCTTAGATAGTGCTGGATTTCCATTCATACATCCGCCTATGCCGTGTCTCAGGGCGACCCGAGCGAGAAACTTGAAAGCTTCAAACGATGGCCGGTGGCCCATTCAAGCCCGATTGTGGCTTGAGTGGGGTAGTTCAATCGTCGGGCGGCAGCAAGCGATGGCGATGGGAACCCAAGGCAAGGAGGCCAGTCGTCCAGGTATGCATCAAACCCAGGTCGCAAAAGCCAGGCCTCGGCCACCCGCCCCGTTAATTTCGGAAACGCTCCCGCGGTTCCGACGACGGACTGCTCACAGACCGTATTCTGGATGGGGACTTGCAGCCGCGAAACTGCAGCCGATTGTCCAGAAGGGCGCGAATGGCAATTCGTGCCCAGCCTATCGCCTCCGCCGTGAGGAGTTCGCCAACTGGGATTCGGCCGGTGGCCCATTCAAGCCCGATTTTGGCTTGAGTGGGTAGTTCAATCGCCGGGCAGAGTTTCGCCCGCTGCCCGTTCGCGGCTTCTAGCAGCCCTCTCGGATTCGACTTCCATCCGTCCTTCACATCCAGTTGCATACTGAAGGAAACTGCTCCATTCCCAGTCCTCGGGACACTCACACAACCCACACTTCACCGGATTGACTAAGTACGACACGACTTGTCTTCAGGGCTACCACCTGAGGCGGAACACCGGCGTCATTGCCGCCACTGCTGCCAAGGCCTGCAACGCAATCACGCACAGTGCCTGCCTGGGCGCCTTGGGCAGCCACCTGACCGCAAAAAAGAGGAGCACCGGCACTTGCGTGGCCATAAGCAGTTGCCGGTTATGTGCTGCCGCTCCTTCATCCGCCTGACGGGCAATTCCAGCCATGACGATATGCGCGATCACGACTCCCAATGCGGCAAGCGACATTGCGATGGGAATTCCGGCGCTCTTCAACAGCCCGCAGGTCAGCTTTGGAATGGGTTCCCATATCCAAAATTCCCATATATGCGATACCTGTTGACAATCAACCTGTGCGTGGTGCACTGTATATGTCGAACGGCAACAGGGAGACACAATGAATGAATGCAAATCCGACGTTCTGCAGGGAACGCTGGATCTGATGGTTCTCAAAACGCTAGAGAGCATGGGGCCGCTGCACGGCTACGGGATTGCACGGCGGATTGAAAAAGTCAGTGGCAACGCGCTTAGCATGAACCAGGGAACGATCTATCCGGCGCTCCTGCGCCTCCAGCAGCGTGGATGGATCAAGGCCGAATGGGGTACGTCGGAGACCAAGCGCCGCGCCAAATTCTACTCACTGACGCGAATCGGGCGGAAACAGATCGAGCAGGAAACCGAGAACTGGGAGCGTATTGCCGCAACGATGGCGCGATTTCTCGCCGCTTCCCATTAGGAGCCGCAGATGGACTTTATTCGCATTCTCGTAAGCCGCTTCGCCGCCCTCCTTCGCAAACGGAAGCTGGATGATGACCTCGATGAAGAACTGTGTACGCATATCGACTTCGCCGTCGAGGAAAACCTGAAATGCGGCATGTCCGAGCAGGAAGCGCGGACAAAAGCTCTCCGCGAATTTGGTGGGGTGACGCAAACGAAAGAACAATATCGAATGCAGCGCGGCCTGCCCCTCATCGAAACGGCATGGCGTGATCTGAGATTTGGATGCCGCCAACTGCGCAAATCACCGGGATTCACGATTACCGCCATTCTGACGCTGGCGCTCGGCATCGGCGGTATGACGGCGGTATTTTCCGTAGTGGAATCCGTTCTACTGCGGTCGTTGCCGTTCAAAAACCCGCAGCGGCTGGTGGTCCTGCATGAAAGTATCCTGCACGATCCACATCAATTCAGCGTCACTGCGCCGGACATCCTCACGTTCCAGGCCGAGACCAAGTCATTCTCCGGCATTGGCGGATACATTGGCGCGAGTTATGTAATGACCGGCGTGGGCGCGCCCTTCCAAGCGCAAGCGGAACGGGTCACGTCTTCGCTATTTCCCGTATTAGGCGTCAATCCGCTCCTTGGACGCACCTTCACGCGGCGCGAGGACGAAAACGCCGCGCCAGTCACTGTGATCAGTTATGCGTTGTGGAAGCAACGGTTCCAGGGCGATCCCAATGTGCTGGGAAAAACTCTCGATCTGGACCAGCGTCCATATACCGTCATTGGCGTGATGCCGCGCAATTTCGAATTTCCCATCGACGCGGGAAGGCTGAGCTATCGCGATCTTTGGGTCCCGATGAGCTTTACCGACGCAGAAAAAAAGAGCGAAGGGACTGACTTCGACTATGGCGCGGTTGCGCGCATGAGGCCTGGAGTCAGCATGGCGCAGGCGCAAAGCGATGTGGACCGCATTATCGCGGGCATTCAGGCCAGCTATCCAGTGAAATACCGGGTGCAGCTCCACGGATATTTTCGGACGCTGAAAGCTGAAACCGTGCGCAACGCCCGGTCCCTATTTCTGGTCCTGCTCGCCGCTGTCGGCCTGATTCTCCTGATCGCTTGCGTCAACCTCGCCAACCTGCTGCTGGTCCGTGATGCCACCCGCAAACACGAGTTCGCGATGCGGACTGCCTTGGGCGCAACTCGCTCTGCAATGATGCGACAACTCCTGACTGAAAGCCTCGTCCTGAGCATCTTGGGAGGGATGGCGGGAATGGCGGTTGCCAGTGCGTTGGTTTATGGCGCTGCAGCATATCTGCCGGACTCGCTGCCTAGATTGAACGATATTGCCGTACGCTGGCCGGCGTTCGCGGTGGCGATCGCATTGATTGCATTCACGGGGATCGCCTGCGGCCTGGCTCCGGCGCTGGCCGGCATGAAGGCCGACCCGCTGAATGCCTTCCGAGATGGCAACCCGGCCTTCGGCCAGTCGCATTCGCAACATCGTTTGCGCAACGTGCTGGTCGCGACGGAGATCGCAATGGCCACGGTCCTGCTGATCGCGTCGGGCCTTCTGTTGCGAAGCTTCGCGAAAATGCTCGAAACCAATCCTGGCTTTCAGCCACAACATGTTTTGACTGCATTTCTGGCGCTTCCGTTGCACGATTATTCCAGCCAACAGAAAGTAGACAATTTCTATCGACAGCTCCAGGCGCAAATGAAAGAGTTGCCCGGCGTGAGTGCTGTTGGATTTTCCTCCAATATTCCAATTGTCGGATCGAATTCCGGAAGACTGATTACGCCGCAGGGATATGTGCGTCCGTCTGGAGAAGGATGGCTCATCACCGCGAATTATCTCGTGCAGGGCGATTATTTTCAGGCCTTGCATATTCCTCTCATCAAGGGCAGATGTTTCAACGCCGAGGACGAGCAAACCGGGTCGCCGCTGGTGACCATCATCGGCCAATCTTTCGCTGACCATTATTTTCGCGGCAAGAATCCGATCGGCATGCACCTCAAAGTCGGCGTCCTCAGCTATCCCGCGCCGTGGATCACGGTGGTCGGCGTGGTGGGCGATGTAAAACAGGGTTCGCTGGACCAACCGACCATCGTGCAGATGTATGTGCCCGTTTCGCAGGGTCCGGCGGACGTGGGACCAATCGCCGCAAAGACGTTCGTGGTGGGAGGTGAAATGGACCTGGTCGCGCGCACGACACAGGACCCGAAAGCGCTGGCGGTAGAGATCGAGAAGACGGCGCATCGGCTGAATCCGCTGGTTGCCGTCTTGCGCATCAGCACGATGGAGGAGATCGTGGCCTCCACGGAATCGTCGCGCCGCTTCAACACGGCGATCCTCACCGCGTTCGCGGCCATCGCGTTGCTGCTTTCTCTGCTGGGAGTCTACGGCGTGATGGCATATTCCGTAACGGAACGCACCAGGGAAATCGCGATTCGTATGGCGCTCGGCGCAACTCGAGAGGCCGTGCTCTTGAAGACCTTGCGCTACGCCTTGAAGCTTGCCGCCATTGGAGTGATGGTAGGCGTTATTAGCTCCTTCGGGCTGACACGCTTGCTCGGCAGCCTGCTGTATGGAGTAAAGCCGCTGGATAGTGTGTCCATTGCAGGAGCGATCGTTGTCCTGTTCGTCTGCACTGCGTTGGCAGGGTGGTTGCCCGCTCGCCGTGCTGCCTCCATTGACCCCATGCGGGCGTTGCGATCGGAATAGGAGCCGGAACTGCACCTGGTTTGCACTTTCTTGAGCCGCGGCGCTGCCCCCTACCCGTAGGAGGCTAACATAGGATTCTTTGGGAATCTGCCAATTTGGACACAGCGACGTTGATCGGTTGGCTGGCGGGCCCTTCAAGCCTGATTTTGGGTCGAGTGGGCAAGGTCGAGAGCGTAGGTTTGCGGAAACATCTTCTTCCTCTTCCGTCGCCATCACAGATCGTCGTTTCGGTCGTATCGATGGTTCGGTAGAGCAATTCACCAGCAAAGTGATTGAAGCGGGGATATCCCAGAGTCTCGGTCCCACCCCTCCGGCTTCCAGGCAAGCCGCGCTCCGCACCGCTCAGGATATCTTCGCCCTGGACAACGCCTCTTCCCTTATCGAGGGCCACCGGCCACTTCACTGTGGTAGTGCAAAGCCAACGGCAACCGTTGTGTCGACGGCTACCGGTTTACCACCGAACGTTGGAGGCTTATATCGCCATTGGCGGACCGCGTCCACAGCGGCGCCA
>Ga0207933_1002524_pt1 | contig 11700 bp, 12 predicted proteins | sample NGESurdeep092012_4_FD_184488 | JGI IMG/M metagenome (GOLD analysis project Ga0207933, IMG submission 184488) | Arctic peat soil microbial communities from Barrow, Alaska - NGEE Surface sample F53-3 deep-092012 (SPAdes) | ecosystem: Environmental > Terrestrial > Soil > Wetlands > Peat ... | reverse complement strand
CGCCGAATCGGTGGACGACGCCCTTTGAGCTCACGACCCAGTAGCCCTTCCCGTCTGGGGTCGCGAGCAGGGCAACGACCGCGCCATCTTTTTGCTCGCGCACGGTCGAGCCGTAAAAGCCGGCGTCGCCGTAGTGGAAGAGGTTCCCTTTCGCCGAGACCAGCCAGTAACCGGCGTCATCGGGAGTTGGGACGAACGAAACTATGGGTGACTTCAGCCGGATGTGCACAGGGGAGCCGAACGAGGCGGCGTTGCCGAACGGGTACACCGCGCCCTTGGCCGTCGCGAGCCAGTAGCCCGCCCCGGCGGTGGTGGCGGCTCCGCCGATCACTGGCGACGAGAGCTTGGCGCCGGCCTTTGATCCGTAAAGGGGCGCAGCGCCACAGGAGACGACAGCGCCGTTCGACTCGAACAGGTAGTAGGCCGGACCGCCAGCCGAGGGTGTTGGCGACTGCGTCGTACAAGTCGCTGGGCCAGGGGTGGTAGCGGCAGCGGCGGTACTCGCCGAGAGGGCTCCGATGCCTGCGGCAAGGGAGCCGAGGGCAACGACGCGCGCGACGAGGCAACCGAGATGTGAGGACATTGGACATCCGATGGTAACGAGTTCGCCATCGAAATCGAGGGCGCGACAAGAGGATCGAGTCGGGGCCTACTAGAAGCGGTCAGACCCGATCGCGAACTCGCACCGGAGTTACGCGCGGTGACCAGGCTGCGTGCTGATCAGAAGAGAGCGAGCGGGTTCACTGGTGACCCCGTTCCGCCCTGGACCCGGAGTGGCCCGATCGTGAAGAGAAACTCATCGCGGCCTTCCTCAGCGCAGGCCTCGGCAAGCGGCTGGAGTTGCGCGTTGTCGACGAGCGCGAGCCCGAACATGTAAATCGCCGCGTGGACAGAGTGGACGAGGTCGAGTCCGTTGGGCAAGAAGTCGAGCATGTCCCAAACGAGAATCGAGCAGTCGGTGTCGCGAATGAACTCGAGACAGGAAGCGTGCAGCCCAGGTCGCGGGTCGCGCGGTCCAGGGCGGCCAAGGTTCGGACCGCTGCCCCAGGGCTGTCCGTACTTCTCCGACCAGGCGTCTCGGCCGCAGTAGACGACGATCGCGTCGCCCGCCTGGACCTCGATGCCGCGATCGATGCAGATCCGTTCGAGTTCGTAGCCGTGCACGGGTTCGTCCTGTTCGACGCAGGCCACGCCTCGTAAGCGCGGGATATCGAACAGGACCCCCCGCGTCACGATCCCTTGACCCCACTGCTCAACGTCGCCGAAGCGGAACCCGCCGGTATCGAACGCCTCGTCAGGGTCGTGGCCGTTCCACATCCCACTCTCGTGCCACATGTGGCAAAGGGCATCGAGATGCGTCGCGGCGACCCCGTGATAGCTGATGCCATAGAAGTCCAGGGCGTCCTGGCCGACCCGCTGGAGGTAGTGAAGGGCGGGTCTCGGATTGTTCGCCGCCACGTCCTTTGGGAACGGTCGGCACATTGAGACGAGGCGCCCACTACGGACGAGGGAGGCCGCGGCGAGGCGCTTATGGTCGTCGATCAGGTTGATCGCCCCTCGTTGGTCATCTGCGCCCCAGCGTCCCCAGTTCTTCCGGGAGGCGAACAGCTCGTCGAAGTCGGCGCGCGTGAAGGGCCGCGGCTCGCCCCGGGCGCGATCGGTGGTCGGCATCTACCTCCCCCACTCCGCCCGGGCGACCCGGGCCACGAAGGCCAACATTACCGAGCCGGCGGCCATCTGGCGGGGGACGCGGCCCGGAGTAACATCCGAGCGACCAAGCCGAGCGGAGTGGAGGTCATCATGGCACTCGCACATCCGAAGCGTGCGCTCTTGCTCGTGATGATGGAGCCCGAGGAGGGCTACGCGGACGAGCTCAACGCCTGGTACGACGAAGAGCACCTGCCCGAACGGCTGTCCTGCCCCGGCTTCATAGCCGCGCGCCGTTTTGAGCTCCTCGAGAGTTCGCCAGTGGGCCAGCCTCGATATCTCGCGCTCTACGACCTCGAGTCCAGCGAGGTGTTGAGTTCGGAGGCGTACCTGGCGATGGTTCCTCCAAGCGCCTGGTCGAAGCGCCTGCTCCCCCATGTAAAGGTGACTCGCAACGTCTACACCGAGATCACAAAGCAACCGTCGCGCGACGGCGGTAATTGACCCAGAGGACCTCGTTTGGCCGTGCGCGATGGATGGCGATAAGCACATGCGGACGGTGCGGCGAGACGGCCTGAGCGAGTTCTCGAAACCACTGGATTCACTCCAGTGCTGAGCTTATTCTAGAGTTGTGATTGCTCTAGTCTTAGGCCGTTCCCTCGGAGGCGAGGGTTGGTCGGGCGGTCCTATTCGGTCGCTTGAGGTGCGCCCGCACCACAGCGAGACGCCAGGCCGAGACCTGTGCAACCCCTCGCGGATGACATCGACAACCTTTACGCGGGGGCGTGGAGGTGACCTGGCCGCAGGGGTCCAGCATGCTCCTGGCGGTGCACCGGCGGCTTAGAAGTGACCAGGGCGTAACAACAATCGAACATCAGAGATGCAACAGCGAGAAGCGGGGAGACCGAAGTGTCCGACAGCGATAGTGCAGGCGTGTGCCCAGTTCCACATGGGGCGAGCTCAGGTCCGACGAGGGCAACTCGCGGCAGGTCGAATAGGGACTGGTGGCCGAATCAGCTCAACCTGAAGGGTCTCGGCCAGCCTTCACCTCGGTCCGACCCGATGGGCGAGGACTTCAACTACGCCGAGGAGTTCAAGACGCTGGATCTCGATGCGCTCAAGAGCGACGTCTTCGAGGTCATGACTACCTCGCAGGAGTGGTGGCCTGCGGATTACGGCCACTATGGGCCCTTCTTCATTCGCATGGCGTGGCACAGTGCGGGCACCTACCGCATCTCGGATGGCCGTGGCGGTGGTGGCTCAGGCGACCAGCGTTTCGCGCCCCTCAACAGCTGGCCTGACAATGCCAGCCTCGACAAGGCACGCCGACTGCTCTGGCCCGTCAAGCAGAAGTACGGCAAGAAGATCTCCTGGGCTGACCTGATTCTCTTCGCTGGCAACTGCGCTCTGGAGTCGATGGGGTTCAAGACCTTCGGCTTTGGCGGCGGTCGCGAGGACATCTGGGAGCCTGAAGACGTCGACTGGGGCCCCGAGGATGTCTGGCTCGGCGACGAGCGTTACAGCGGCGACCGGGAGCTCGAGAATCCGCTTGGAGCGGTTCAGATGGGCTTGATCTACGTGAACCCGCAGGGGCCGAACGGCAACCCGGATCCGCTTGCATCGGCGCGCGACATTCGAGAGACGTTCCGGCGCATGGCCATGAACGACGAAGAGACAGTCGCGCTCATCGCTGGCGGCCACACATTCGGGAAGACCCATGGCGCAAATCCGGAACAGCCTTACATCGGCCGCGAGCCTGAGGGCGCGGGCCTCGAAGAGCAAGGGTTTGGCTGGCGGAACTCCTTTGGTACCGGCAAAGGAGTCGACGCCTACACCAGTGGGTTGGAGGGCGCGTGGACCGCGGCTCCGGTGACATGGGACAACGGATTCTTCGACAACCTCTTCAACTACGAGTGGGAGCTGACGGAGAGTCCTGCCGGTGCCAAGCAGTGGACTCCGACGGACGCATCCGCGCAGACCACGGTGCCGGATGCACACGATCCGTCGAAGCGGCACGCCCCGATCATGTTGACGACGGACCTCGCCCTCAGGTTGGATCCGATCTACGGGCCGATTTCGAAGCGATTCCACGAGCACCCCGACCAGTTTGCAGATGCCTTCGCCAAGGCGTGGTACAAGCTGACGCACCGAGACATGGGACCCGTCTCGCGCTACCTCGGTGCGCTTGTTCCATCCGAACCGCAGCTGTTCCAGGACCCGATCCCGAAGGTCGACCACGAACTGATCGGGGAGCAGGACATAGCGGCCCTCAAAGGCAAACTCCTCGCGTCAGGACTCAGTACCTCCCAGCTGGTTTCAACGGCATGGGCATCGGCGTCGAGCTTCCGCGGTACCGACAAGCGCGGCGGGGCGAACGGAGCCCGGATTCGCCTTGAGCCGCAGAATACCTGGGAGGTCAACAGCCCGGCCGAGCTGGCCGGCGTGCTGGCGACCCTCGAGGGGATTCAGCAGGAGTTCAACGGTGCGCAGTCGGGTGGGAAGAGCGTCTCGCTCGCTGACCTCGTCGTGCTCGGCGGGTGTGCAGGCGTCGAGCAGGCTGCGAAGAACGCCGGACACGACATAACGGTGCTCTTCGCTCCGGGGCGCACGGACGCTCTCCAAGAGCTGACCGACGTGGAGTCGTTCGCGGTGCTTGAGCCGATCGCGGATGGATTCCGCAACTACGTCCGGGCAGGAGAGACCTCTCCGGCAGAGGTCCTGCTCGTGGAGCGGGCGACGTTCCTGACGTTGACCGTGCCCGAGATGACGGTTCTCATCGGCGGCATGCGCGTCTTGAATACCAACCATGGGCACTCTGCTCACGGCGTCCTCACCGACCGCACCGATGCGCTGACCAATGACTTTTTCGTCAACCTGCTCGACATGAGTACGGAATGGTCGGCTTCTGCCTCATCGAAGGACGTGTTCGAGGGTCACGACCGCTCGACCGGCGCAGCTAAGTGGACCGGCACCGCTGTCGACCTCGTCTTCGGGTCCAACTCCCAGCTTCGAGCAGTAGCCGAGGTTTACGCATGTGCCGACTCGAACGAGAAGTTCGTGCGTGACTTTGTCGCCGCTTGGGACAAGGTGATGAATCTCGATCGATACGACCTCGTCTGATCGACGCAGTCGGTCTGGTGCCCGGGTCATCTTGAGCCGGGCACCAGACCGCCGCTCGACGAAGCGGGCTGTGAGCTAGGAGCAGCGGTGCCCGAATTACTGGAACGACTGCAGCGTCGGAGGTGGCGTCTCACGGCTCAGCGGCGGGCGGTAGCTGAGGTGCTTCGTGGCGAGCACGTCCATCTCACCGCCGAAGCCATCCATGATCTTGCTCGAATGCGTCTGCCCGAGATCAGCCTCGCCACCGTTTACAACACGTTGAACGAGTTAGTCGCGATGGGCGAGCTCTTGGAAGTCTCGGCTGGCGGCGGACCGAAGCGGTACGACCCAAATGCACGCCAACCGCATCAGCATCTGGTGTGCGTTCGTTGCGGCGACATTCGTGATGTGTCGCCGACCGGCGAACAGGCCCTCGACATCCCCGTCGCTCAACGGCACGGATATCGACTCGTTGACGTCGACATCGTTTTTCGAGGCCTTTGCCCGTCTTGCGCTGGTCAACGCTATGCAGATCTGACTGTCTCCGACGACGATTGGCATCGCCGGCTAGGCAGTAGTCAGTAGCAGGCTTATCGGTAGGGTCATTCGGTTCCGGCGGTGGCCTATGCGGCGACATCTGGCAGCGTTGACGAGTAGACCGGTCAAGATGGCGAACTCGGCATTCGGTCGCATGGCTGACACCAGACGTTCCTAAACACTGCGCAGAACTGAGTCCTGCACAGCGGGCGACCACGAACGGTCTTCAGTCCCCCTTCTCCGGAGCATGCCCGCCTGCCAGGGAGGGTCGGTCGCCGCGATCGCGACTGCCCACCTGTCTTTTGGATCTCCGGCTCGGGGTGATGGCTCGCGACACCTCGCACGACGGAGTTGGTAGCGCTCTTTTCGCGATGCGCTGCTCGCGTTAAGTCACGCCTTCCCATCGCCGCGCTCGGTGTCCGAGACCGCGTCTGCCGATGACGAGTGCAGCCGCATGGTGGCCGTTCGTTTCGGTCGAGAACTGTTGCAGTGCTGCGAGCCAATGCTCGGCACCCCATTTGGAGGTGTAGGCGGGATGCCTCGGCATCGTCGACTGCTTCTTTCAATGCCCGAAACATGACGAATCTCGATCATCTAGCGATCCTTGACTCGGTGGTTCGTAGGGCTTCCACCCAACGAATCCACCAGCGAGACCGTTCTCCGGCATCCAGATGATGGTGAGATTCATCATTCGTGAATTTACAACGCGGGTGCATTACTCACTTCTGCTCAGAAGTACGTGACCAGTTGGGAACCCTAGGCTTATTCGTGTGAGCGAAGTGGTTCGGCGTCGATTGCTTGTTTCCGGGCTCGTGCAGGGCGTCTACTTTCGCGACGGCGTACGTCGCGAGGCGATGATCGCCGGGGTGCTCGGGTCGGCACGCAACCTCCCGGACGGTCGCGTGGAGGTTGTCCTTGAGGGTCCGCACACAGCTGTCGAGGGTGTGCTCGGGTGGTGTCGCACAGGTCCGCCTCGCGCCCGCGTCGACGACGTTGAGGTCGCGCTCGAGCCGCCTGAGGGAGCGTCGGGATTTGTCGTCGGCTAACTCGCTACGTCTTGGGGGGCTGAGCATCGCGACGTAGGAACGGATTCGCGCCACGTCCGACGATTTCGTCCGACGTACGCCACGGACAGCTCGTCTCGCGAGCCCCATCCCAGATAACCGGGTCGCCGTCTATCTGACGATTCTGCGCCGAGCCGTCAGCGGGTGCCCTGCCGGTCGAGTCCCTCGCCGCAAGGTGTCGGCGGAAGTAGTTCGGCCGAAGTCGGGATCCAGTACGTCACCTCTGCAAGCCCGCGTTGTTGTCGAGCGGAGCGTAGGAGCTCCGCAACGAACGCGGCCTTGCGGGCGGTATAGACCGTCAGGTCACCAGCGGAAACCCTCGCGTTCTCCCGCTTTACCGCCGCGTATCGAGCCCTGGCCCCCGCATCTTCGTTCAGGAGGTCTCGAAGCAACCAGTGATCTTCGTGAGGTCGGTTGTTTGCGACCACGAGGTAGAGGTGATGTTCGGGGAGCCGGTTTTCCGACACCGCGCTGAATGCCTCACGACCCGGCAGCCCGAGATCGCCGCCCCACTCGTAGCCGATCGCGGTCACGCGCTCGATCGTCGCTTCGATGAGGTCGCCATGGGCGACGACAATGTCCACGTCGATGATCGGTTTGGCGGCAAGGCCGACGACAGCAGTTGACCCGACGTGCTCGATTCGTAGCGCTAGGCCGTCAACTGCTGGCCAGACGTACTCATGTACCTGGGCAAACCAGGTCGGCCAGTCAGGGTTGTAGTCCGTGATCACGATCGGCTTCGACTCCTCCACGGTCCAAGTGTTGCAGCAGGCACCTCGCTTCTTGCGCTCGGCGTTTTGCGGCAGGCCCTCGGCGCTCAGTTGAGAGACTGCACTATGCCCGTCAGACTCCGGTTCTTTAACCATGCGACCGTTGACCGACTGCGACGAGGCGCCTTGGAGCAGGAGTTCACGTACCTCGAGGTTGGCGCGTCCTTGGGAAGTCATCTACCCGAGGGGTACCACCACACTCGCGAAGCCGTCGAGCTCGGCGTTGGAGAGCGGGCCTTTGCCCGGGGATGCGATGCGCTTCGAGAGTGGGCAGGTCATGCGTACCTCCACATCGCTGTCGCGCCAGAGCGAGCCCCACTTGAGGTAGGTGTGGTTGTCGTAGCTGAGATACCGCTTGGACCGCTAGCTGTTCTTGCTCCGTGTCGAATCGTCGCGACGATCGCGGAGCAGGACAGTTTCGGATACGCGTATGGCACACTGCCGGGCCACCCCGAGCGCGGCGAGGAGTCCTTCGTCGTGCGTCGGGGTCCAGACGACGTGGTTCGATTCGAGGTGGCAGCTTTTTCGCGTCCACGCGATCTGCTCGCGAGGTTGGGCGGTCCGGTTTCTCGATGGATCCAACAGCGAGCAACGTACGGCTACCTCGAGGGTGTTCGTGGCTTCGTAGCAGCGACGCCGCAGGAGTAGTCACCGTAGGGGGAAGGTATGCAGCCGGCTTCGTATGCGGATGCGGTGGTGCCGGCGCGGCACGCGAAAGCGGCGATCGACGCGGTCGCTAGGCATCGTGTGGGAAGCGGTCGTAGTGTTGACGCATCGGGCAGCACGAGACCGTCGTGCTTCTCGCACACAGCTCAAGGCGAGTTGTGATCGAGTCGGGCTCTTTAGGTAGCGAACCTCATATAGACCTTGGCAATCATCTCGCAGCCGCCGGAATACCAGATTCGAGTCAGCCGACGTGCCCGTCACGCACGGCTAAGCGTCGCGTACTCCGGCCAGCTCACCGTCGTGATCCCTGAGCGTTTCGCACGATCGCGCGTGCCGCGGCTCGTCGAGGAGCATCGCTCGTGGATAGAGCAGGTGCGCGAACGTTTTGCCGCCGAGAGCGCTCTCGTGACCGAGACTCCCTCGGTCGTAAGACCAGATGGTCTCGCGCTTCGTCTCACCGGCGAGCTCGTGCCGATCGACTACCAAGACGCCGTGGGCTCGTCTCGTGCACTCGAGCGCTCTGGTCGGTTAATCGTGACCGCGGAGGGCTTTGACGAGGAGGCCCAACGATCGGCCATGAAGCGATACCTCTCGCGGCGCGCGCGCTCGGTCCTTGAGCCACGTCTTCTCGCGCGTGCCGAGGAGCTCGGCGTCTCCGTGCCGAAGGTCGCGATCCGCGCTCAGCAGACGCGCTGGGGCAGTTGTTCCGCGAAAGGGACGATCAGTCTCAACTACTACCTAGTTTTCTTGCCGGCCGAGCTCGTCGATTACGTGCTGCTCCATGAGCTTTGTCATCGGCGCCAGCTCAACCACTCGCCGCGATTTTGGACCCTCCTCGAGCGGGCTGAGCCCGACACGGACCGATTGCGCGCAGAGCTGAAGCGTGCGTGGCACTTCGTCCCGGCGTGGCTCTCCGCGTAGGGAGCTACGCCGCGCCGATCACGCTCATCACGTGGGCGATGTCGGACAGATCGGCGAGGATCGCGTCGGCAGGTTGGAGTCGCAGCTCGTCGAGGCTGTAGGTCCCCGTCGCGACGAGGAGGCAGCGAACACCGCCTGCGAACGCGCACGCGGCATCGTTTGGGGTGTCGCCGATGACCCATGTCCGATCCCGATCGATGCGCAGGGACCGGAGGCGCTTTGCACGCTCGAGTGCGATCGGCACCAGGCTCGTCCGCTCGGCGTGGTCACTGCCGTAGGCGCCGATGTCGAAGTCGATGAATTTGTCGAGACCAAATGCGCGGAGCTTGACCAGCGCGTTCGCCGCAATGTTTCCCGTAAGGAGGGTCTGGGTCACCTCCTCATAGGTGGAGAGCCGCTCGAGAAGCTCGGAGACCCCGGCACAGATTGAGCCCTGCTCGGAGAGGAGTACTTCCGCGGCGGCGAGCTCTTGCTCGGCGAGTTCGAGCACCGCCGAAAGCACATCTAGATCGTGGACTCCCATCATCTCGAGGTACTCAGCGATGATCTGCGGGTCCGTCTTTCCACTCATCCTCACTCGCTCGCGCGGCATTTGGCCGGTGACGCTGGCGAGTGCAAGCTCGAAGACCGCGGCCGCGACCTCGCCGCCTCGGATCAAGGTGCCGTCGATGTCCCAGAGGATGAGCAGGGGGTCCATGGCGATGCGCTCAATCGACCGCTCGTCGGAGGAAGCCGCGGATTCCGATGGTGCCGAAGATACCGATAGCGGCGAAGATCGCTATGAAGCAGACAGTCGTATTCAGGTGCGCGACGACCGGGACCAGTGACCCCCGCATCGCCTTGCTGACGTAGGTCATCGGATCCAGCGTCGCGTTATGACTTGGAACCAGCGCAGCCGCGCCAGGCTCGGCCATGGGTACTGGCTACAGCCGGTGAACAGGAGCGGTGTCATCACGAGTGCGAACGTGATGTTGATGCGCTGGGGTGGCACCAGCGTCCCGAGTGTCAGGCCGAGCGTGGAGCCGGTAATCGCGACGAGCACGAGGGCTGCGGCGGCTGTCGGAAGGCCCGCGGTACGAAACGCAATCGAGCCGAGAACGAGAACTCCTATTGGGAACATCACCAGACCGGCAGTGACGGCCCGCATTGCCGCGAAGATCATCTTTTCACAGCGACGACGACGTCAGCGTTGTCGATGCTCACCCCGCGATGTTAGCGACTGCGCCATTAGCGACTTTGGTGTGTTGCCCCCGGTGTGCTGCTCTTCGTGGGCTCGAGGGGTCCCGCTTCGCGGCTCGCGGGCCGGTACTGTGCGTAGCTATGCCTGCTCAGCACCGTGTAGCCGGTCTGCGGAGGGTCGTCGGCTCGCGGCGCGGAGACGTAGCTGGGGTAAGCACACTCGTCGCGCTCGCGCTGGCGTTTCTCTCTCCGGCGATAAAGGACGGCCAGAGTTTCGGCGGATTCGACTTTGACACTTCGCTGACGCCACTCGGCAGCGGTGTCTACGGCGTGATCCACTCAGTCACGAACGGCGATGCGGTGTCGCAGATGGTCGCCTGGAACGATCTCAGCTGGCGGATGATCCACTCCGGGCACTTTCCGCTCTGGAACCAGTTCTCGGCTCTTGGCATGCCGCAGTTCTTGAACTTCGAGTCAAGCGTGCTCAGTCTGCCGGATCTCGTGAGCTACCTGGTTCCGGTCCGGTTCGCGTTCCTCGTCGTCGTCTTCGTCAAACTCCTCCTCGCATCGACTGGTGCCTACTACTTCGCCCGAGTCCTCGGCTGTCGTCCCCTCAGCGCGACCCTCGCTGGGGTGACGTTTATGTTCGCCGGCGCGTTCTCGTCGTGGTTGACGTGGCCGCTCACCGATGTGCTCGCATGGAGTGGCTGGATCTGCGCATTCGGCCTGTGTTGCGTGCGCCCCAATGGGAAGTACCGCCATGTGGTCGGCCTCGCCGTCGCTGTGGCGTACTCCATCTACGGGGGCTTCCCCGAGGCGAACGTGATGCTCGTTCTCGCCATTGGCTGTCTGGTCGCAGTGGCGGTGCTGCTCGTCAAGATCCAGCGTCGGTCGATCCCAACACCTGGCCTGTTTCGGGCGTCGTCGGGCGCACTTCTTGGTGGGATGTTGGCAGCGCCTCTCTGGTTTCCCGGTCTCCAGGTGATCTCGAGGTCACACCGCACCTCGGAGGGCTCCTACGTCGGGCTCCCTACGCGAGCCATGGCGCTTTTTTTGTCGCAGGGTTACTACAACCTGCCCGACGGCCCGAACCACCTCTATCAACTCCCGCAGTTCAAGTACTACGAGGCGGTCACCTACGTCGGCGCGATCGCGGTGGTACTCGCCGTCGTAGGTATCGGCACCTCCTGGCGCCGACCGGTCGTCTTCGGGCTGGCGGTCGCATTGGTCTTCTCGATCGCGATCACGTACCAGCCGTACGGATTTCATCCGCTGCAGAGCTTGGTGAATTCGATCCCGGAGCTGAAGCTCATCCGATTCGAGCGGATGCGCATCGTCACCGCTTTCTTGGTGGCGATGCTCGCGGCGCTCGGAGCTGAACAGCTGCTGCACCCGACTCGCGTGCAGTTGACGCGCCGATGGTTCATGCTCGGATCGCTCGGTGTTGCAGCCGTTGTCGGATACCTAGACGTTGATTCAGCCCTGAAACCCGCAGTTCGGCATATGCGTGTTGGTGCACTCGCGTGGCCGACGGTCTGTGTGCTCCTCTGCCTCGGCGCCGCCGGCTACCTCTGGATCGCGGGGCGGGCGATGTCCCGCTCCCGCGGTTACGCAGTTGCCGTCTTCGGTCTGGCCGTCACCGAAGCTGCATTTCTCTTCTTCGCTGGTGTCGGGATCGCGTCGTACAGCAAGCCGTTCTTTGCGACGACTCCGGCGATTGCGCAGCTAAAGGGAGCCGTTGGCGACGCTCTCGTCGGATTGAACGGCGGGAACGTTACCAACGTTCGGGACTTCACCGACGTCGGCTTCTATCCGAA
>Ga0207933_1002523_pt1 | contig 11701 bp, 11 predicted proteins | sample NGESurdeep092012_4_FD_184488 | JGI IMG/M metagenome (GOLD analysis project Ga0207933, IMG submission 184488) | Arctic peat soil microbial communities from Barrow, Alaska - NGEE Surface sample F53-3 deep-092012 (SPAdes) | ecosystem: Environmental > Terrestrial > Soil > Wetlands > Peat ... | reverse complement strand
CGTTGAACGCGATCTTTACCGCCGGTCCAGTCGTCTCTTCACTCACATCCGCCTGCCGCGCGCGAACGCCGCGCACCCACACCGCCAGCCTTCGTGGCGTCGAAAACGTCCGCACCGCCTCGCTATCCAACGTCACGCCCTCTTCCAGCAACCCCTCGCGCCCCAGCAGCGCCAGCGTCCGCCGGGCAAGCTCCGCCTCTGCCCCCGCAACCATCCGCGCAGGCACCTCTTCTAATCCAATCTCAAATAGAAACTCAGCCATTCGTCATCCAGCAATCTCTAAAGTTGTCATCCTGAGCGAAGCGAAGGACCTGCTTTTTGAAGATGCTCAAGCCGTCACCGCATTCTGCCCCAGCACCAGCCTCTGTTGCTCCGCATAAATCTTCGCCACACCCACAATCAAATTTCGTATCCGGGCCATCACACCCACGCGCTCGGTCACCGAGATCGCGCCCCGCGCATCCAGCAGATTGAACGCATGCGAGCACTTCAGCGCCAGCTCATAGGCTCCCAGCGTCGGAAACCGCAGCACCTCGAGCGCATCTTCATTCTTCTCGCTCAGCACGCTCTTCGCCCGTGCCAGCAGCGCCAGACACTCCGCCTCGTACAGCTCCAGGTGCTTCCACAGCGACTCCACATCCGCATAGTCAAACGAGTAGGCCGAAAACTGCTGCTCTTCATGCAGGCGAACATCGCCGTAGGTGAGTTCCCGGCCCGTCCCGCCGTTCTCGGAACCAGCATCCCGCGACCACACTATCTCGTAGATCGAATCCTTATCCTGCAGGAACTGCGCAATCCGCTCCAGCCCATACGTAATCTCGCCCGAGATCGGGTCGAGGTCCATTCCGCCGCACTGCTGAAAGTAGGTAAACTGCGTAATCTCCTGCCCGTCGAGCATCACCTGCCAGCCGACGCCCCAGGCGCCGCCCACCGGCCACTCCCAGTTGTCTTCCTCGAACTTGATGTCGTGCTCGCGCAGGTCGATCCCGATCGCGACTAGCGACTCCAGATAAAGCTCCTGCACATTCTCCGGAGGCGGCTTCAGGATCACCTGCAGCTGCGTATGGCGGAAGAGCCGGTTGGGATTCTCGCCATACCGTCCATCGGCCGGCCTGCGCGAGGGCTGCGTATACGCAATCCAGATCGGCTTTGGCCCCAGCACGCGCAGGAATGTATCGGGAGACATCGTCCCAGCGCCAACCTCAAGGTCATACGGCTGCTGCAACACGCACCCGTGGTCCGCCCAGAACCGCTGCAGAACAAACAGCAGTTCCTGAAACGTCAACGCCTTCTTCTCATTCGTTGAACTCATTCAGATTAGTGTAGTCAATCGCCGACAATCCGCCACGAGCCTCAACCCAGCGCCGCTGCGCTCCTCAATCGTCCCGCACAAAAAAGGCCCCGGTCTGCCGGGGCCCTTCTCGTTACTTCTCAGATGCGGATAGCGTTTGTTGTCTCTAGTGCTTCAACATCTTTCTCCTCGCCGCTCCAGCCAGCGCAATCAGCGAACTTCCCAGCAGTACGAGGCTGCTCGGTTCGGGTGTCGTTGTAGGCGGCGGACCAAGCACCTGCGAGTAGTCAGCCGACAGGTCTTCGACTAGGAACGGAAAGTCCGCGAGGGCTCCGGTAAGAGAGATCGTCTTAATGAATGTGCCTGACTCCGACCATTCGTTGAACGACCCTTCATTGATGTTCGACGTAAAGAAGTCAGTGCCGTCGAACGCGATCCCCGTGGTGCCGGAGGTATGACCCGAGACATCCAGGTAACCCGCCGTGATCAGGGTGCCATTGGTGTCGTATAGGTCGTAGTTACCCGTGCCCTCATCGGATTCGTTTGAAATCAGATAGCCGTTGCCGCCCATCACAAAGTACTCCAGGCCATCGCAATGGTCTGAGCAATCCGAAAGCGAAACAGTCTTCAGCAGGGTGCCGGTCGGGCTGTACAGATAAGCATGGTTGGTGCCGCTATAATCGCCGATCCAAAAGTTCGTTCCGTCATAAGCAATCGTCGACAGGGCGCTGGAACCGGTTACGGTAAACAAGGGGCCGTTGTCGGTCTTCGTCGACAGCGTGTAGGAGTAGACCGCATTGCTGTTGGCCGTTGTGTAATACATCGTGTCGCCGACGACTACCACCCCGCGACCATTGTTGCTACTCAGGTTTGTGTAGCTATTGGTGACAGCCCCAGTGGTCTTGTCGATCTGGTACACATAGGGGCTACCGAAGGTAGCGTTGTTGGCGTAGATAAAATTGTCAGCCAGTGCTGCCGTACTGGCAGCGGCGAATAAGCACGCGAGAATCAACAGTTTTTTCACAAGAAACCTCTCAATGGCATAGAAATGCAAAGCAAGGTTCCGATACCGGGTTCGGCGGGGGAGATCACACGCTCAGAGTTTCATCGCCGACAAAAGGATTCGGAAGGCAGAACTTGGGCCTGAGGACTAGATCGTGGGCCGGAGCGTTGACCACCTTGATAGAGCAATTGCCTTGCCAGTTCCGCCCGCTCGAAACAAAGCACTTGAAGGCGCCATGAGAGGAAATGTGCAAGCAATTGCACCGGTCAAGAGGATGCTACGTTTTACGACGATTCGCCGCAGCGCCTATCCCGAGGCCATGCATCGCCCGGCGATGCTCGTCTCACCCCAATTCCGCCGCGCTCTTCAACCTCCGCTCCAGATGCCGCTCCAGCGCGCCGAGCGCGAACGCTCGCAGGTCTGCTGCGCGCTCACGCGGCCACTCCTCTTCAGTCAGCATCTGCGCCAGCGAGCTCCTCGCCATCCGATAACTCTCCGCTACGCTCTCTGCGCTCAGTGCCCGGCTCTGCGGCCGCCGGTCGTCTGCGCAGGTTACGCCGTCGGCCGCAGGCGACCACCAGACGGGTTCGGCGCGCAGATCCAGCCCGCAAACCGCACAGTGGCCGAGCTCGGGCATCCAGCCCATCAGGCGGTTCATCCACAGGCAGAAGTAGGTCACCGGCAGCCACACCTTCGAGCCGTCTTCCATCGCCGTCAGCGTCGCCAGCGCCAGGCGGAAGACGTTGTCCTCGGCTGCGAGGTCGGGCATCGCCTCGTCGAGGACTTCGACGACCAGCTGCAATCCGGCCAGCCGCAGCGCATCCACTGGAGCCGACAACGGCGACCACAGAATCTCAAAGCTATCCAGCCGCACTAAATCCTCATGCGGACGCTCGGTGTAGTGCGCGCGCACCTGCGTTCCCGGCTCCAGCGCTCCGCCAAAGCGCCGGCGCGACTTCATCGCATGTCGCGCGATGCCCTTGACCTTGCCCTGCTCGCGGGTGAACAGGCTGACCAGCAGATCGGCCTCATGGAACGGCCAGGACCGCAACACAATGGCTTCGTCATGGTGCGGAATCAGCCTGCCTTCGGCCACCGGATCGTCTCCCGCGCACTGGCTTACCAGGGGGGAACCCCCGCCCCCCTGCCACTTTTCCAAAATATTCAAAACAGGGGACTTGTTTGATGGATTCCCGTAAAATATTCCATCTACAAGGGTTATGTGCAAAATATTGAAAACAGAAGGCTTATCTGAAGTGAACGCCATCGGTCAAGGCGCGCGTCTGCAAATTCTTCTCTATTTCTATTGTAGCCAGTCAGCCCAATAAATGTGCAGCGATTTTTCCTTTTGGAATGAGGGAGATAGGTCCTGAGGGGGCTTGACAAGTTTTTAAAGCAAAACGCGCGGACAAAGCCGCGCGCTGCGAAAAGAACGAACAGGTCTAACGCCCGAAATGGGTAGCATTCTTTCCCTTATAGTCGTCCCACTTCTCGGGCAGGTCATCGCCGGCATAGATCGCCGAGACGGGGCACACCGGCACGCAGGCGCCGCAGTCGATGCACTCGACCGGATCGATGAACAACTGGTCGACCGTCTCGCCGCCCGGCTCATCCGCCTTGGGGTGAATGCAGTCCACCGGACAGGCATCCACACACGCCCGGTCCTTGGTGCCGATGCAGGGTTCCGCAATTACATATGCCATGATCCAAATCTCCTCAGGTCGTGTGCTGCCTAATCCTCAAGTTAGCTATTGCTCTCGATTCTAACAAACAACTTTGCTGCGGATTTCCGCGCAACGACGGTTAGGCAGACTGGCTCGCCGCGCGTCGCGCCGCAAACTCCGCGGGCGTTGGAATCGGTTCGAGGTTCCGGCCCGCAAACATATCCACGAATAGAGCCTGCATCTCGGCGTGAATTAATCCGTTGGTTGCGAAGACCTCGCGGCTATCGAGCGTGAATTTGCCGCCGTCGAAGTGAGTGATGCGGCCGCCGGCCTCTTCGACCAGCAGAGAACCGGCGCTGGTGTCCCACGGGTTCAGCTTGAACTCCCAGAAGGCATCGATCCGGCCGCAGGCCACATAGGCGAGGTCGAGCGCGGCCGAGCCGGCGCGCCGCACACCATGGGAACGCAGCGTGAACTCCTGGTAGAAGTGAACGTTCGGATTCTGGTGGCGCTTGTGGCTGGGAAAGCCGGTGGCGATCAGCGACTCCTGCAAACTCTTGGTGCGCGAGACGTGAATGCGTCTCCCGTTCAGACGGGCGCCGCTACCGCGCTCGGTCGAAAACATCTCATCGCGCAGCGGATCGTAGATAACGCCGGCGACCATCTTGCCGTCTTCCTCCGCCCGCAGGCCTTCAGCCCGGCGCTCGCAGCCCAGCACGACGCAGAAGACAGGAAAGCCGTGCGCGAAGTTGGTGGTTCCGTCCAGCGGATCGACGTACCAGCGATACTCGCAGTCGAGCCCGCGCCGCGTTCCCTCTTCGCCGTAGATGCCGTGATGAGGAAAGGCTGCGTGCAGCCGCTCGCCGATGAGCTTCTCGCTGGCGCGATCGGCTTCGGTCACAAGATCGACATCGCCCTTGTACTCGGCAAGAACGCCGTGATGATAGAAGTCGCGCAGAAGGGCGCCGGCCTCACGCGCAATCGATTCAGCCGTAGAAACAAGTTCAACCACAAACACCTCGCCAGCTACTGCACCGTCGCATCGTTCTGCGGAGCGCGGCGGCGGCCGGTGAGCGCAGCGTTTTCAGTGATGGTGCGAATCTGCGACTTATAGATGAAGAGGTTGGGCTTGCCCTCGCGCGTCAGCCGCAGCATCATGTCGTCGAAGTACTCGATCCAGCCGCTGACGACCTCGCCATCGCGCAGCTTGACGGTGACGGTCACCTGGCGGTCGCTGAGCGACTTGAGATACAGCGCCTCCTGGCCGGTCTCATTCGAGGGTGGTCCCTTGTGCCGCTTCTTGGTCGCCATGACACTGATTGTACGGCGCGGGTTCGCGGCGGCAACGTACAATCGCGGCCATGCTTTCTGACAGCAGATCTTTTCGCTCCGGATTTCGCTCCGGGTTTCGCTCCGGATTTTGCTCCCAGCTGAGCCGCCGCGAGGTGATGGCGCGGCTCGCTGCGGGCGCGGCGATGCTGGCGTGCTCGCGCCTGCCGCTGCTTGCGCAGATGCCGGCCGAGGCTGGACACGGCGAGTTCGGCCTGTGGAACCCGATGGCGTTCGGCGCGGTGGGCGATGGGAAGACGAAGGACACCGCCGCTCTACAGCAGGCGATCGACGAATGCGCGAAGGCCGGCGGAGGCACGGTGGTTCTCCCCTCGGGGCGCACGTTTCTGAGCGGCACGCTGACGCTGAAGAGCAACGTCGAGTTTCACCTTGCGGGTGGTTCCGTCCTGCGCGCGAGCCCGGACCGCGACGACTTCCGCGCCCTGGGCTCGCTGCTGTTTGCGAAGGATGCGAGCGCCGTGCGCGTGAGCGGAACGGGGACGATCGACGGCAGCTTTCGCTCCTTCTTTCCGCCCAAGGGGCCAAACGGCTACTCGATTCCGCAGCCGTTTCTCGGGCCCTACGATCCGCTTTACGAGAAGACGAATCTCAACCCGCCGGACGGACGGCCGCGCATGATCCTGCTGGTGAGCTGCCGCAACGTCGAGCTTGAGGACTTCACGATCCGCGACAGTCCGACGTGGACGATCCATCCCATCGGCTGCGATGGTCTGCGCATCGCGGGGATCTCCATCCTGAACGACCTCGAGATACCGAACTGCGACGGCATCGACGTGGACCACTGCCGCAATGTGCGGATCGAAGGCTGCAACATCGTTGCGGGAGACGACTGCCTGGTGCTGAAGGCCTCGCGCAACTTCGGCGACTACGGCCCGTGCGAAGGCATCACCATCACCAATTGCACGCTCGAGTCCTCATCGGCCGGGATCAAGATCGGGAACGAAGGCCACTATCCGCTGCGCTCCGCGACGGTCAGCAACTGCACCATCGTTCGAACCAATCGCGGAATCAGCCTGACGAACCGCGACGGCGAGACGGTTGAAGATCTGCTCTTCACCGATATGACCATCGAAACAAAAATGCGCACGATGATGTGGTGGGGATCGGGCGAACCGGTCTTCGTCTCCAGCGCGCCGCGCATTACCGGAGCTCCTGTCGGAATGTTTCGCGGCATCCAGTTCGCGAACCTGGCGTGCCACAGCGAGAGCGGCATCTACCTGCGCGGTACACACAGCGCTCCGCTGCACGACTTCAGCTTTCGCGGCATCGATCTGCTGATCGAGAAGACGACGAACATTCCCGGAGGCTTCTATGACGTGCGGCCCGACGACACGCCCGGCGCCAGCGGACTGGACAAGCGATCGACGGCGGGGTTCTTCGCCGCCGATGCCGAGGGGCTGACCCTCAGCGATGTGCATGTGCACTGGAGCGACCGCGTGCCCGCGTACTACGGCGCGGCGCTTGAGCTGCACCACTGCAGCGGCGTCTCGCTGGAGCAGGTGACGGGCGCGGCAGCCCACGCGGGGGCGCCTGCAACGATCTTCGAGGATGTTCAGTTTGCTTCCGAGCTACGACGGCCGGCAGTGCGGAGGCGCTAGGGCTGTCGTCAGCGCTGCATTCAACGGTTGGCGTAGTAGGCGGTGCGATAACGCAGTTTATAGCGTGCGCGGAGGGCCGGGTCCTTCAGTTGCAGCTCGATGTGGCGCAGCCCCGCCGCGTCGCCGCCCTTCTGCGGAGCGTAGTAGCCCAGGGTGTACTGCGTGCGTAGATCGTCGGAGACGTGCGCGAACGCCGGCGAAAGATCGTGCTTGTCTTCGACGTAGTAGTACTTGCCGCCGGTGTCGCGAGCCATCTGGATCAGCGCATGCTCGCCTCCCGTGTCGCGGCCCGCGTCGGCGGCCACCGGAACGATGACCAGCGAATAGACCATCGCTCCGGCGCGCTCGGCCTGCTCGAGCGCCGCGTCGTAGCTGCCGTGGTGAGTCGTGTCCTCGCCGTCGGTGATGAGCACGATCACGCGGCGCTGGCCGGAGCTCGACGGCGTCTCGGCGAGCCGCTGGCCGGCGAGATAGATTGCGTCATACATCGCCGTCGCGTCGCCGGCCTGGATGCGCCCCAGGCCGCTCTCGATGCGTTTGGCATCGTTGGTAAACGGAACAAGTTCGGTCACATCATCGGCGAACTCGATGAGGTCGACGCCGTCCTGGGGGCGCAGAATCGAGTGCACAAATCTCTTCGCCGCCTCGCGCTCCAAATGCGCGTCGCCGAGAACGCTCTCGCTCGCGTCAATCGCCAGCACAATCTCCAGAGGCGTCGTCGACTCCCTGTCGAAGATCGCAATGCGCTGGGGCTTGCCATCCTCGGCGAGCTCGAAGTCATTCACGGTCAGGCCGCCGACAGGTGCGCCGTTCTCATCGACTACGTTCAGCGCAACGTTGACCAGGCGGCTCTCGACATGAATTGTGGGCGCCTGGTATTGGCGGCGTTCGATGGGCGCAGGTGACTGCTGTTGCGGCACAGTAAGCGAGGCCGCGGCAATGCTCTGCGATCCGAGCGACAGCAGAGCCGCCATCGAGAGGAAGCAGGCAATGGCTGTGCTCGCGTTCATCGATTCGCCCCGGGCAGATTTTCCGGAAACGGCTCGCCGTCGGCCCACACCGCGCCGTCGGCAAACTGCTCGCGCTTCCAGATCGGCACCGTCGTCTTCAGCGTGTCGATGAGCCAGCGGCAGGCCTCGAACGCTGCCGCGCGATGCGCCGAAGCGACCGCGATCAGCACACTGGTTTCGCCGACGTACAAACGCCCCAGCCGATGGACGATGGCGACCTCACGCACGCCGAACTGCGCGATCGCCTGCTCACGCAACGCGAGCATCTGGCGCAGGGCCATCTCTTCATAGGCCTCGTAGTCGAGGTGCAGGGTCTCGCGGCCGCGCGAGTTATCGCGCACAATGCCGTCGAAGACGCACACCGCGCCATCGCTGCCGGCCTTGAGCTCGCGCACAATCCGCTCGGGGTCGATGCGCTCACGCACCAGCTCGACCTTATTGTGCGCGCCGTCGTGCGTGCCGCCGCTCACCGGCGGAAGAATTGCGACCTCATCGCCATCGCACAGCGTGCGTGTCCTGTCCGCGTACTCATGGTTCACCGCAATGGCAACCGAGCGCAGCGCCGCCTCGGTGAAGACGCCCTCGACCTGCAACTCCAGCAGCAGCGTCTCGACCGACCCACCGGCGGGAAGCTCGCGCCACGTTCCACCCTCGGGCAGCGCACCGCGCAGAGCCCCAAAGCTGAGCAAACGAACGCGCATGGAGCCGGAATGCATGCGTCCAGCATACGTGAGCCGGCCACCCCGAAATCCATGTGCAGACCGGCTCCGGCAACGCTCCGAAACCACAGGATGCCCCTCCCTTTCCGGCATTCTGTGTGACGGGAACGTAAGGTGTGAGGGCTACGGTATACTCGCTGCGAAATTCGATCACCCGTTTCTCTGCACCTGTCTCTGCACCTAGGCCTCAACCACAAGCTCACTGGCCCTCACCGCAAGTTCAATACCGGAGGAACCATGAAAGGTTTTCGCGATTTCATCCTGCGCGGCAATGTGATGGACCTGGCTGTCGCCGTGATCATCGGCGTAGCCTTCACAGCCATCATCACGGCGCTCACTGACAACATCATCAAACCGTTGCTCGGCGCAATCATCGGCAAGCCGGATTTTGGCTACCTCGTCACCTACGTGAACGGCGGCAAGATCATGTACGGCAATTTCATCACCGCCGTCATCAACTTCCTGATCCTGGCGCTCGTCGTCTACTTCTTCCTCGTGCTCCCCACACAGTACCTGCTGAAGAAGTTCAATCCTGCCAAGGCCGAGCCGCCGACCACCCGGGCCTGCCCGGAGTGCAAGGGCGACATCCCGGTCGACGCCCGCCGCTGCAAGTACTGCACGCAGATCGTCGGATAACAGGTCTGCTCCGTCCCGCGCCGCGGCAGCCATGTAGCGATGACAGCCGATGGTATGTCCTTTTTCGATCAGCCAGGCGTTGGAGAGAGGCTAGGCCAGTGATCCGATTGATCTGTTTGATCCGCTTGATTCGCCCACATTTCTCACAGTTCAAGGCCGCGCTCGCCTTCGCCTCTCTGCTGGTGCTGCCCGCCTTCGCGCAGCAGCCAACTACGGCGCGGAATATTCCGGGCTTCGCCGACTCCGCCGCGGAAGCGAAATGGGACACCGCCTTCATGGCCGTTCCCGACCCGAAGCTGGCCGGCGAAGAGCTGAAGATTCTCACCGCCGCGCCGCATTGGGCCAGCTCGCCCGAGGACCTGAAGACCGCGCAGTATGTCGCCGAGAAGTTCAAGGCCGCCGGGCTCGATACCGAGATCGTCCCCTTCCGCGTGTGGATGAACAAGCCCGTAAAGATCCAGATAGAGGCCTTTGACGCCCACGGCAAACAGCTAATGTCCGGCCCCTCGCCGGAGCACGTGGACCCGACGGCGTACGGCGGCGACCCATTCCAGAACGATCCGCGCATCCTTCCGGCGTTCAACGGCTCCTCGCCCTCGGGCGACGTCACCGCCGAGGTTGTCTATGCAAACTACGGCACGCTCGCCGACTTCGACCGCCTGGAGCAGCTGGGCGTCAGCGTCAAAGGCAAGATCGTTCTTGTGCGCTACGGCCAGAACTTCCGCGGTGTGAAGGTCTACATCGCGCAGCAGCGCGGCGCGGCCGGCGTGCTCATCTACTCCGACCCGGCCGACGACGGCTACGATCACGGCGACAAGTATCCGCGCGGGCCGTACCGCCCGGACTCCGCCGTGCAGCGCGGCTCCGTGCAGTTCCTGCCTATCTATCCGGGCGACCCGGAGACGCCGGGCATCGCCTCGGCGCCTGATTTGCCTGACTCAAAACGCATCACCGATCCGGCCAAGATGAACCAGCCGTCCATCCCGTCGAACCCGCTCTCGTATAAAGATGCCGCGCCGATTCTGGAGGCGCTCGATGGGCCCGTCGTCCCGCACGAGTGGCAGGGCGGTCTTCCGTTTGCCTATCATCTCGGCGGCACGGGCGTCGGCGGCACGGGCGCGGTGAAGGTGCACATGCATCTGGAGCAGGACTACAAGCTGCGCACCATCTGGGACGTCGTCGGCACGATTGACGGCACAGATTCCGCGGAGAAAGATGCCTGGGTGGTGGCGGGCAATCATCGCGACGCGTGGGTCTACGGCGCGGTGGACCCCAACAGCGGAACGGCGGCGATGCTGGAGGCGGTGCACGGTCTCGGCGAGCTGCTGAAGCAGGGATGGAAGCCGAAGCGGCGCGTCATCGTCTGTTCCTGGGACGCCGAGGAGGAAGGGCTGATGGGCTCGACCGAATGGGCCGAGGGCCATGCAAGCCATCTCGCCCACGCCGTGGCCTACTTCAACACCGATGTCGGCGTCTCGGGACCAGACTTCAACGCCTCCGCCGTGCCGTCGCTCAAGGAGTTCGTCCGCGACGTCACGCGCGAGGTGCCCAGCCCCAAAGGAGGAACGGTCTACGAGCAGTGGCAAAGCTCGCAGAATGAAAAACGGTCCCATCGCGCCGTCAATCCCTTCAACGGGCGTTCCAACTCCACCGTCAACCCTGAGGGCGTGCGCATCGGCGATCTCGGCTCCGGCTCCGACTACACGCCGTTCATCCAGCACCTCGGCGTGCCGTCTACCGATATCGGCTCCGACGGCCCCTACGGCGTCTATCACTCCACCTTCGATGACTACAACTGGTTCATCAAGTTCGCCGACCCCACCTTCGTCTACGAGCAGCAGCAGGCGCGGGTCTTCGGGCTTGAGATCCTGCACATGGCCGATGCCGACATCCTGCCCTACGACTACAAGACCTACGGCACGGAGGTCGTCAGCTATCTGAAGGCTGCGCAGCAGCGCGCCACCGCTGCGCACCTGCAGGCCGACTTCAGCGCAGCCAGCGCCGCCGCCGCGCGCTTTGCCGCGGCCGGCAGCCATATCGCCCAGATCCAGGCTGCCGCGCCGGGCTCACTCGATGCAGCTGCCCGAGCGCGTCTGAATGCCGCCCTGCGCGACGCCGAGGAGGCTCTGCTGAACGATGCCGGGCTTCCTCGCAGGCCGTGGTACCGGCACACCATCTATGCGCCGGGCGAGTACACCGGCTACGCGGCGGTTGTCATCCCCGGTGTAAACGAAGGTATTGACGCCAAAGACAATACACGTACTTCCAGCCAATTAGCCGCTCTCACCGAGGCCCTGAACCGCTCGGCAGCGGTGCTGGAGGGAGCCGCGAACTAGGGTGTATCCACATATAGCTGCAGTCTGATCCAGGCGCAGGCGAGAGCGGCACAGGAGCGGAAGGCTTCGATGGTACGGCAGTAGCGGGTGCTGA
>Ga0207933_1002522_pt1 | contig 11704 bp, 9 predicted proteins | sample NGESurdeep092012_4_FD_184488 | JGI IMG/M metagenome (GOLD analysis project Ga0207933, IMG submission 184488) | Arctic peat soil microbial communities from Barrow, Alaska - NGEE Surface sample F53-3 deep-092012 (SPAdes) | ecosystem: Environmental > Terrestrial > Soil > Wetlands > Peat ... | reverse complement strand
CCGTGGTCGAAGTCGATTCGGTGTAGGTAGCGGGATTGGCCGGATCGAAGGGTGCCGCGGCGGGCACCGGCGAGTTCGCCGGCAGATTGAGGATGATGTTTCCGGTGGTGGTCGCGTTGGGGGCGCTTTGTGCAGCCTCCAAGTTGAGATCCGTGGTCATGCCGGTGTTGAATCCGCCGTTGGGCAGGGGCGGATAGACCTGTAGTGCCTGTCCGGTCGCATTGACCACATTGCCGTTCTTGTCGGGCAAGAATTGGCCGTTGCGCGAATACACGGTGCCGCTCGCGTCCTGCAGCGTGAAAAAGCCATCGCCGCTGATCGCCAGGTCGAGATTCGCGGAGGTCGTGGTGATGCCGCCCTGCGTGAATTGCTGTGCGGTACTGTCCACCCGCGTGCCTTCGCCGACCGAGGACTGATTGAGGTTAACGGCGCCGGCGGCGTACACGTCCGCGAATTCGGCGCGGGAACCCTTGAATCCCACCGTATTGGCGTTGGCGATGTTGTTGGACACCACATCCAGGTCCGTGCTGGCCGCGGTGAGTCCGGATAAGGCGATGCTGAACGATGACATTTCTGTGCTCCTGAATGAATTAGTTGGAGATCTGCTGTAGGCTGGTGAACGGCACACTGCCGACGCCTGCGACGTTCAAAGTCAGCCCGGTCGACCCGGCGCCCATGCTGACGCTCTCCACCGTGCCGTTGACCAACGTGGTGGCGGCCGTGCTGGTCTTGGTTTGGCCCGTGTACTGCGTGCTCAACGTGTAAGTTCCCGCGGGAGCCGGCGAACCGTCGCCCGCCTTGCCGTCCCAGGAGAAATTCGCGAGCCCGCTCGCTTGCGCGCCGAGATTGATTTGCCGCACCAACGCGCCGTTCGCATCGCTGACATTGAGCAACACCTGCCCGGTGGTCTGCGGCACGTCAACCGCGCCGCTGACCGTGCCACCCGCCGTCACCGTGGCCGTCGTGCTGTTCACCAGCGCCTGATGTCCCAAAAGCGAGGACGCCTGCAGCGCCTGGCTTGAGGTCAGTGAACTCGACAGCGCGCTGAACGAGGTGTTCAGCGAGTTGATGCCCTGGACTTGGCTGAGCTGCGCGAGCTGGGTCAAGAAGGTGTTGCTGTCCACCGGACTGGTCGGATCCTGGTTTTTCAATTGCGCCAGCATCAGCGTGAGAAAATCCGTCCCGCCAAGCGACACGGCGCTGTCGGCGGCGGCACCCGTGCCGCTGGTCGATCCCGTGCCGGTGCTCGCACTGCCCGTGGGATTGGTGGGGTTCGTTCCATTGACTTGCATATTGCTTTGCCTTGTAGCCTCGTGACTGACCTAATGGCCTAGTGACCTGAACGAGTGGTCTAGTGGCCCATCGAAATGGTTTTGAGCAGCAAATCGCGCGCCGTGTTGATCGCTTCGACATTGGTGGCGAAGGAGCGATTGGCCGAGATCATGTTGGTCATCTCTTCGATCGAATTGACGTTCGATGTGTAGACATAGCCGTCCTTGTTGGCGAGCGGATTGTCCGGCTGATAGCGCATCGTCGGCGCCGCCTTGCTCTCGACCACGCCGAGAACCCGCACGCCGGTCGCCGCGCCCTGGTCCGCGGCGAATGGATCCGACGTATCCATCATCGCCTGGAACACCGGATGCCGCGCCCGATAGACCTTGCTCGGATCGCCGTTCACGCTCTCGGCGTTCGCGAGATTGCTGGCCGTCGTGTTCAAGCGGATGGTTTCGGCATTGAGAGCGCTGCCGGCGACGTTGAATACACTGAATAGAGACATTGGCTGTTCCTTATGGCGGCGCTACTGGCCGGCAATGGCGAGTTGCATCTGCGCGATCTGGAAGTTGATGAAGCCCAGGCTCGCCTGATAGCGGACGTTGTTCTCCGAGAAGGCCGCCTGCTCCACGGGCATTTCCACGGTGTTGCCGTCGAGCGATGCCTGGTACGGATTGCGGTACTTCAATTCACCGGCCGGCATCTCGCCGTCGTTGAAGCTGATGTGCGCCGGCTGCGTGGTCTCAAGCGGCAGCGGCGCGTCATCGGTGTGCGCCAGCACCTCGCGAAAGTCGATGTCGCGCGCCTTGTAATTCGGCGTGTCGGCATTGGCGAGATTCGTGGCCAATATGCCGACGCGCTGCCCGTGCAACAGCAGCGCTTGTTCATGGATGCCAAAGATATTATCGAACATGCGGTTTTCGCTCCTTGCGGATACCCTCAGCAAGAGCTGTGCCAACTGCACCAGAGCCGCCGAAGAGCCGCAACGGGCCTCCAGGGCGTCGATTACGGCAGGCGCGGCCATAAGCTTAAAGGCCGGCGCGGCCTTGTTTGGCCCCGCCGCACGCATCGGCGCCACGGCACGCGGCAAGGAATTGCCGCCGGCAGCCGCTTAAGTCCCCACCGCGGCTTACCCAACTTACGCGGCGCCGACTTCCAGCGCATGGCACGCCGCTTGCTTGTAATGTATTCAAGATGCGAATAGCGCCAAAATCTTGTCACCGGTTGCGTCGCCGGGTTCATGCCTTGAAGCGCGCGGCGCTGGCACACGCCGCTGCGCTCATGCTTAACTTGGCGATCGTGCCGTGGCTGCCGACGCCGGCCTTGGCCGCCGCCCCAGCCGTCACCGTAGCGGAACCCGAATTTCAGGACATTGGCCAACTCGAAGCACTTGCGAAAGCCGAGGCCATGCGGCAGTTTCCACTGCTCACCAACCGACAACGCTTCATCATCGGTCCGATTCAGCCCAATTTGCAGCTGGCGCGTTGCCGGCGCCCCGTTAGGGCCATGCTCACCTCAGCGCAGCATATGAAGGATCGGGCGATGATCGAATTGCTCTGTCAGAACCTTAAACCATGGCACTTATACGTTCAGGCCCGAATCATCGGTACCTCGTCAGTCGTGGTCGCGGCGCACGCCATCGTCAGGGGCAGCGTCCTCGCCGCCACGGATCTACGGGTGGAACAGCACGACATCTCCGAGCTGCCGCCCGGTTACCTGGATGACGCTGCCATAGCAGTAGGCCTCACGGCGAGTCGGCCGATCTCGGGCGGCGCCTTTATAACCAATCAGCAATTGGTGGCCGCCAACGCCGTGCAACGCGGCCAATCCGTGACCCTGGTGGCCGACGCGGGTGGCATGAGCGTGCGCATGGCCGGCAAGGCACTCAGCGACGGCTTGATAAATCAGCGAGTTAAAGTTGAAAATCTATCCTCGGGTAAGATCGTGGAAGGCATTGCCCGTTCCGAGCAGGTCGTGGAAATTATTTTTTAATGACCCTTCAGTGAACCGCGTCACAGTCGATAACCACTGCAAGAGCGTTGATCTTTAGGCCCAGCGGTTAAAGTTCATCCAAACCCTGACGATAACGTGGCATGGGCCGATGCTTGGCCCCAGGAGAGATTTCGGTGACTGACAAAATCAGTGCATATTCAGCAGCCGAGCCGGTCGCGCCCATCAAGGGCTCGAACAGCAACAGCGTTGCCGCCGACAAATCGCAGAGCGAGGGGTCAGCCCGTGCAGCCACGACTTCCCGGACGGGCGATACGGTCACACTGACCAGCTCCGCCAGATCCATGCAGAAGATCGAAGCAGCCGTCGCGAAAACCCCGGTGGTCAACCCCGCCAAAGTGGCCGCGGTGAAGCAGGCCATCAATGCCGGCACGTATCAGATCGACGCCGGCCGTGTAGCCGACAAGCTATTGAAGTTCGAACGCGGAATGAAATAAGCACATGAACCAGGACGCGCGCCACCGTCTCGAAGAGATACTGGATCGCGAGATCGAGGCCGCGCATTCATTGGCCGCCACACTAGCCGCCGAGCGATTAGCGCTGACCGGCGACTCGCCCGACGCAGTGGTGCAAAAGGCCGCCGAGAAAGTTGAAAACTTCCGCGCCATCGAAAAGCTCGAAGCAGAACGCCGCAGCCTGTGCGCAGCGCCGCAAGCACCCGGCATGGCAGACACCATCGCCGCACGCTGGCGCGCACTGATGGAACTCATGGCCGGCTGCCGCACCGCGAACGACGTCAACGGACACATCATTCACGTCAGGCAGCACCAAATTCGTCAACTGCTCGATATCGTCCGTGGCGACACCCCGAGCACCTACGGGCCCCAGGGAAAGACCGTCTCCAAGGCGCTGCGCGCACTGGCGCAGGCTTGATTTATGCTCGTTCTAAGCCGCCGTGCCGATGAATCCATAGTCATCCTGCCCGCGGACGGCGCGGACGCGAACATGACCATGGCACAACTGTTTGCCAACGGTCCCATCCTGATCACTCTGTTGGGCGGAACCGGACGGCGCGTCAAGATGGGCATCGAAGCCCCTGAACAACTCGCCATCCGGCGCAAAGACGCAGCTTAAGCGCGCAGCCGCGGATAGGGAGCCTTTCAGTACCTCCGCACAATGATGTTGACCGGTTTTGGTTTGCGCCCGTCGGGCTAAGCCGCTGACCGGCAACGGGGCAGCAGTTGCCGGTCAGCGGCTTAGCCTCCCGGGCGAATTCTCCTACCACTCGACACCACGGGCAGGTCCTTGATTTTACATATCAATTGCAGCGCGTTACATATCTTTGCCGTTGTAATTCAGCGCTTCGCTAACGACTTCGCTATGTGCATAATGGACATCCCACATCGATGATCAACCGAAGGGACCAAACGGATGGAGCGTCGCTTGCACACTCGCCACCGCGCACGCACCACCGTGTACGTGGTCATGTCGGGAAGAAAGAGCCGGATTTGCAAGGCTAAAAACCTCAGCGCAAACGGCGTGTTCGTCGAGACGGAAAATCTGGGACTGCGCAAGGGACAACAGGTCCAGCTCGCCTTTGCGATCAACTTAGGATTGGTGACCAAGATTCATCGCCGCACCGCCATCGTGGCGCATGTCACGCGCGGCGGCACCGGGCTCATGATGGAGCAGTTCGCGGGACGCTGAGGTGCTGTGGCGCCGCGAGCCGGCCGATTCGCGGTAAGCCGCGCGATTCTCGCTGTAGGCCGCGCAATTCGCCGCGAGCCGGCCGATTATAAGTAGGCCACTCGATTCCCTGTAAACTGGGCGCATGCCACCCTTCGATCCGCCCCGCTCGGATGCCATCCGCATCCGGGGCGCGCGCCAGAACAATCTCAAAAATCTTGACCTCGATCTGCCCCTCAACGAGCTGATCGTCGTGACCGGCGTCAGCGGCTCCGGAAAGTCCTCGCTGGTGTTCGACACCCTGTATGCCGAAGGGCAGCGCCGCTACGTCGAGACTTTCTCGCCCTACGCGCGGCAGTTCCTGGATCGCATGGACAGGCCTCTGGTGGACCGTATCGACGGGATTCCGCCCGCGATCGCCATCGACCAAACCAATCCGGTGCGAACCTCGCGCTCCACCGTCGGCACCATGACCGAGCTTAACGATCATTTGAAGCTGCTGTTTGCCCGCGCCGCGGTTCTACACTGCCAGGGTTGCGGCAGGCCGGTACGCCGTGACACCCCCGCGAGCATTCAAGCTTCGCTGCGCACTCTCGCGCACGAGCACGGCGATCCGCCGTTGCTGCTGACCTTTCCCGTGCCCATACCGAAGAATTTCAGCGAGGCCGAAATCAAAGGCTTGCTCGAACGTCAGGGCTACACCCGCATCCACGAGAAGCAGGGCAACACCCTGCAAGTGATTCAAGACCGCTTTCGCTGGTCCGCGGTGGACCCCGCGCGCGCCGCCGATGCCATTGAAGCTGCGCTCAAAGTCGGCCAAGGCCGCCTCGACGTGTACCCGCGCGTTGGCGGCGACGGTACCGGCGACTTCGCGGCGCCTTGGCGCTTCTCCACCGGACTGCACTGCCCGGACTGCGACATCGCCTACAAGGACCCCACGCCGAGCACCTTCAGCTTCAATTCACCCATCGGCGCCTGCGAAACCTGCCGCGGATTCGGCCGCAGCATCGGGGTCGACTATGGCTTGGTCATCCCGGATACGGCATTGAGTCTCCGCCAGGGGGCCATCAAGCCTTGGCAGTCTGAATCCTATAAAGAGTGCCAATCAGATCTTCTCAAGTTCGCCCGTAAGCGCGGCATTCCCTTGGACCGCCCCTGGCGCGACCTGACCGACGCCGAACGTGCCTGGGTGATCGAGGGCGAAGGCGAATGGACCAAGAACATCTGGTACGGCGTGCGGCGCTATTTCGCATGGCTCGAAACCCGAGCCTACAAGATGCACATTCGCGTGCTGCTCTCACGCTATCGTTCCTACACCGAGTGCAGCGCCTGCCACGGCGCGCGCCTCAAGCCCGATGCTCTGCTGTGGCGAGTCGGCGATCCCGGCATCAACATCCGCGAAATGATGCTCTTGGCCATAGATGACAGCCGCCGCTTCTTCGCCGATCTGCGCTTGCCGGCGCCGCTCGATGAAGCCACCGAGCTGCTGCTTCGGGAAATCCGCGCACGTCTCAAGTATTTGACCGACGTGGGATTGGGTTATTTGAATCTCGATCGTCAGTCCCGCACCCTGTCCGGCGGCGAAGTGCAGCGGATCAATCTCACCACCGCGCTCGGCACCTCGTTGGTCAACACCCTGTTCGTACTCGATGAGCCTTCCATCGGCCTGCATGCGCGCGACGTCGGCCGCATCGTCGGCGTCATGCAGCGCCTGCGCGATGCCGGCAACACTCTGGTGGTGGTCGAGCACGATCCCACGGTGATGCAAGCCGCCGATCGCGTGCTCGACATCGGACCGGGACCTGGCGAGCATGGCGGTGAAATCGTATTCTTCGGACCCGTTGCGGAACTCGCCCAGGCGAAGGGCTCGCTCACCGCCGATTATCTGTTTCACCGCAAGCAAGTCGACGTGCCGCGCGTGACGCCGCCTCCCGGTGCCGCAAAGCGCGGCGCCGCGCTCGCGCCGCCAGCGGCATTGCCTATCGCCGCGGGCGCCTTACGCATCGCAGGCGCCGGCGAACACAATCTCAAGGCCATCGATGTCGAGATTCCGCTGCGGCGCCTGGTGTGCGTCACCGGCGTCAGCGGCTCCGGCAAATCCACGCTGGTGCACGATGTTCTTTACCCGGCGCTGCTGCGCGCCAAGGGCAAGTCCACCGAGAATCCCGGGCTGCACCGCGCGCTCGCCGGAGCCGAGCTCATCGACCATGTCGTCATGGTGGACCAAAGCCGTATCGGCCGCACCACGCGTTCCAACCCCGCGAGTTATGTCGGCGCCTTCGACGCGATACGCAATTTGTTCTCCCGCCTGCCGCAGGCACGCGAGCGCAAGTACACCGCCGGCACCTTCAGTTTTAACGCCGGCAACGGCCGCTGCCCGACATGCGGCGGCAACGGCTTCGAGCATGTCGAGATGCAGTTCCTCTCCGACGTATACCTGCGCTGTCCCGATTGCGATGGCCGACGCTATCGGGCAGAGGTGCTCGAGTGCAAATTATCGCGCGGCGACGCCCCACCGAAAAGCATCGCCGACGTGCTCGATCTTACGGTATCCGAAGCACTGGCGTTCTTCACCGCGGACACCGAAGTCTGCCTGCGGCTGTCGCCCCTTAAGGAGGTGGGCCTCGACTACCTGCGTCTGGGTCAACCCGTACCCACCCTCTCCGGCGGCGAAGCCCAGCGGCTCAAGCTCGCGGGACATCTCGCCGAAAACGCCGTATATCTGCACTCGTCTAAAAAAGCGGCGCTCAGAAAGGCGTCCTTTCAGGGGACCTCGGCAAGGAAAACCTCATCCGCCGAAGCTGCGTCGCCTGCCTCGGCCGCAAATAATGCGACGCCCCGCCGCGGTTCGCTGTTCCTGTTCGATGAACCCACCACCGGCCTGCACTTCGACGATGTCGCCAAGCTGCTGCGCGCGTTTCGGCGCCTCATCGACGCCGGCCACTCTCTATTGGTCATCGAGCACAACTTGGACGTGATTCGAGCCGCGGATTGGATCATCGACCTAGGCCCCGAGGGCGGCGAGACCGGCGGCGCCGTCGTTGCCGTCGGCAGGCCCGCCGACATCATGCGCGTTGCCGCCTCGCACACCGGCGCTGCGCTGATCGCCGCGGAAAACCCCGCGGCGTTCGACGGCATGGTTCACGACGCGGACAGTCCGCCGTACCAATCGACCGGGAGCACAGCGGCCGCCCTCGCCGCGGCACCGGCGAGAGCACCGACAACCATCGAAATTCACGGCGCTCGTGAACACAACCTCAAGAACGTCGACGTGAACCTGGGGCTCAATCAATTCACCGTGATCACCGGCGTGTCAGGCAGCGGCAAGAGCACTTTGGCGTTCGACATTCTGTTCGCCGAGGGTCAACGGCGCTACTTGGAGTCCCTCAACGCCTACGCGCGCCAGTTCGTGCAACCCGCGTCGCGTCCCGATGTGGATGCCATCTTCGGCATTCCGCCCACTGTCGCCATCGAGCAGCGCACCAGCCGCGGTGGACACAAGAGCACCGTGGCCACCCTCACCGAGATCTATCACTTCTTGCGCTTGATGTACGTGAAGCTGGGCACACAGTACTGCCCGGTCTGCGAAGCACGTATCGAGCCGCAATCCGCGGACGCCATTGCCGCGCGACTGCTCAAGGACTATCGCGGCAAAAGCATTACCCTGCTCGCGCCGCTGATCGTCGCGCGCAAGGGCCTCTATACGGCCCTCGCAAAATGGGCGCGCGGCAAAGGCTTTACGCACCTGCAAGTCGACGGCGGGCTGCTGCCGACCGCGAAATGGCCGCGGCTTGACCGTTTCATCGAACACAGCATCGAATTGCCGGTGGCCACGCTGACCGTGACCGCCACGCGCGAAGCGGAGTTACGCCAGGCTCTGGATTTAGGCTTGGAGCATGGCCGCGGCGTGGTGCATGTCGCTGCCACCGCCCCAGGCGCGACCACGGACACATCCACGACCAGCGTCTTTTCCACCAAGCGAGCCTGCCCCAACTGCGGCACCGGCTTTCCCGAACTCGACCCTCGTCTGTTCTCATTCAACTCGAAGCATGGTTGGTGCAAGAGTTGCTTCGGCACCGGGCTGCAATTACCGCAATTCGACGCCGAGCAAAGCGGCGAGGAATCCCTCTGGCGGGAAGCCGCGGACGCGCCGGCCGCCGGCTGTCCGGAGTGTTCAGGTCAGCGTCTCAACCCGGTCGCGCTGCACGTTCTATTCCGCGGCCGGTCGATCGCCGCGCTCACCAACCTACCCGTGCGGGAATTCTCCGCGACCCTGCAACGATACAAGTTGGTCGGCCGCGAACGCGAGATCGCACGCGACTTGCTGACCGAGCTCTCGGCCCGCACGCGTTTTCTCTGCGATGTCGGATTGGGTTATTTGCAACTAAACCGTGCCGCGCCGACTCTCTCCGGCGGCGAGGCGCAGCGCATCCGCTTGGCGGCGCAACTCGGATCGAATTTGCAGGGTGTGTGCTACGTACTGGACGAACCCACCATAGGCCTGCATCCGCGCGACAACATCGCCCTCTTGAATACGCTGGATCGTCTACGCCGCAAGGGCAATACCCTGGTGGTGGTCGAACACGACGAAGACACCATTCGCCGCGCCGATCATGTGATCGATTTGGGTCCGGGCGCCGGCACCCGTGGAGGCCGTGTAGTGGCGCAAGGCACCGCCGCGGAACTCACGCGCATGAGCCATTCGGTCACCGGCCGCTGTCTCGCGGCGCCGCTGCGGCATTCACGATCCCGGCGCCGCATTGTTGATCGAAATACCCCGGCCATCGACATCGTCGGCGCCACCCTCCACAACCTGCACAAAGTCGATGCGCGAATTCCGCTGGGGCGATTGACCGTGGTCACCGGTGTCTCCGGCTCCGGTAAATCCTCCCTGGCGCGCGATGTGCTCTTGGGCAATCTCAAACGTCTATTGTCACGGCCCCCCCGATCCGAGCGCGCACGCAAACCCGCGATCGTCCCCGCAGGCTGTGATGGAATTACTGGATGGCAGGCGGTCAGCCGCGTTCTGGAGGTCGATCAGACGCCCATCGGCAAGACCCCCCGCTCCTGCCCGGCTACTTATATTGGGTTCTGGGATTCCATCCGCAGGCTGTACGCGGACCTCACCGAAGCCAGGATACGAGGCTTCACCGCCGGCCGGTTTTCGTTCAACACCGCCGGCGGCCGGTGCGAGGCCTGCGAAGGCCAGGGCGTGCGGCGGATCGAAATGAACTTCCTGCCGGATGTGCAAGTACTGTGCGATGTCTGCGGCGGCCGGCGCTTCAATCCGGAAACACGGGCAATTCTGTTCAAGGGCAAGAGCATCGGCGAAGTGCTCGCCATGAGTGTCGACGATGCGCTGCAATTCTTCGCCGCCCAACGCAGCGTGCACCACCCGTTAAGCCTTCTGGCCGATGTCGGCCTCGGCTATCTGACCTTGGGCCAACCCAGCCCGACGCTATCGGGCGGCGAGAGTCAGCGCATCAAACTCGTCACTGAACTCGCGAAGGTACGCACCGACGCTCTCGGCGTCGATACCGCGCGCCGCGAGGGGCAGCACACCCTGTATGTACTGGATGAACCCACGGTGGGACTGCATATGGCCGACGTCGAAAAGCTGGTGCGCGTGCTGCATCGGCTGGTCGACACCGGCAACACCGTCGTCGTGATCGAACACAACCTGGACGTCATGGCGGAAGCCGACTGGATCATTGACCTAGGACCCGAGGGCGGCGACGGCGGCGGCCGCATCGTGGCGCAGGGCGCGCCCGAGGCCATTGTGCGCAAGCCGAACAAGAGTCACACGGCAGGCATTCTGGGTGCGTTTCTCATGGAGCGCGGAGTGGCGTGACGCCCCATGACTCGAATCAACGCGGGCAGAAATAGCAAAACCAGCGGAACCGCCGCGATGAGACCGAAAATGATCGCGGTCGCCAACGGCTGCTGCAAACCCGCCCCGCGGCTCAAGCCCAGTGCCAGCGGACTCAACGTCAGCACGGCGATGAGAGCTGACATCAGGATGGGCCGCAGACGCTTGGCGCCCGCTTCGCGCAGCGCGTCGACATCCCCTCCCCGACTCGTGTCGATTTCCGCCAGATAGAAAATGACCAGTTCGGTCACCATGCCGACGACCATCGTCAATCCCATGAGCGCGGAAATATCCAGTTCGATTCCTGTGATCCACAACCCGCACAGCACGGAAGCGGCCGACAGGAGCACGGTGGCGATCGCGGCAAGTGTCCAAGTTATCCGTTCGAATAGGATGGTCAGCAACAGCGCCGACAGCAGTAGAGCAGCAGTGAATACCACCGCTAAATCAGCAAAACTCTTTTGTTGCTGGGCGTACAGTCCGCCATAGTCGACTCGGAGCGACGACGGGAGGTGTAACGCCGCAACGGTCGAGCGAACCTCTTTCATGGCCGAACCGAGATCTCTCCCCTCGAGACGCGCGGTGACACCGATGAACGGCGCCAGGTCCTCCCGCGTCAATTGTTTTTGGCCCGCGAGGATGTTTACTTTGGCGATCTGCCCGACGCGCAACACGTGTCCATCGGGCGCCGTCAGCAGCAGATTTGCGATCTGCGAGGCGCGTGATCGACCAGCCGCTGGTCCGCGCACCCTGACGCCGATGAGCTGCGCGCCGAAACGAATCTGTGTTGCATCGACGCCGCCGATCAAGGCTTCGAGTTGTGAAGCGACTGCGGCCGGATCCAATCCCTGCTGTTGCGCCGCGCCCGGATTGACCACGATGCTGATGGCATCGCCGGCCACGCGCAGACCATCGACGACCTCAACC
>Ga0207933_1002521_pt1 | contig 11704 bp, 12 predicted proteins | sample NGESurdeep092012_4_FD_184488 | JGI IMG/M metagenome (GOLD analysis project Ga0207933, IMG submission 184488) | Arctic peat soil microbial communities from Barrow, Alaska - NGEE Surface sample F53-3 deep-092012 (SPAdes) | ecosystem: Environmental > Terrestrial > Soil > Wetlands > Peat ... | reverse complement strand
TCTGGCTGTTCTGGCGGTCTCGGTCTTCATCCCGCACTCGTGCCGGGCGCAGGTGGTCGATGCTACGGCTCCGTCTATCAACGCTCCCTTGCCTTCTTGGGAGCCCTCTTTGGCCGCGGCCTCGGGCCAATCCGCGGAGCAGGCGCAAGCGACGCCACCGCAGCCGGCGCCCACGGCTCCGCCAAGCACGCCTTCTTTATCAAGCCTCGGCTTTCCTGCCAGTCAAACCCAGGGCAGCGCACAGGAACAGGCGTTGCTCGATAAGAGAACCCACATGCTCAAAGTGCATCAAACGCTCGGTTTGATCACGGCGATCCCCATGGCCGCTGCACTGTTTACCGGCCCCCAGGCCAAGTCCAAGGGAAGAAACGGGCAGGTAATCACGGAACCGACCGCGGCGAACCTCGATTTCCACATCGCACTAGGTGGCCTGACAACAGGCCTTTACTGGACAACCGCTTATTACGCCATCTTCGCGCCCAAGGTTCCGGGGGTGAAGCCCAAAGGAGCCATACGCCTACACCGAGACTTGGAATGGGTGCATGGTCCAGGAATGATCCTGACTCCGGTCCTGGGCATCCTGGCGTATGAACAGGAAAACAAGGGGGAAAAGGTCCATGGGATCGCCTCCATGCATGGCACGGCGGCGGTGGTGACAGCGATGGCCTATGGTGTGTCGATCGTGGCGGTGTCGTGGCCGATTCACCTGAAGTTTTGGAGATAGCGTGCTTAAGAAATTTTTGGTTGCATTTCTGTTGGCCGCGCTCCCCGCGTTTTGCCAGACGGGCACCACCTGGGTGCTACAGCAGTCAACACTCACTTATCACATGTCTCATCCGATTCATCAGGTATACGGCGTTAGCCATGCGGCGAAAGGCAAGGGCATCTGCAATTCCGCGGAATGCGATTTCTTAATCGCGGCGCCAGTAAAGTCCTTCGATTCGGGAGACAGCAACCGGGACCTCCACATGCTGGAGGCGACACGCGGCGCGCAATTTCCCATGGTGATCGTGCGCACCCGGTTTCCTGAATCGGCAATCGCCTCCCCGACGATCTATGTCAACCTGGATGTGCAGTTTGCCGGTCAGACTGCGCACTATGAGCACCTTCCATTTCACTTGACGACAGCGGGAAATCAGGTGCGAATTTCAGGAACGATTCCTGCGACCTGTTCCGATTTTAAAATCGTGCCACCGTCTTTTCTCACTGTACCGATCAAGAACCAGATCCCGCTGCAGGTAGAGATGACGTGGCAGAAGAGCTAGAGACCATGCCTCGGGATACACCTATCGTGAATCCGCTCTGATATGGAGTGACCCTGTCAACTGCGCACATCCGTGGGGCTAAGGATTGGAGGCTGTCGCTTGTCCCGAGGGCTTGGGCCCCCAAACATGATGCGCCGCGGCGAGCTGCCTGGCGTTTTCCAGGTGGTCGGCAATTACGGGCGAACCACGGCCCGCGACTCCGCGCACCGCGTCGAGCTGGGAGCGCTCGGCTTCCGTTTTGAAGGCGGCATCGGCTCCTTTGCTACGCCTCACCATCACGCGGATATAGTCTCGATCGAACTCCGCGCCGGAGAGGTTCCCCAGCCGCGCGATCAAATCTTTATCTTTATTGGAAAGCTTTGCCGAGGGACGGACGTGATCCTGACGCGCCGCGCGGCTCATCTCTCCACTCAGGTTAGCCGCGTCGGCTATCACCTTCTGAGCGAACTGCTTCACGTCTTCGCTAGAGCTCTTCTCCAAAGCGAGCTGCGCGAGACGGGTGTCGGTCATGCTGCCACGCAATACTCCCTTCACAAACGCGTGGTCTTTGAGGGCTTGCAGATCAAGGTGGTCCTGCTCTGTTGTTCCTCCTGTTGCCTCCCCAGGCCCTCCTCCTCCCTGGGTATTGTCGCCATTCTCCTGCTGGGGAACGCCGTTATCCGGTGCGTTTGCCGCCCCGGGCGGCTCCATTTGGGCCCCCGCGGTCGCCGCAATCAGCAGCACCGCGCCTAACATCATCATTGTCCTTTTCAGAAGATTCGAGGTCATAACTGAGGTCCTCGCACCAATAGAATCTCGCGGCCGGAAGCGAGTTGCCTCCTCTTGCCGCCATCTGCTTGCGCGCGGCACGCGTCGTGCTGAAACCGCGGACACCGATTGTGCGCAACCCGCACAAATTTGTCAAAGGGATACTGAGACGGCGGCTCCCTAAGCAGCTTCGCTGTCTACGTCCGGCCATTTTTCTCGGTGAGCACACGAGCTTTTCCGGTTGCCGCATTTCTCGTCATGCAGCGGGGGGGGATGCGGCTGGATGGGCTTATGGATTGGAGGCGGCGGCCGGAGCTTTTGGAGCCCAGACATGGTGGGCGGCGGCAAGCTGCCGTGCGGCCTCGAGGTGGCTGGCGATCACCGGCTCGCCGCGGCCGGCGGCCTGCTGGAGAGCGGGAGTTTCAGCGCGCTCGGCCTCGATTTTGAAGCCCTCATCGGCTCCCTTGCTGTGCCTCACCATCAACCGGATATAGGCGCGGTCGAACTGTTCGCCGGAGAGGCCCTGCAGCCGCGCGAGAACGGCTTTCTCCTTATCGGAAAGCTTGGCAGAGGGATGGATATGGCCCTGGCGTCCCGCGCGGCCCACATCCGCACTGATCCCGCCGGAGTCGTCAATCATTTTTTGGGCAAACTGCTTCACGTCGCTGCTGGAACTCTTCGCGAGCGCAAGCCTCGCAAGCCGGGTGTCGATGATGCTGCCGCGCAATACGGCTGTGACGAAGAAGCGGTCTTGCATGGCCTGCACGTCGACGTGTTCCGGACCGTTGGGCGACATGCCCGGCTCACCGAGCGCTCCGCCAGAGCCGCCCTGCTGCTCCATCTGATTGGGGTTTGAGTTTTCCGTACCCGGCTGCTGAGCCCCGGCAGTTGCCGCAATCAGCAGCGCGGCGCCCAAGATCCGCAAAGCATTTTTGAGTAGATTTGGAATCATGACGACTCCTGTGGACAATGATTGTGGGCATACGGTGCGCATTTGTCAAAGGAATAGTTCGAGGGCCGTTCGCGCGGAATCGAGAGGCGGTCTCGCGCATTTGGGGGAATCAAGCGGCGGCGGGCAAAAAGCAAGAGGGAATTGCCTGGGCCAGGTAACCAAAGTGATGGGAGGCGATGCAACGGGACAGTTATATCTAAAGTGTCAGAAACGGTTACGGTACTATGGACTACCCTTCTGAGTGTGCGAGACAATCCTTCCATGCAAAGACTCCGGCTATGGGCTCTCCCTCTCTTTGCGTGCGCATGTCTGGCTTTGCAGGCTCAGCGGGTGCCTCTTGCGCTTACTGCCGATCCTCCGCCTAACCGGCTGCATCCAGCGACCATGGTCTCGATCGAGATTCCCAGCCATGGGGAGCAGTTGAACGGCATCCTCTATATCGCTGCGGGGGCTGGTCTGCATCCCGCGGCTATTCTGCTGCACGGATTTCCCGGCAATGAGAAGAATCTTGATTTGGCCCAAGCCATGCGCCGGGATGGATGGAATGTGCTGTACTTCGACTATCGCGGCTCTTGGGGTTCGCCGGGCGCCTTTTCGTTTGAACATTGCGTGGAAGACACCGAGGCGGTGATCGATTTTCTGCGCGATCCGGGCATCGCGGCTGAGCTGCGTACGGATCGCAACCGTATTGTGCTCATCGGACACAGTCTGGGAGGATTTCTTGCCGCCTATGGCGCGGCCCACGATCCTTCGGTGCTGGGCATCGTCATGATCTCGGCCGCCAATCTCGGCGGCATGTCGGCGGCGCAGGGCGATCAGGCAGTGGCGGTGCCCCGGCTCAGCGCTCACTTCGCCCGCGATGGGCTGGAGGCGCTGCAGGGATGCTCGCCGCAGAGCTTGGCGCGCGAAACCGTCACGCATCGGACGGAGTGGAATTTTGACGACTATGGCCCGCAGCTGGCCACGCGGCCGGTGCTATTGATCACCGCCGATGATGGGCTGGCCGAGCACTCGCGCACCTTTGCCAATGTGTTGCACCGGGACGGCAACGATCAGGTGACGATAAAGCACTTCGCCAGCGATCATAGCTACTCCTCGGTGCGCATCGGACTGGAGATCGCAGTCCTGAACTGGCTGGATGGGCTTCCCAAGCAATAATTTTGGAACGCGCCTGGCTGCGGCCGCGGCAGGCCATCTTCGGCTCCATGCATTCACCACCTCTCTCTTGCGCGATCTTCTCTGCGCAATCCTCGCTTCGCCATCGATGACAGGCTAAGGTCAGCGGAGATCGTGTACCGGAGGCGCAGCGCTCCTGCACCGGAGGGGCAGCGCTCCGAAGATGGACGCTCCCTGGCGACCAAACAGTTTTTCCATAAACTTCATTCGACGGGAGACGCGGGTTGACGACTCTCCGCCAACCGCTGCACGGCGCTGTGCGCTGGCGGCCGCGCTCTGCCATAATCCCTAGAACCGCACCCGTAGAAGCAGCCCTCGGTTCCGCGGTTCCGAAGCCATGACGACACCGGCCATCGACTCGAAAACGAGCGGGTTTGAGCCTCTCGGCCAGCCTCTCTTCCGCAAGCTTTGGATCTCGTCCACGGTCTCCAATCTGGGCGGCTGGATGCAGGACACCGCGGGCACCTGGCTGATGACGGTGCTCACGCCTTCCCCGCTGCTGATCGCATTGATGCAGACGGCGGCCGCCCTGCCGGTGGTCATCCTGGGGCTGACGGCGGGAGCGACGGCGGATATTTTCGACCGGCGGCGGCTGCTGATCTTCTGGCAGTCGTGGATGCTGGCGGCAGTGGCAGTGCTGAGCGTGCTCACCTTTTTCAGCGTGATCTCACCGTGGGTGCTGCTGACGCTGACCTTCCTGCTGAATATCGGCGCGGCGATGAACAACCCCGGCTGGCAGGCCATTGTGCCCGAAGTGGTGCCGCGCTCGCAGTTGGCCGACGCCGTCTCGCTCAACAGCGCGGGCTTTAATCTGGCCAAGGCCGTGGGACCGGCCCTGGGCGGGCTGCTGGTGGCCGCCTTCGTCCACGCCGATACCGGCGCGGCCTTTGTCTTCCTGCTCAACTCGCTCTCCTTTGTCGGCATCATTCTGGTGCTCTATCAGTGGCGGCGCAAGCCCCTGTTCAAGAGCGCGCTGCCGACGGAGCGGATCTTCGCCTCCATGCGCTCCGGCGTGCGCTACATTCGCTATGCCCCGGCGCTGCAGGCGGCGCTCGTACGGGCTCTGATCTTCACCATGTTTGTCAGCGCGGTGTGGGCGCTGCTGGCCGTGGTCGCGCGCCAGGACTTGCACGGCGGAGTGCTGGGTGGCGCGTTGGGATACGGCATCTTGAACGGCTGCATGGGCGTTGGCGCGGTGATCGGAGCCACCAATCTCCCGCGGTTGCGCCGGCGTCTTACTTCCGATTCCATCATCAACGTGTCCACTGGAATCTTCGTTGGCACGCTTCTGGTGCTGGCTCTGGTGCGCATTCCATGGATCATCATGCTGGCGCTGGTCGCCGGCGGCTTCGCCTGGACCACGGCCATGTCCACGCTCAACCTTGCGGTGCAGATCTCGGTGCCGGCCTGGGTGCAGGCCCGCGCCTTAGGCGCGTACCAGACCGTCTTTGCCGGAGGGATGGCGCTCGGCAGCGTGATCTGGGGCTGGATCGCGCAGCAAGCCTCGACGCCGATTTCTCTCATCGTGGCCGGCGCCGGCCTCGCCATCACTCTGCCGCTGGCGCTGCGCTTCCCCATTTTGCGCGGAGAGCAGCCGGATCTCAGCCCCTACCAATACACCAAGCCCGCGCTGCGGCTGGGAGAGGAGCACGACGAGACGGCGGGCCCGGTACGCATCGCGATCACCTACTGCGTGGAGCCGAAGAATTACGAGGCATTCATCCACGCCATCTACCGTATGCGCGATGTGCGCTTGCGCGATGGCGCGATCCGCTGGGGCATTTATCAGGATGTATCGGATCCTAGCAAGGTGAGCGAAACCTTCATCACCGAATCATGGCTCGAATATCTACGCCAGCGAGAGCGGTTCACCGCTTCGGATCGCGAGATCCGCGACCGCGTCTGGAATCTGCACTGCGGACCGGAGCCGCCGCAGACCTCGCACATGCTGTACGTCAAGGAAGCGATGGCGGCTCCCATTCCGCAACCGAAGAAGTCCTAAAGCAGGCCGCCTTTGCGTTGTCAGTATCCAAACGCTCCAAGGAGCGCTTGGGGAGGAGAACAAGATGAAGAACGGCGCTAGACAGAAGAGCGGATTGAGAGCGGCGCCTCCTGTACAGAGGCGGACGGTGGATCTTTCCGCGTATCCGGACCTGGTGGTGATTTACCTGGGGATGCGGGTCAATCGGCTGACGGGGCTGAAGACCCTGTTCGGGTTCGGGCCGCGCATTGCGAAGTCGGTGGCGGAGCAGCCGGAAGGGCTGCTACTACACGAGAACTTTCTGTTCTCGCTGCTTCCTCCTCATGCGGGCATGCGGCAATACTGGCGCGACATGGAGTCGCTGTTGAAGTGGACGCGCTCGGAGCCGCATCGGGTCTGGTGGAAGAACTTTCTGCGCGACTCGGGCGGGACGGGCTTCTGGCACGAGACGTATCTGAAGCAGGGCGGCATGGAAGGAATTTACGATGACGTCGCGGCGGACATCGGGTTTCTACGCTTTGCTCCCGTGCGCGAGGCGCGGGGACCAATGTTCGGGTCAGCTCAGCGGATGGCGAAGGCGCACGGCGGAGAGCCTGTGGTGAGCGAGCAGGAGCACTACGGGGAGTAGTTAGAGCATTTACCCTAATACCGTGGAGTGGTGGGACCTGGTATGTGCGGCCATTCTTCGATGGAATGGCCGCGCGTGGCTCCGTTCAACCCTCTACACCATTAGGGCAAATACTCCAGGCTCCAAAACCGATTTCATCCGTTGTTGCCGCTGCCGCGGCGCGGCTCACGCGGACCCAGCAACACGCGGAGCCAGCGGAACGCGCATCCGCACCTCATATTTGGAGCCGCCCATTCCCAGATGGCTCTCATACAACAGAAACTCCCGCGCAAAGAAGGATGGGAAGTTTGGCGGGCTGCTCACGCTGCCGCGCAGCGCTCGCAGTTCCCTACCCCGTTCTCGGCTATTAGTCCGAACCAGCGTGATGTGCGGGTGAAAAGGACGTGCTTCCGCAGCGAATCCGCATCGGCTCGTAGCCGCTATGACCTTTCTTTGCAGAGCCGCCAGCTCAGGCGTCACCAGCACATCGGCAAACAACACGCCTGCACGCTCAAAGCAACCGAGTTCGCCCAATTGCACGGAAAGCTGCGCCGCGCGCACCTCCGCTAACTTCACCTTCAGGCATTCCAGTTGTTCCATGGTTGTGTTGCCCAAGAACTGCAGCGTGATATGCCATGACTCGGGAGCGGCCCATCGCAGCGCGGCGCTCTGCCCGGCGCCTTCAACATCTCGCAGCTGCTCGACGACGGCTGCAAGCTCGCGGATCGCACTCTCTGCAAGCGGAATTCCCACGAATAACCGCATATCGGGCCAGTTTCATTCCCCCGCCCCGGCCAACGATCAGTTACAGGCAGGACGGCGTGGGCTCTTTTTAGGGTGTCGACATATTTGACTCAGTATGTCAAACGCTGAAATTAGCCCCGATCTGCTAATCGAGGCCGCGAATCTTGGGTGCAGGGCAGGACAAATTCAGAACATGGCCTGCTTTATCAAAGATGCGGTCGTGCTACGACGAGAAGCGGGGCGGTAATGAGGTGCAAAAAATGTTGGTTCGGTATGGTACCGAGGATTTTTGACGAAATATCTAGAACTTAATAATGTCGCATCTATGACCCAGTCTTCCGACCAAGAATTTGGTGTCCTTCGGAGCAGCAAAAGCCAGCCGGGATGGTGGCAGCGTCAAAAGCTTCGCCTGCCGCCTTATCGCTGGTACCTTTCGTCATCATTGCGACAACAATTCGACGAGCTTCGCAATGCTCGTCGCCGCATCGCATATTCCGCACGTGAACTTCCATATCGGGAGGGAATCCCGGTACATTGCCCAGAATTATTTTCGAGGTGGGATCTAAAGAACAGCTACCTATGGCATTGCAGTGACTGCATAAAAGGTCTAGCGAGGTTGCTCCCAGGGTGGGGTTCGATAGACACGCTTGTAGCTGCTCAAGCCTTTCATGCGGGATCGATATTCGGTGCCCTCGCCAGCAAAGATACTCAAGGCGCGACCCAAAGGGATCGGAATCCGATTCAATTCGCATCGGTCAAGTCTATCCCAAACTTCAGCAGGGGGTGGCAGAATGAGCATCGCCGTACTCGAAATTGAATGCGTGACAGCCGCGCATCTATGGGAGACTAGCCCCTATGGGGTGGTGTCCCTACTAGAGATGCTGAGGTTGTATGCGGACATGTTTATTAAGGCATTTTGGGGTCTAAGCGAGATTGAGGGAAAGTGGCATCGGTCTGATGGAAAGATACCTATTCCACAAGCCCTCGCCGCAGCAATCGTAAACCTAGATGTCCTGTGCCAGCACCATGGACTGACCCATACTGCACAGAAATGTGCGCGCGTTAGGCAGGAATGTCAAACCGTGGGAATGTCTTATAGAGATGGAGTGACGGCACTAAAAGAGATACGGGAACGCCTCGAAGACGAGCTACATAGCCGCCTATTTTTACAGGTTCCGCAGGAGTCTGTGAAGGCATATACCGATCCGCTAGAGGGGTGGAAAGAAGTCACCGCCCGCTTTCATAAAACACGGACGGACATCGAGGATAGTTCTAAGTGCTTCGCCCTTGAAATGTATTCTGCGTCCGTTTTTCACGTTCTACTTGTGGCCGAATTCGGGGTAATCGAGGTTGCCAAGCTGCTCAATGCGGAAGGCGATAAGCCCGGGTGGAGTGCCCTGGATAGGCTAGAGCGGATCCACAAGAAAAGCTACCAAGACAAAACACCGTTAGAGAAAGAATACACGGCCCTGCTCGGAAATGTAGTTCCCCTAGCTATCGCCATGAAGGACGCTTGGCGGCACAAAATAAGCCACGTCGAAAACAAGCTATCGTGGCTGGAAACAGACTTTAGTAGGCGCACAGCAGAGGAGATAATATCCGCTGCCAGAGGCTTCATGGTGCGGCTCGCAACCGGCATGCCGAAGGCTTCGTCATGACCGACAAGGCCCGTGCAGAATTCGATAAGTTCACCGACTTTATGGATAGGCTGGCCAAAGTTCCGCATATCACAATCGAGGCCAAGCTGGAGGCAGAGAAGGAAGCCAAGGAGGAGAAGAAAGCTTCCAAATCCAACGAAAAGCCATAGACCTAACGTACCATTCCCGGCCGCTGCGTAAATATACGGAGTCGACGAAGCGCTCTTTGCTACGCTTGTTGCCGTTGTTGTCTTTGTTTGAGCAAAGGCCGGCGATGCCTCACGCTCTTCCCTGGGATCACAGCGACAGGCCGGACCTTTATCTCATAGGTGCGCCTGCGAAATACAAAAAAATCGGATGAAACTGATTTTCATCTGGCATCGAGGCAGGCAGACTGACGACGAGGGCAAACACTGCCCTGCACCGATGTCAAATTCAGGGGGAGGCTTGTGCATTGGGGGATGAGCGCAAGCTCACTTCATACGGAAACCGAGTTGTATCTTATTCCGGGAATAGCCGCGCATGGTGCATCTGGCTGGGAGTACACCGATCCTGAATCCGCTTCATTGCTTCATTTCACCGCGCCGGCCAACGATCCGCTTCGGGCAGGACGGCGCACAGCCGTGACGCAGTCCTATTGGACTGTGATGGTGACGTTTGCCGACGCCGTCACACTTGCATTGGCTGAATCGGTTCCGGTCACAGAGAAAGTATAGTTTCCTGCCGTAGTCGCCGGGGTGCTGGGCGGCGAGGTCGAGGTGGAGGCTTGACTTCCACCGCCGCCGCACCCGACCATCGTGGCGCTCACAACAAGCAGCAGAAGCATAAGGCTCTGCGTCCACCGCCTGCGCTTGCCGGGTATCCCGATCAAAAACATCACAGCGAAGGTGGCGCCCCCGCCACCAAGCCAACGGAGCGTCTGCCGTGAATGCCTCAGCAATGCCACATTGCCGGCAGCAGTCGTTTGCACTGTAAGCGTCGAGGTCGCCGTGCCGCCAGCCGCGATGGTCACGCTATTCGGGCTAAGGCTGCAGCTAGGCAGGCTCTGAGCTCCTGCAGGAGACGAAATGAGCGCACAAGACAGCTTCACCGTCCCGGAGTGCTGCCTCAACCTCTATGCCACTGACGCGTAGGGATAAATAACAATCCCCGAATTCTGTTCGCCGGCCACGGGCACTGATATTTCAGCGCGGAACGGATAAACTGATGCTGACACTCCCCTCGTCAGGACCGTATGCCATGGCAATGCCCGTTCTCCCTCCCGCACTCGTCGCTCAACTTTCCGCTCTCGTGGCGCAATACATCTCAGGTCAAAGAACGAGGTACCGCCCGGACGCCGTCCCCCTCTCGGCGGAACAGAAAACTGCAATGGCAGGATTCTTCAGGCCCGGACTGCTGGACGAGGCACACCTCCTGGTGCTCACTGGGCAACGAGTCGCAAACCCGGATTTTTATCCAATGCTCCGGAATATGGGTTTTACCAACCTGCCGGACCAGTCAACGATGATGGCCATCACCTTTTCCGATACGGTCGTGGCACACGTCCCATTCGACAACGAACTGCTATTCCACGAGCTGGTCCACGTCGAGCAGTACCACCAGCTCGGCATTGAGACTTTCTCTGATCTTTACGTGCGCGGCTTTCTGAACGGAGGCGGCTACGAAGGGATCCCGCTGGAGCGGAACGCTTACCTCCTTGGAGCACGCTACGCGCAGAATCGCGCGGCCGCTTTCGCGGTAGCCGACGACGTGGCCGTATGGGTTGCTGGAAGGCGGTTCTGAACCTTCGTATGAAGAATCTCGTTCTGACAGCAACCGCGCTTCTCCTATTGATGACATCCGTCCGCAGCCATGCCCAGCAGCCCGGCCTGTGTTTGGATGGCTTCTGTATCGGCCAGAGCATAAGCGACAGCCGGTTCGATAGCACGGCCTGGCAAACCCCGACCAAGGACATGACGAAAGCACTCTGCGAGAATGTCGGCTGCCAGCCAGCGAACGCCTTTCGCGGTTACAGCCCTGCGGACCAGCTGGCCCTTGCCGGGGCCGTGAGCTGGAAATACGGCATGATGGGCTACAACGTGATCACAAAGGGCAACCTCGCCATGCTCAGGAAATATCATTATGAGTGCAATCCGTCAGCCCGGGGCATATGGGGCGAGCGCCGTTTCGTGGGCTTCTATCGCAGCGTCCCGAGCCACTACGTTACATTGGTCGGCCTGCGCCTTATCGGCGGCGAATTGAAGGTTTATCGGATCGCCAGGCAGTTTCCCTACCACGATCAAAGTGAATTGGTGGAGCTCGCCAGAAAGCTGCACGGCAAGTACGGTGACAGGATTCTCTTGTACAACGGCATCAGCCCGAACGCCCCTTACGAGGTTGTAAAGCAACGCAAGTTGGGCTGGTTCGGACGGAGCTCCACATTCAATCCGACCGATCTTGCGGACAATCTGGCAGAATTCGTTTTGATTGACCCCGCGACACGGCGCTTGCTTGAACCGACATCCATGCCCGACAGTGGGGAAATCAAGCCACTTCCCGTCCAGATGCCGTCGCAATGCAGCCGTTCAATGTCCCTCCAGTAAATCGGGGTTTTGA
>Ga0207933_1002520_pt1 | contig 11707 bp, 7 predicted proteins | sample NGESurdeep092012_4_FD_184488 | JGI IMG/M metagenome (GOLD analysis project Ga0207933, IMG submission 184488) | Arctic peat soil microbial communities from Barrow, Alaska - NGEE Surface sample F53-3 deep-092012 (SPAdes) | ecosystem: Environmental > Terrestrial > Soil > Wetlands > Peat ... | reverse complement strand
ACGGTGCGGTTCGCGCCACTCTTGCCGACCGCGATAACATCTCCTCGGATGACAACGTCGAGATTCACCTCGACACGTACAACGAGCGCAATCGAGCGTTCGTCTTCATAGTCAACCCGCTCGGCATTCAGGCCGACGGTATCCGGAACGAAACAGGGGGATTCACTCCTGGCTCCAACGTAGGGCCAGGACAGACCGACCTCAGCCCCGATTTCCTGTGGTCGTCAAAGGGCCACGTGACGCCGTGGGGATACCAGGTGGAGATACGAATTCCGTTCAGTAGCCTGCGCTATCCAAACGTGTCAAGCGAAAACTGGGGCATCCAGATTCAGCGAAACGTCCAGCACAGCGGCTACAAGGAAACGTGGACTGAAGCGCACAGCGGCGCCGCGAGCTTTATAAATCAGGAAGGCACTCTTGTCGGCATGCACGACATGCACCATGGACAGGTCGTAAGTCTCAATCCTGAGCTGACAAATACGGTGACTGGAACACCGTGCTGTGACTCGACCCTGAGGGGATGGAAGTACAAGTCCGACCCCTCGCTCGGCGGCAACATCCGCTGGGCTCTGGGCAGCAATTTTGTGCTGAATGGAACCGTCAAGCCCGACTTCTCGCAGGTCGAAGCCGATGCGACCCAGATCGCACAGGACTCGCGCTTTGCATTATTCTATCCCGAGAAGCGGCCGTTCTTCGTGGAAGGCAGCGATGAGTTCAACGTGCCGAACACGCTGGTGTACACCCGAACGGTCGTGCAACCTGTCGCGGCGATGAAGCTCACTGGCAAGCTCGGACGCACGGATGTCGCTGTCCTTTCCGCGCTGGATGCGTCCAGTACCACGCACGACGGTGAAAATCCGCTCGTCAACATCGTTCGCATAAACAGTGGATTCGGCGGCCAGAGCGTAGCAGGAATGCTTTACAGTGCGCGCGTCGGAGGGGGCAGGGCAAATCGCGTCGTCGACGCCGATGTGCATTACGTGTTCGGCGGCCTTTACTACGCGCAGGCCCAGGGAGCGTTCAGCAACACGAGCCAGGATGGCGTGACGACCAATGCGCCGATGTGGGAACTGGTCCTCGATCGCACAGGCCGCGCGTACGGGTTCCACTACAACGTGCTCGGAATCGGCAATAATTTCGCCGCGGACAATGGTTTCGTGTCACGGATAGGCGTGGTGGAGCCCAGCATCTCCAACCGATTGAGCCTGTACGGTCCGCCAGGCGCGCTGCTGGAGAAGTTCAATGTCTTTCTTACGAACAACGGCGTATGGCGCTACAACGACTTCTTCGCGCGCAAGAGTGTTCTCGAGGATCATACGTCGATGAATACATCCATCACACTGCGCCGCGGATGGTCGTTTGGTGTCACCCCTACGATTTCAAGCTACGCATTCGACCCAGCGTCCTACACGACTGATTATCTCAAGTCCATTTCGGATATTCCGGTACCATTCGAGCCATCGCCGCGGATCACCACGTTCCTAACCAACGTAAAGCTGTCGACTCCGATTTTCGCGAAGTACGACGCCTCTGTCGGTGTCACTACCGGCAACGATGTCGATTTTCTGGAGACGTCACGCGTTCATCGGCTTGATTACAATGCCTCGATGGATTTGCGACCCACCCAGCAGATCCGCATCAACGCGACATATCAGACCAGCACGTTCACAAGGCGTAGCGACGGAGCGCGCTCGGTTTCCACACGCATTCCGCGAGTGGATGCGGAATATCAGGTCACGCGCTCGATTTTCCTCCGTGTGGTCTCGCAGTACACTGCCTCGTCGCGCTCCGCACTACTGGATCCGCGTACTGGCCAGGTGCTGCTGATCGAGGATGATTCCACATTTACACCATCCATCGCCAGCGTTTCGAACGGCCTCCGCACAGACTGGCTATTCTCGTATCGCCCGTCTCCCGGCACGGTGTTCTTCCTGGGCTACGGTGGCTCGATGACTGAGCCAGTTGCGCTCGCGTTCGACAGATTACGCCGCACGCAGGACGGCTTTTTCATCAAGGCGAGCTATCTGTTCCAGTCACTCGGCGGCAGCTGACGAATGACGCCAGCGTTTGCGGTCATCAGGCGTTTATCGCAACCAATTCGCCGAAAAACTGGCTTGTCCCTTCAGGGCCAGTCACCTCCAGAACAAATGGTCCGTCACCCGGCGGAACGGTCAGCACAAACTGCAGAAATCGACAACACCTCCGTTCGCGCTCGATCACGTCGGCAACGTCGCGAAGCACACCGTCGGCACGCTCGAACTCCAGCATCACCCCGTTGGCAACCTGCTTGATGGTGGATGTGCGGTGCAGCAGGCCAGGAATCAGACATCCTGCATCCCTGGCGAGCTCCTGCGCTGTGAGCGTGCAGGCGATTGGGAGAACCTCCATGCCGGAACCTACTTCCATAGCGGAAGCCGACGCAAGCGCCCGCTCATGAGTCATGCTCGCTCAAATTCGTTAAAACGCGCCACGGTTTAATTGCGTATTTTCGGTGAACATATCGCCACCCATCTGGAGTAGTCCGTGACCAAGAAACGCACGACCCCGCAAGATTCCATTAAGGACGCAACTGACCCCGACATGCAGCCGCCCGACCACAACATGCTCTCGAGGCGCGGTTTCTTCGTGCGGGCGTCGCAAGTGGGTGCCGCACTCTCCGTAGCCTCACCGGGCATCAGCCGCTTCCTTCGCATGCCAGCCGTGGAAGGTGTTATCCCGCACAGACCGATGGGCGGTGAAATCCCGGGGATCGCAAAAGCGGACTACGCGCCACTTTATTCCGGGCTGCACTGGCGACTCATCGGGCCGTTTCGTGGCGGTCGCACCGACGCCGTATCAGGTGTTCACGGACGGCCGAATGAGTTCTACTTCGGATCTGTCAACGGGGGAGTCTGGAAGTCGATAGACGCCGGCCGAGTGTGGGAGCCGGTATTTGATTCGCAACCAGTTGCATCGATCGGTGCCATCGCGGTTGCGCCGTCTGCACCGGATGTCGTCTATGTTGGTAGCGGCGAATGCACGCTGCGCGATTCCACCGGTTACGGCAACGGCATGTACAAGTCCACCGACGCCGGAAAGACGTGGACCCACATCGGCCTGGAAAACACGCAGCACATCGGCAAGATCGCCGTCGATCCGCGCAATCCCGACATCGTTTTCGTCGCTGCGATCGGCCACTTCTATGCTGGCAATCCGGACCGCGGTGTGTTTCGTTCAAAGGATGGCGGAAAGAGCTGGGAGAAAGTTCTCTACAAGAACGAGAACGTCGGCGCGATCGAAGTAGTCATCGATCCCACCAACCCGAACGTGGTCTATGCCGGATTGTGGAACACACGCAGACCACCGTGGTTCGTGTATGCGCCGAGCAACGGACCGGGCGGTGGTATTTTCAAATCGACCGACGGCGGCAATACGTGGAAGCAGCTGACGAGCGGATTACCTAACGAGGGCATGGGCAAGAGTGGAATCGCGCTCTCTGCCGCGAACCCGCGGCGCATCTACGCCGTTATCGACAATCTCAATCCCGATCCGTCCGCACCGCCTCCGCCTCCAGGGCCACCTAGTCCATTCGCATCGCCCGCCGGACTCGGCGGCTTCTTCCGCTCGGATGACGGGGGCGAAACATGGGCGCGTCTCTCATCCGATCAGGCACTCTGGGGACGCGGCTGGTACTTCGAGCACATAGTTGTCGATCCAAAGGACGCTGACATCGTTTACGTATCCAACGTTGCTGTTTCGAGATCGATGGACGGCGGCAAATCGTGGGTCGCGCTGCGCGGATCACCTGGTGGCGACGACTATCACCAGCCGTGGGTTTCACCAGACGATTCAAATACCATGATCGTCGCAAGCGATCAGGGCACCATTGTAACTCGCAACGCGAAGCATCCGGACCCGCGCCAGGTGACGTGGAGCTCGTGGTTGAATCAGCCGACCGCGCAGATTTATCATGTGTCGGTCGACTACCGGTTTCCGTACTGGGCGACTGGCGCGCAACAGGACAGCGGAGCAGTTGCCGTACGTTCGCGCGGCAAGTTCGCCGAGATATCGATGCGCGACTGGGAACCAATCGGCGCTGGCGGCGAGAGTGGTTATACAGCAGGTGATGTGCTCAACCCGGGTATCATCTTCGGCGGAACCGGCGAAAGATTCAATCTCGAGCAGAATCGCTCCATTCCAACGGCAGGTGCCCCAAAGCCACCCCAAAAGGCGCGCACGGACTGGACGCAGCCGCTGGTATTTTCGCGTGCTGACCCACGAGCGCTCTACTACGCAAATCAGTTTCTGTTCAAGACAACTGACAGCGCAAAAACGTGGACGCAGATAAGCCCCGATCTCACACGCACTGATCCGGGAAGTCCACGCACACTCGATCCTGCCGCGGCAGCCGATGTTGGTAACGACAAGCGCGGCGTGATCTATACAATCGCGCCGTCCCCGCTGCTCGTGCCGATGCTGTGGATCGGGACCGACGACGGCCTCATTCAGCTCAGCCTGAACGATGGCAAGACGTGGACAAACGTCACGCCACCGGCAATGACCGCGTGGAGCAAGGTGACGATGATGGAAGCGTCGCACTTTGACTTCAACACCGCATATGCGAGCGTCGACCGACACCAGCTCCAGGACTTCGAGCCCTACATCTATCGCACACGCGACGCCGGCAAGACCTGGCAGCGCATCACGACCGGCCTGCCAGCCAACGGTTACGTCCACACGATCAAGGAAGATCCGATGCGCCGCGGACTCCTGTTCGCCGGCACCGAACGCGGTGTTCACATATCGTTCGACGACGGCGAGAGCTGGCAGCCGTTCCAGCTCAATGTGCCCATTACATCGATGCGTGACATGGAGATCTACCAGAACGATCTCATTCTCGCGACGCATGGACGCGGATTCTGGATCATTGACGATATCAGCGCGCTCCGTCAGATCGACGACACGATTGCCAACGCGGACGTGTATCTGTTCAAGCCAGGCGTGAGCGTCAACATCACCGAAGGTGGCGATGACGGAACTCCACTGCAGAAGGATGAGCCGCAGGTTCCCAATCCGCCCAACGGCGCCGCGATCGATTACTATCTCAAATCGCCAGCGTCGGGAACCGTGTCGATCGAGATCCTCGATTCGACCGGTGCTGTCCTTCACACATTCTCCAACAAGCCCGGGTCCGAGGCACCGACGGGGCGCGGACGCCGCAACACTGGCGGCATCCCCAACGTTTCGCCGCTGTGGACGCCAACACCCGAGCCATTCGAAACCGGCGCGGGAATGCATCGAGTCGTCTGGGATCCAATCAAGCCAGCAGCTCCGGGAGGAGGATTCCGCTCGCGCGGAACTCCGATCTCCGGTACATTCACCGCCAGACTCACGGTTGATGGTAAGAGCTACACGCAATCGTTCGAGGTCAAGCCTGATCCGAGAGGACCTCTCGCGCCCACCATGCCTTACATGGAGCGCTAGCGGGTAAGCAGAACTCACAGGCCGCGCGTCGCAGCGCGGTGACAACGACCCCAATCGAGGAACGCCTTCATGGATAAGCACCGCATGGAAGCGTTCAGCGATGGGGTCGTTGCCATTCTGATCACCATCATGATCCTCGAGCTGCACCCGCCCGCTGGTACGGACTGGTCAGCGCTCGGACAGGTCATTCCATCCGTACTTTCCTATGTGTTGAGCTTCGTATTACTCGGCATCTACTGGAACAATCATCACCACATGCTGCAGGCTACAGAGCGTATCAACGGCGCGATACTCTGGGCAAACCTGCATCTGTTGTTCTGGCTTTCGCTTGTCCCATTTGTTACCGCGTGGATGGGCCGCAACTACGACGCAGCTGTGCCGACAGCGTTATATGGCGCGGTACTCATAATGTGCGCTCTTGCGTACACGATTCTGCAGAACGCGATAATCAGGGAAGACGGACAAAACTCGCGGCTCGCCGTAGCGATCGGAAGCGATCGCAAGGGAATTGCATCGCTTGTGCTCTACGCGTCGGCGATTCCGCTATCACTGTTCGTGCATCCATGGATCGGGGACGCACTCTACGCCACGGTTGCGCTATTGTGGCTGGTGCCCGACAGCAGAATCGAGACTCGACTGCACGAGTAACGCGGTGCCCGCATCGCTGCTGTCAACTTCTACTATCACCGCAGGCCGCAGCAATCGCAGTCCGCAGTAGCGCAGTAGTGCAGACGACCAGGAATTTCCTGGCGCCTATTTCTTCCGCTTACGAGAGACGAAACCAGCCAGCCCCAGCAGTCCGGATCCCAGTAAAATCATGCTGCTCGGTTCCGGCGTTGTGGTCGGGGGACCGATCGGTGGAAGCGACGTCGTATCCGTAGGCGGTGGTAGAATGGGCGTCGTGTCCGGTGGGGTTGCGGGTGTCGAACCTGTATCGGGCGGCGTTCCCGGTGTTTTGGTGGTGTCTGGTGGAGTTCCGGGCGTTGTCGTCGTATCGACTGGCGGCGTGGTCGCCGTATCAATCGCAGTGCTGCCGTGGTGAGTACTGCCGCTATGAATGAACGGAACAAACAGAGCTGGAATTACTGCGAACGGGAACCAGGATCTCCCGCCGCCGGCAGCCATGATCGGAACACCGGGCGCGGTGGACACGAAGATCGGAGGCCCTTCTTCATTCGCCTCGGAAGCAGCAGGCGCCGGAGTTGTAGTCGCTAGCTGTGCCTTTGGAACCGGAACTATCGATTCCTCTGTCGGCGTACCTTTCGCCAGCGCTGCGATTGGACGGACAGGACGACACATTACTACAGTCGTCGACTGTACCGGCGTCGCTGCCGCAGCTTTTGGTGTTACGCGACGCGCACGACGCACTATTCGAGTGCGCGGCTTGACGGCGACCCGGGGAGCCGGCTTCGCCTTCACTGCTTCCGCAGCCTTCCTCACCGGTGCAGCTTTCCGACGCACAAGTGGCTTTTTTTTGGCCGGTGTGGCTACAGGCGAGCACTCGACCAGAGAATCCACAGACGCTGTCCGAGCGACAGGCTGCTGAACAGCGCGCGGCACCGTATCACGCCTTACGCCTTGCGCGGCAGCCGGGCTGCCAATCGCAACGCACATGACGATCGCCGATAGGGGTCCAAAGAGGAGTGAAGGGTGCTTCATATCACAAACCAGATTCCAAAAATGCGTGCCATGCCCAAAGAACTGGCTCTGTAACTCCGAAGCAAACAGACGTTACTGGAAAAATAGTCCCGTGTTGGAAGGAGCGCATCAATAATTTTCACAGGAGTACGCTGAAAGCTGGCAGAAAGACCGGATCGGCTTCAGGTCGGCGCTGCGACGGACCGGCTATCGTTGCGCCCGCGCCTCAACCCCCCCCTTCCAGTGTCGCGCCAGCGCGACACGCCCCGCCGGCTTTTCAGCCAATCACGCCCAACAATTAGCTTTGGGATCATGGATCTGAGTACCGCGACCACTCGTCTGGCCAACTTCACGCTCGTCGGCCTCCTGGCCTTGTCCTACCCCGCTTCAGTGGCCATCGGTCAATCTGTCCGAAAGGCACCAAAGGGTACACCAGTTCAGGCTGAATCTGAGCCTGACCGGTGGGCCGACTCCGTCCTTGCAACAATGCCGCTTCGCGACCGGGCAGCCCAGATGGTCTGGCCCAACATCTTTGGCGACTACGTGTCTGGCGATACGCCTAGCTGGAGGCGCATCACGTCATACGTAGCCGACCAGAAGGTTGGCGGGATCCTCATGTCGATCGGCTCTCCGATCGAGATGGCGGTTAAGCTCAACGCGCTTCAGCGCATGAGCGCCATCCCGCTCCTGGTGGGCGCAGATCTGGAAACCGGCGCAGGGATGCGCGCCCGGGGCGGCTATTTCGTCCCCAACGGCATCGACCTGGGCGGGGCCACGGTTTTCCCCGCCGAAATGGCCTTCGGCGCTGCGAACGATACGGCGCTTACATATATGGAGGGGAGAATTACCGCGCTGGAGGGTCGAGCACTCGGGATTCATATCGATTTCTCGCCGGTGCTGGACGTCAACAACAATCCGGCGAACCCAGTCATCAATACGCGGTCCTACGGCGAGGATCCGCACGAGGTAGCGCGACTGGGCGCGTCGTTCATCCACGGTTTACAGGCCAACGGCATGATCGCCACAGCCAAGCATTTTCCCGGGCATGGCGATACCGAGACCAATTCACACCTCGCGCTTCCTGTCGTCAACGTCAGCCGCGCGCGACTCGATACCGTCGAGCTCGTCCCGTTCCGAGCTGCCATCAAGGCCGGAGTCGGGGCCGTAATGACCTTCCACGGGTCCATGCCAGCGCTGGATTCCACCGGCGCGCCCGCCACTCTCTCGCCCAACGTAGTAACCGGCCTGCTCCGCACAGAGCTTGGCTTCCACGGGCTCATCATCTCCGACGCGATGGACATGAAGGGCGTCACCGACAAGTACGGTGTGACCGAGGCTATAAAACGCGCCGTCGCGGCCGGTGTCGATGTGCTGATCCAACCGGTTGATGTGCCAAGCGCGATCGACGCCGTTGTCGAGGGTGTCAGCGAGGGGCGCTATACCGAGACACGCGTTTCCGAGTCTGCTCGGCGTATTCTGGCGATGAAGTACACACTGCAACTCAACCGCGATCGCTTTGTAAACCTCGATTCGCTCCGGGCTGTAGTGGGCGACAGTGCGCACGTCGCGGCGGCTCAGGAAGTTGCAGACCGATCGATCACAGTTGTGCGCGATTCGCAGCACGTGCTTCCGATGCGGATGACACCGGGACTGAACGTTCTGTCCGTGACCGTTGGGCGCCGAACCGATCTTGCAGCCGGCGTTGATTTCAACGCCACTTTGGCCAGACTGAATCCAGCAATGCGAACCGAGTTCGTCAATTCAGACGATCCAGCGGTGAACTATCCGCGTCTCGAGGGCATGGCAGACTCTGCAGATGTCGTCATTGTCTCGTCGTACGTAGGTCAGAGCTGGAACGTCACAAGCGTTGCCGCACCGCAAGCGTTTGCTGATTGGCTCGGAAGAATTGTCGCAAAGGGGCGAAAGGTCATAGTTATTGCATTCGGAAATCCGTATCTGCTGTCGCAGATACCAGAAGTGCCTGTTTACGTCGTTGCGTGGGACGGCGCGACGGTCAGCCAGATAGCAGCCGCGCGGGTAATTGCCGGTCTGTCGCCCGCATCGGGCCATCTACCGATCACAATCCCGCCAGTGGCGAAGCGCGGCGACGGCTTGACCCTGGCGGCTCTGAGTCGTATATCACCCATACCGCGCGTGCCGTAAATCATTCACGAATGTCCTTGACATTAGTCGCATTGTGTGACTAATATGCTTCGTGAGCAGAGAGCCCCGGGGACAACGTCAGCACTACACCGTTGACGTAGTCGCACTTACGCCGCGCGAAGATCAGTTGGCGGTTCTCCTTGAGCGGCGCACTGAAGGGCGCGAGAAGACGGCACGGTGGAGTCTCCCGTGGACCGCTTCGAAAAGTGCAGAGAGTCTTCCCGATCTTGCGCAGCGCGCGATACGGCGCGGCACTGGCGCAACACCAACGTGGAGCACGCAAGTCGGCGCATTCAGTAACGGCACGCATCCTGGTGACGCCGATCTCTCGATTGTGTACGTCGTGCTCGTACCGATGGGCCACGCAACCGACACTGCTGAGGAATTTCAGTGGTTTCTGCTGAGCGAGCTTCCAGCGCTCACGGATCGGCAGAACATGATGCTGCAAGAGTCGGTAAACGCTGTGCGTGACAGACTCGATCTGTATCCCGTCGCATTCAAGCTGCTTCCGCCAACGTTCACGTTGAGCGAGCTGCAGCACATGTACGAGCTGCTGCTCGGCCGCCGTTTGCACAAGGCGAGCTTTCGTCGCGCACTCAGCGCCGCCGCGCTTGTGGAGCCGACGGATGAATGGCGCAGCGAAGGCCGCGGACGACCGGCGCAGCTCTTCAGGTTCGGACCCAAAAAGCGCAGGCGCGGCAGACGCGGAGTGAGGTTCGATCTGCTGGGATGAGCGCGATAAGCGAGTGGCGCGAGTTCGACAGCAACCAGAAGAGCGCGCTCATCGCGAGCTTTCTTGGCTGGACGCTCGACGCATTCGATTTCTTCCTCATGGTGTTCATGCTTGGCGCCATCGCGAAGGAATTTGGCTCGGACATCAAATCGGTCGCCATCGCAATTACGCTGACGCTTGCACTGCGTCCCCTTGGTGCGCTCGTGTTCGGCCTGCTGGCAGATCGTTACGGTCGACGCCCCGTACTGATGATCGATATCCTGCTCTTTTCCATACTGGAGTTGGCATCTGCGTTTGCGCCGTCGCTGATTGCGCTGTTGATACTGCGTGCCGCGTTCGGTTTCGCCATGGGCGGCGAGTGGGGACTCGGCGCTTCACTGACGATGGAGACAATTCCACCAAAAGCGCGCGGGATTGCGTCCGGAATTCTGCAGACTGGATATCCGTTCGGATATCTTCTCGCATCTGTAGTGTACGGCTTGCTGTTCGACCGCATCGGCTGGCGCGGCATGTTCATGGTCGGTGTGATTCCCGCGTTGCTCGTGTTGTTCATCCGGCGCAACGTCAAGGAATCGCCAGCGTGGAACAGAATGCGCGAGCGCCCGGCGCAGAGCCTCGGCGGTGTGCTGAAACGACGCTGGCCATTGTTCATCTACGTGGTCGTTCTCATGACCGCGTTCAATCTGTTCAGTCACGGAACGCAGGATCTGTATCCGACGTTCCTCCAGGTGCAACACAAGCTTTCGACGCACGCCGTGAGCATCATCGCGATCATAGGCAACGTTGGTGCGATAGCCGGTGGCTTGTTGTTCGGTGCGCTGTCGCAACGCATCGGTCGCAAGAACGCGATCGTTCTTGGCGCGCTGATATCGCTGCCTATCATTCCGTTGTGGGCGTTCAGCGCGACGCCGCTGCTGCTCGGCGCAGGTGCATTTCTGATGCAGGTCGCGGTGCAGGGTGCGTGGGGCGTGATTCCAGTGCATCTCAACGAGCTGTCACCGGACGAGGTCCGTGGAACGTTCCCTGGTTTCGCGTATCAGCTCGGCAATTTGCTCGCGTCCGGAAACGCCGCGCTGCAGGCCGGATTCGCAGCAAGTCATCACAACGACTACGCTCTTGCGCTGGCCGTCGTCGCAGGGATCGCGGCGATCGTGATTGCAGCGCTCACGTATTTCGGCCCGGAGCGCCAGAACGCGGCGTTTGGATAACGCCGCTAACCGTGACGCGCAATGCGCGACGTTCGGATCGCGGGTCGTAGGGCGCGGATTTATCCGCGCCGCCAATTCAAATGCGCGACTGGAAATCGTTGGTCGCACCGTCCACGATGCCGATCAACGCACGCATCATCACCAATGGACGACGACATTCGACAGGCATGCGGTTGCCAGGTTCACGTTGCCAACAATGACGTTGGACACGCATGCGGTTGCCGGAGTCGATGTTGCCAGCGATGACGTTCGTCATTCATTACATCATTGCGATGACGTTCAATATCCATGGCGTACCAGGAACCGTCGGTCGCGCATTTGGATCGGCGGCGCGGATAAATCCGCGCCCTACGACGCGCTGCCTGCACGCGTGATTTGAATATCGCGCGATGGCCTCACGGTTGGCGGCGCGGATAAATCCGCGCCCTACGACGCGCTGCCTGCACGCGTGATTTGAATATCGCGCGATGGCCTCACGGTTGGCGGCGCGGATAAATCCGCG
>Ga0207933_1002519_pt1 | contig 11711 bp, 12 predicted proteins | sample NGESurdeep092012_4_FD_184488 | JGI IMG/M metagenome (GOLD analysis project Ga0207933, IMG submission 184488) | Arctic peat soil microbial communities from Barrow, Alaska - NGEE Surface sample F53-3 deep-092012 (SPAdes) | ecosystem: Environmental > Terrestrial > Soil > Wetlands > Peat ... | reverse complement strand
CCTGGAGCTCGCCTGCACCGACGAGATGGTGGCGATCGCCATCGCCATCAAGCCCGATCAGGTGACGCTTGTTCCCGAGCGCCGAGAGGAGGTCACCACGGAGGGCGGCCTCGACGTCGTGACGCATGCGTTACGAGTAGAGCGGGCGGTTTCGGCGCTGCGCGGTGCCGGGATCCGTACGAGTCTGTTCATCGGACCGGACGAGAAAGCCGTTCGCATGTCCAGGCAAGTCGGCGCCGAAGCAATCGAGCTTCACACGGGCGAGTTCGCGAACAAACCGGCAGATCCAGCGCCGATCGCGGCGCTTCGCGAGGCAGCAAAGCTCGCAGCTGAGCTCGAGCTCGCCGTGCACGCGGGACACGGCCTGACCGTCGCCAATCTTGGGTCTGTCGCTGTCATACCAGAGATCGAAGAACTCAATATCGGGCACTCGATCATCAGCCGCTCCATCTTCATCGGACTTGCCGCTGCCGTCACTGAGATTCGTACTGCGATGGACGCCGCGCGTTGAAGAAACACTTCCGTGCGGTGCTCGGAATCGCAATAAGCGCCGTACTGCTGTGGTGGGTTCTGAGGGACGTAAGCCTGACCACCGTACTGCATGAGCTTGCGCAGTCCAATCCCTGGTTATTTGCGATCGCTACGGTATGCGCGACACTGATATTTCCGCTGCGTGCGCGGCGATGGCGCACAATTCTGGATCCGATCTATCCCAAGCTTCCGTTCGGACCGCTGTGGCGCGCGACGGCGATTGGAATGATGGCCAACAACGTCCTTCCAGCGCGGGCCGGAGAGGTGGCGCGCGCGTACGTGCTCACGCGCGAGACTCCGGTGCCGTTTTCCACCTCGATAGCCTCGCTCGCGGTCGACCGCGTATTCGACGCGATCGTACTTCTGTCGCTCGCCTTTCTGGCGGTGTTCGATCCGCAATTCCCTTCTGGTGGCAACGTCGGTGGCGTTTCGGTTACTCACTGGGCGATTGCAGGCGCGACGCTCGTCGGTGGTGCGGTGCTGGTCCTTTACGCGCTCGTCTTTTTCCCATCGTTCCTGATCCGCCTGTTCGAGCTCTTCGCGCGCCGGCTTTCACCCAGGATCGAAGAGCGTGGGAAAGCGGCGCTCCTCAAGTTCAGCGAAGGATTGAGCGTTCTGCGAAGCCCGAAACACTTCGCCGCGGTGCTCGCGTGGACCGTTGCGCACTGGCTTGTCAACGCACTCGGCTGGTGGATCGCAATGAAGGCGGTTGGAATTCACGCCCCCTTCTCGGCAGCGCTGCTGCTCCAGGCGATGGTCGCTATGGGAGTTGCCATTCCCGCGGCGCCCGGGTACTTCGGCGTCTTCGAGAAGGTAGCCGTGCTCGGACTTGCGATCTACTCTGTAAGTCCTTCGCTTGCAACGAGCTGGGCACTCGGATTTCATATACTTTCTTTCCTCCCGATCACGATCTTCGGGGCCATTTACGCCGCGCGGCTGAATCTCAATCTCAAGGATCTGCAGGCGCAGCAGAGCGCTGCGACGTGATCATCGCGTGACGACCCGAGTCTCGATGCGCGCGCAGGCAAAGCTCAATCTCTGGCTTCACGTGATGGCCAGAGAAGAGAGCGGATACCACAGCATCGAAACCCTGTTTCATCGGATCGAGCTGGCGGACGACGTCGTAGTCTGCCTCGCACCGCAAGGCGAGCGAACGATCACGTGCAGCGAGGATGTCGGTCCCGAGCATGAGAATCTCGCTTACCGAGCAGCCGAGCTGTATTGCCAGGCGACCGACTGGCAGACCGGTTTCCATATCGGAATCAACAAGCGAATCCCGGCTGGCGGCGGACTGGGCGGCGGCAGCGCGGACGGAGCCGCGGCGTTGATCGCACTCAATGCAATGGCGCCTCGCGAGCTCGACGAAGTGGAGCTCGCCAAGCTGGGATCGCAACTTGGCGCCGACGTCCCGTTCCTGCTCGCCGACACGCCCAAGGCGTTGGCGTGGGGCCGTGGTGACAGGATGCTCAAACTGCCTGCACTTCCCCAGAAGCATGTCGCGCTGGTTGTTCCGGAATTCAGCATCGGCACCGCGGACGTCTTTCAGTCACTCGCTATCGACGCGGTCCCGCCTCGCGGCCAGCTCTCCGTGGACGACCTCACGAGCTGGAGCAGGATCGCCGAGCTGTCCAGGAACGATCTTGGCCGCTCGCTCGTTATCCGCCGCCGCACCCAGCTCGCCGACTCGCTCGCTTGCCTTCGCGCCGCCGGCGCGATCATGGCCGAAATGACCGGATCCGGCTCCGTAGTATTTGGAGTCTTTCATTCGGAGCCCGATCCGCGCGCGCTGTCTGATGCCACTGGCTGCCGCGTGGTGCTGACCCGGACCGCGATCAACGTTGAAGGGCCGCGCCGCTTAGACTAGCTTGTATGGCTGTTGGTTTTTCTCTGCCCCCTCGTCCAATGGCAGGACATCGGTCTTTGGATCCGAGAATGGTGGTTCGAATCCACCGGGGGCAATGCCACGATAGACGCCTGTTGATCGCGGCTCACATTGACCGGCGCCCCAGGCGTCATTAACCTTAAAGGCTGTACAAAAATGGACGGCCTGTCCGTACCTAGCCACGGCGCGAAACTTCTCTCCGGAACCGCCAATCCGGCGCTCGCAGAGGAGATTGCACGCCACATGGGGATCGACCTGTGCAAGAGCACCTCTACCCGCTTCGCGGATGGTGAGCTCTTTGTTCGGATCGATGAGAACGTTCGCGGCAACGATGTCTTCATCGTTCAACCCACGAACCCGCCGGCTGACAACATCATGGAGCTCCTGCTCATGATCGATGCAGCCCTTCGCGCCTCAGCGGCTCGGGTCACGGTCGTGATGCCGTACTATGGTTACTCGAGGCAGGACCGAAAGGACCAGCCTCGCGTTGCAATCGGTGCCAAGCTTGTGGCGAACATGATCCAGAAGGCGGGCGCTGACAGGGTTGTGGGAGTGGATTTTCACCAGCATCAGCTTCAGGGGTTCTTCGACATTCCGGTCGATCACCTCTACGCCGCGCCGGTGTTTACCGCACACTACAGAAAGAAGCAGTTGCTGGATCCGGTCGTCGTCGCACCTGACGTTGGGAGCGCGAAGATGGCGCGCGGTTTCGCAAAGCGGCTCAACGCCACCTTCGCGATAATCGACAAGCGACGACCCAAGGCCAACGTGGCCGAAGTCGTCAACGTCGTTGGAGAGGTCGGTGACCGGGATTGTCTTCTGGTCGACGACATGATCGACACGGCGGGTACCATGTGTGAAGCGGCTCGCGCGCTCAAGGCTTTGGGCGCGCGTGACGTGTATGTCTGCGCAACGCATGCGCTGTTCTCCGGCCCGGCCGTCGAACGGCTCAGCAACTCGCCAATAGCGGAAGTAGCGGTGACCGATACCGTGTGCATTCCGCCGGAGAGGATGTTCCCATCGCTGAAGATCCTTTCGGTGGGAGAGCTCCTCTCCAAGGCAATTCGTTACATCCACTCCGAGCAGTCGGTCAGCTCGCTATTTGAATAGGGGTTCAGCATGGCAACAGCATCACTCTCCGCAACTCGCCGCTCCGACACTGGCAAGGGCAACGCGCGCGCACTTCGCCGCGATGGGCAGATTCCCGCGGTCATCTACGGCCATGCGCGCGAATCGCAGCCGCTCGCCGTTTCTGCGCGCGACCTCGAGAAGCTGCTGTCGCGCATCTCCGCCGACAACACTGTTGTCGAGATAGCGCTTGACGGCGGCACTTCTCGCGCACTCATCCGCGAGATCCAGCGCCACCCGTTCAAGCGCGCGATTCTGCACGTCGATTTCCAGGAGATCGTCGCTGGCGAGAAGATGACGGTGCGCGTTCCGCTGCGACTCATCGGCATACCTGTCGGCGTCAGACTTGGGGGCGGAATCATCGATCACACCCTGCGCGAGCTCACGATCTCTGTCGATCCGGCCTCGATGCCTAATCAGATCGAAATTGACATCACGGACCTGGATATCGGGCAGTCGATCCACGTCGGCGGCGTCAAGGTTCCGGAAGGCGTGACTGTACTGGACGAGCCTGGTGCGGCCGTAGTCGTAATCGCGACGCCGCGCGCAGCTGTCGAGGCTGTCGCTGCCGAGGCCGAGCCGACATCGGCGGAGCCGGAAGTCATTCGCGCGAAGAAGCCGGAAGAGGGTGCAGAGCCCGAGAAGAAGTAAACTGTCTGCACAACGTCTGAGGGCGGGCTACTCGCTCGCCCTTTTGCGTATCCGCTCATGAAACTCATAGTCGGACTCGGCAATCCGGGTCGCGAGTACGCCGGCACGCGGCACAACGTCGGCTGGTGGCTGGTCGATCATCTTGCTGCGCTGTGGCACTTTGACAGCTGGCGCAAGGACGGCGACGCTCAGGTCTCGAGCGGTATGCTTGGCAACGTGAAGCTACGGCTTCTCAAGCCGCAGACGTTCATGAATCTGAGTGGCGACGCATTGCGACCTTACACGCGTCGTCCATTCTGGGCACCGGCAAACGATCTTCTCGTCGTGTCGGACGAAGTTGCGCTGCCTGTGGGACGCTACCGCACGCGCGCCAAGGGAAGCGCCGGTGGTCACAACGGATTGAAGAGCGTGGAGCACGTGATCAAGACGCAGGAATATGCGAGGCTGCGAATCGGTGTGGGTCCGCCGGCCGACAGACAGATAAGCGGTGATCTCGCGGATTTCGTGCTGGCACCGTTCGGCAAGATGGAGCGAGAGGACATACTGTCGCTCATGCCGTCGCTCACCGATGTCTGTGAAATATGGGCGAAGGGCGATATTGAAGGAGCGATGCGGTTGAATAACTGAATTCTATCTGGACCACAATGCTAAAGCTCGGAATCGTAGGCCTTCCCAACGTCGGCAAGTCGACGCTCTTCAATGCACTCACCGCGGCCAGCGCGGAAGCGGCGAACTATCCGTTCTGCACCGTGGAGCCGAATGTCGGCATGGTGGAGGTCCCGGATTTGCGGCTCGAACAGCTCGCGGCGATCGTACATCCAAAGAAGATTGTCCCCGCCGTCGTGCAGTTCGTCGACATAGCCGGACTCGTGAAGGGTGCAGCAGACGGTGAAGGACTGGGCAACAAATTTCTCGCGAACATTCGCGAGACCGATGCAATAGTTCACGTCGTGCGCTGCTTCGAGGACGACGACGTGACGCATGTGATGGGAAGCGTCGACCCCGCTCGCGATCGCGAGGTGATCGAGTTCGAACTCGCGATCGCAGATCTCGCGGCGCTGGAGAAGCGACTCGACAAGACACGCCGCACGGCAAAGACTGGCGACAAGGACGCCGCCGAAGAATTGATCGTGCTCGAGAGAGCGAACGAGTACCTCAAGGAAGGACGTGGGCTCTGGCACGCGGGTTTGAGCGCGCACGAGAAGGAAGTTCTTGCGCCTCTCACGATGCTTACCATAAAGCCTGTGCTCTACGCCGCGAACGTGAGCGACGCGGAGCTGACTGGCGCCGACGGCAAGTACCTCACCGCGTTGCGCGCCGCCGTGGAAGCGAGCGGAGAGGAGGCTGAGGTCGTTCCGTTTTCCGCCAAGATCGAGGCCGAACTGGCCGAGCTTCCGGCTGACGATCGCGGCGACTTTCTTGCCTCGCTTGGATTGGAGAGTGCGGGACTCGATCGGCTAATTCGGGCCGGCTATCACCTGCTGGGATTGCAGACCTATTTCACCGCCGGCGAGCAGGAAGTTCGGGCGTGGACGATTCATCGCGGCGACACAGCGCCAAAAGCCGCTGGCGTCATCCACACGGATTTCGAGCGTGGTTTTATCAAGGCCGATACCGTGGCGTTTGACGCGTTCACCAACGACGGCGGCTGGAAGGATGCGCGCGAGAAGGGCGATGTGCGATCCGAGGGCAAGGAATACGTCGTAAAGGACGGAGATGTTTTGCTGTTCAAGTTCAACGTCTAGGTGTGGTTACGCGCTGATCGAGCTACCAGTAGTCTCCCACGGTGCCTCTAGCATTCCGTCACGCTGTGGCAACCAACGCCATTCCTCCCCAGAACCCTTCCACAAGTCAGGGTTGTCCTGGCGCCGCGCCCGCAACATCCGACCTTCCCCGAATTAATGCCGCGATAGACGAAGGATGGTCGCATGTGCGCGACACTCCGGGGTTCCTGTCAGAACGCGAGGCGCGATTTCTCATGACCGCGCTTGCCATCTCGCCAGCAGGCGGGACGAACGTGGAGATCGGCAGCTTCAAAGGCCGGTCGACGGTGGGGCTGGCAACGGTCGCACGCATACTGGATCTCGGGCTGATTAACGCGATCGACCCACAGACGTCGCCAGCTGCAACCGATCCGGCGCTCAATGGCGAGCTGTCGTCGTATGATGCCTTCGCCGCGAACGTCGATCGTGTCGGTGCAAGCGGATACGTCAACTCAAGGCGCGCTTTTTCGTACGAGGTCGCGCCAACCTGGAGGGAACCCATTCGGTTCCTGTTTGTGGACGGGGACCATTCGTCGAGGACATCCTTGGTTCGAATGATTTTGGGCCGGTCGGCTTCAGTGGTTCAATCGGCTGGGCGCAGTACCGATCCGGGAGCGGACGCGCACTCTTTTACCGGATCCACCGTCGCCTTCTGGCAATCCCAACGCGGCAACTGCTCAAAGGCGCGCAGCGCGGCCGTAACCTCGACGGCTGGAGCAAGTGCGTGTACAAGTTCTGGCGCCCACTGGCCCCCCACGGTGACGTGAGCGCTGCGCGCCTTCTGCGGCAACTGACCGCACGCATGACCGGCTGCGAGCGACCCGGCTAAGCGGGCACATGGGCTCGACGAAGCTGGGCTAGTGGGGCGCGCGAACGAGGTCACTGGTTCAGCTGGTGGGGGCTGCTATATTTAGAGGTTACACAAAAACCCATCCCTTCCTCAGGCTATGGCAACCAGCCGGGGCGGTTATGACCACAAGGAGGATTGCCAGCACATGACTCGTGAATACGAGGCGGTGTACATCTTCGACTCTGCACTCGAAGACGCCGCCATAACCGAGAAGATCGGCCGCCACCACGCGCTGCTCAGCCTGGCCGAAGAAGCCAAGCTCGACATCTGGGGCCGCCGGCAACTTGCATACAAGATCGGCCGCCATGAAAATGGCTACTATGTCGTCGCGCGCTTCGCGGCCGACACGACGACGCTTCCGGAGTTCGAGCGGTCGCTCAAGCTCGATGACGGCGTCATCCGCTATCTCATTAGCCTGTACGAGCACGAGCTCGGCATTCCAGCCGACCGTGTCGAAGCCAACGCTGCGCGCGCCCGCGCGCTTGCTGACGACGACGACGACGAGGACGAGGACTGATCATGGCCAGACGTAATAAGAAGGTCTCGCCGGTTCTGGAAGCCGGCATCCGATTCATCGACTACAAGGACGAGCGCTTCCTGAGCCGCTTCATCACCGAGAACGGCAAGATTCTGCCGGGCCGGCTGAGTGGCGTAGACGCGCGGCACCAGCGACAGCTCGCACGCGCCATCAAGCGCGCACGGTATCTCGCGTTGCTGCCCTACACGAGGAGCCAGGGCGCCTAGTCAGGCACTCCATCCAGCCGTGTCTCGTCTGTTCGCTCCAGGATGGCGATGGCTGCTCGTCGCGCTGATCGCCTTTCTGTGGCTTCCAGACACACGGTGGGTCGCGCTTGGTTCGATCGTTCCGATCGCTGAAAGCTGGGTGCTGCTCGCCGCGGCGCTCGCTGTATGTGCGGCGCTGGGGTGGTGGAATGGCGGAGGTGCATGGCTCGGGGCAGCCGCGATCATACTGGCCTGGGTAGCTGCGATCGCGCCCCTGGGCGCAGGGTCGGAAAGTTATCGCTCGCTTGTGCACGGCTGGACTTTGCTCGTGGCAACCTCATTTGGCCTGGCGTCGCTACTGACGCCAGGGCAGAGGTTTCTGAAGCGGGCTTTGGGTGCTGTCGGACTTGCGTCGGTTGTGGCGTTCACCGTCGCGGTGGCCACGCCTGACGGAGTATCGTCGGTGCGTACGGTGATGAAAACAGAATTCATCCGGCGAACCGATGCAACCGTTGGTGCAATTCAGGGACTGCTCGATGCGCCGGACATGCGGGATGCGTTAAAGCGATCGCCCGGACTGGACAGCACGTTCCAGGCAAACCAGGTCGCGTTGCAGAAGACGGGTGAAGAGGCACCTACTACGGTGCCTGCGTTCGTGGCACTGGAGTCGTTGCTGGCAATGATGCTCGCGTGGGTGATTTACCACCGTGTTTCGGCGATACAGCTGGGTCCGCCTCTGGAAGAGCTGAAGCAGTTTCGATTCAACGACCAGCTCATCTGGGGCATGGCGGTTGGAGCGACGATTTTCTTCCTTCCGGTCTTCGCTGACGGAAAGGACGCTGGACTGAATTTGCTGTTGTTTTTCGGCGCGCTGTATCTCTTTCGCGGAGTTGGCGTGCTGTCGTTCATGACTCGCAGCCGGTGGGCTGCGACGATCTTGATAGCCATGACGGTTTTCGCGCCTTTGTTGCTGGGTGCGCTGGCACTTGGAGTTGGCGTAGGTGATACATGGATGGACTGGCGTACGCGCGTACAGGCTGACACGTGATTGACGTTCAACAACGGAATTGAGGCAATTATGGATGTGATTCTTCGGCAGGCGGTCGAAAAGCTGGGGCACCCGGGCGATGTGGTAAGCGTATCGAATGGATACGGACGCAACTATCTGCTTCCCCGCGGCGTTGCCTATCTTGCGACCGAGGGGAACAAGCGCAAGATCGAGCAGGAGCGCCAACGACTCGAGAGCGCGGAGGAAACGCGCCGCGGCTCCGCCCGTGAGCTGGCTGAAAAGCTGGAACAGGTCTCGCTTACCTTCTCCGCGCGAGTCGGCGAGGAAGGAAAGCTGTTCGGGTCGGTGACCTCAAGCGACATTGCGGCCCAGCTCGCAGCGCAGGGCTTGCACGTCGAAAAGCGTCAGATCGAGCTGCACGAGCCAATCAAGGCGCTCGGCGTGTACCGCGTTCCCGTTCGGTTGCACGCGGACGTGCATCCCGAGGTCAAGGTCTGGGTCATCAAGCAGTAGGGCTTCCTGAGGCCTGATATAGAATCGGCGCCTCGTTTCAGGCGTCGTCATTCCCGCGAAAGCGGGAATGACGACCGAGCCTGGGATGACCACGGGCTGGGAATTACGACCGAGCGTCGACGGGTGGCTTTCGGGGTGCACCTGCCCCCCTTGGCTTTTCGCCACTCAGCGGATCCGGCTCCCCACAGGCCGGACCATTGGAACCGGCACCGGCGCACGAAATGCGTCCCCGTGTGTAGAATTATCCCCATGGAGCACAGCGGACGCGCCCGCTGTCAGAAACCCAATTTCCGGAGTAGAATGCCAGCCGCAACTGCCTCACCTTCTGTGGTCGCTGCGCAACGCGCCGCGGCCGTGTGCGTAGACGTAAAAGCGAACGATGTTGTAATCCTGAACCTGAAAGGCGTCAGTGACATGACTGATTGCTTTGTGATCGCCAGCGGAACTTCCGATACGCACGTGCGGTCCATCGCCGAGCATGTGATGGCTGAGCTTCGCAAGGAAGGACTACGCGCTCATCACGTGGAAGGATTGAGTCAGGGACGCTGGGTGCTGCTCGATTACGTCGATTTTCTCGTTCACATATTCCACCCAACCCTGCGCAACTTCTATCAGCTGGAGCGGCTCTGGGGCGACGCGGAAGTCGTTCCGGTGCAGTCCTAAACCGTTACAGAGAGCATAAAATGACAGTTGCGTCGCGGGTGTTCGGTATTCTGGCCGCTGGTGCGTTGCTGGTGTCCGCATCGCCCGCGAGCGCACAACGGTATTTCGGCCAGAACGCGGTGAAGTACCGGCACTTTCGCTGGCGCGTCCTCGAGACCGAACATTTTCTGATCCACTACTATCCGGAAGAAAAAATTCCGGTGCGCGACGCGGCGAGGATGGCCGAGCGCTCGTATTCGCGGTTATCGCGTTTGCTGGGGCATCAGTTCCGTGAAAAGAAACCGATCCTGCTCTACGCGTCCCGTCAGGATTTTGGTCAGAGTAACATCAACGGCGATCTGGGCGAAGGGGTGAGCGGCGTCACCGAGCCAATGCGCCAGCGAATCGAACTCCCCTTCACCGGCGATTACGCCAGTTTCGAGCACGTGCTGACGCACGAGATGGTGCACCAGTTCCAGTTCGACGTGTTCGCGCAAGGCAAGGCCGGTCAGAACCTCCAGACCCTGGAACAGGTGAACCCGCCGGGGTGGTACATGGAAGGAATGGCCGAATATCTGTCGATCGGTCCTAACGATCCGCTGACGACAATGTGGATCAGGAACGCCGTGCAGAACGGCGACATGCCGACGATCAAGCAGATGACCGACGATCCAGACAAGTATTTCGTGTATCGTTACGGCGAGGCGCTGTGGCGCTACATTGGTGAGCGCTGGGGCGACGCGGCGATCGGCGAGATTCTCCAGAGCACCACCACAATGGGGGTGGATCGTGCTTTCGAGAAGGAGCTGGGACTGACGATGCAGCAGCTCAGCGATCAGTGGCGGGCCGCGCTGCGCGAGCAGTATCTACCGCAGCTCGCGACGAGACAACGCGTCCGCGACATCGCGACACCGTTGCTCACGCCAAAGATCACGGGTGGGAGCATATTCATCTCGCCAGTTCTATCGCCAGACGGCAAGACGATCGCATTCTTCTCGAACGGCAGCTTCAAGAAGGGCGAAGTCTTCATAGATCTCTATCTTGGCGACGCAAGTACCGGGAAGCGACTCAAGCGCCTGGTTGCGACAACGACCAATGCGCGATTCGAAGAGCTGCGGCTGCTCTACTCGCAGGGGTCGTTCTCGCCCGACAGCAAGAAGTTTGCATTCACCGCGCAGACCGAAGGGCGCGACGTCCTGTCCATTGCGGACGTTGCGACTGGCAAGGTCGTGCAGTACGACAAGATTCCACTCGACGGTGTGCTCAGTCCCTCCTATTCGCCGGATGGGCAGCATATCGTCTTCAGCGGATTTTCGCAGGGAATCACGGATCTTTACGTCATTGACACCGACGGCAAGAATCTGCACCACCTTACGCAGGACCGGTACGGCGACCTAATGCCACAATGGTCGCCAGACGGCGCGCGCATCGCTTACGCGACGGACCGTGGAAGCACAAACCTGACAGATCTCAAGCTGGGCAAGCTGCAGATAGCGATCTACGATCTCCAGACGGGCGCGAACCAGGTTCTTCCCGATCAGCCGGGTCTCAACATCAATCCAGTCTGGTCGCCGGACGGCAAGTCGATCGCGTATGTGTCTGATCGCAATGGAACAGCCAACATCTACCTTCGTGATCTCGCGACGAACGTCGACTCGCGCGTGACCAATCTTCAGTCGGGTGCGAGCCAGATAACATCGACAAGTCCCGTGTTGACATGGTCACCCGGAACGGATCGCCTGGCGTTCACATACTTCGACAATAACGATTACACGGTGTGGTACATCGACCACCCGCGGCAGTTCGCGGCCTCGATTCCGCAGGAACCGTCCGCCCCTGCTCCGACCGTAGCCGCGGCCGCGGCCGCACAGACCGATCTGGTGCACGACTCGACACCCGGTCGCAACAGCGGTGCAGTGTCCACGTACCGATCGCTCAGTGGCGCGCGACAGTCCGGCACCATTTCCGCGACGGAAGCCGCCGACAGTTCGACCGTGTCCAGCGTTGCAACGATGCTCG
>Ga0207933_1002518_pt1 | contig 11712 bp, 12 predicted proteins | sample NGESurdeep092012_4_FD_184488 | JGI IMG/M metagenome (GOLD analysis project Ga0207933, IMG submission 184488) | Arctic peat soil microbial communities from Barrow, Alaska - NGEE Surface sample F53-3 deep-092012 (SPAdes) | ecosystem: Environmental > Terrestrial > Soil > Wetlands > Peat ... | reverse complement strand
GGCGGCGCAGTTACGCTGCTGCCGATACGCGCTTTTCGATATTGCTATGTGCCTCGCCCTTGGCGAGACTCACCGAAACGCCATCGCGCTGAAGAGCACCACGAACAGTCTCAACGGGGAGATCATTCCAGTCGCGATCCGCGGCGACTGCGGCAAACGTGCCGGCGGCCTGTCCTTGCAGACCGATAGGCGCCATGTTGCGCGCGAACTTGTCGACCTCGTGTGTCATCGACGCGCAACGCCCCGCAACCACCAAGTTTTTCAGGCTTGGCGTCAGCATGCAACCAAGCGGAAATTCGAAGCGCATCAACTTAAGTGCGAGCTTGCGGGCCCATTCATCGTTCTTCGAGCCTTCGTGGCCATAGTCCGGCCCGTGGATTTCCGCGTTGCCATAATCGACCGAGGTCATCACCGCCACGGAGTCTTCGAACCGTCTGCCCCGTTCGAGATCGCTATAGGTCAGCGTGTAGCGACCCCGGATACGGCGCGTTTCCCGGACCCCCAAATAGGCTGACGTGTCGATCAGAAAGCTCTGCTCGAAGCCCGGCAACAGCTTCCGGCAGACGCGTACCAGGTCTCGAAGTTGCTTGCGCCCCTCGATCTCTGCTCTGGTTACGTCCCTAGCATTGGTGCCATCGACATTGTAAACGCGCGTGCTATTGCAGATGAGCACGGCGCGATCAATATGCTCTTTCAGGTTTACGCCGCTGAAGCGCAGATAGTTGATGGGCGCGGCGGGGTCTAGCAGACCGGTGGCCTTTGCCTTCTCTATGATCGAGAAGAAGCCGTCGATGCGTACAATTCCGCGATCGAGATCGACCACCCGTCGGCCGTCGTCCTGCGAGAAGTCCTCGGCATGGCTGTCGATGTAATCCTTGAACTTCGGCAGATCGATATTGCCGATTCGCCCCATGACGGTCGCCGGTCGCATAGCGCCGTCTTCCTCACGCCCCTTGACGAACCGCACACCGGCGCGCGCGGCAACGTCGCCGTCGCCGGTGGCATCAATCACCACCTTCGCGAGGACTGCCTGGCGACCAGACTTGTTCTCAATGATAACCCCTTCGAGACGGCCATCGCGAACCAACGGCTCCGATACCAAAGTGTACAGCAGTAGATCGGCACCGGATTCCAGAACAAAGTCCATTGCGGTCAGCTTGTACGCTTCAATGTCCCACGGCACGACGTCTCCGAGACCGGCACCTTGCTCTCGTGCCAAACGCGAGAAGAATTCACGGGGGAACCCGACCAACTCGCTTGCCGGAATAACGATTAGCCCCATGGCGGAGCCGGTTGCAGTGCCGCCGAGAAATCCGGCACGCTCGATGAGAAGGGTTCTGGCTCCGTTGCGAGCGGCGGCAACGGCCGCCGCAATTCCGGCAACGCCGCCGCCGCACACCAAGACATCGACCCGCGCCGTAATGGGCACGGTGCGCGCTTCGAGTTTCAACCCGTTTTCGACGACTTCAAACAATGCACTCTCCTGGATGAGACATTCGATCGACGGTCATGAACCCGGTGCAATGGGAAACCGATGGCGGTAAGATGCAATGTAGGCGTCACGCGCTACGCGAATATGATCACGACAGACGGTCAGGAGCTGTTGCTCGTCCCGCGCCTTCAGCGCATCGATAATCGCCCAGTGTTCTTCGCGCGAGCGCGCTAGATTGTCTGACGTGCCAATCGAGAATGAGCGCACAGCGTGAGCTTTTTGACCATAGAGGTTGATGGCACGGCTAAGCTCGGCATTTCCGCACGCTGAGAAGAAAGCCTGATGGAAACCAATGTTAGCGCGGAAAGCACTTTTGGGGTCAGCGTTGCAAACCGCATGGTCGTGCTGAAGCTGTGCGTCGATAACCCGCTGAACGTCTTCGGCGGTCGCGCGACGCGCCACCTCGCGTGCTGCAGCGAGCTCCAGGATCTCGCGCACACCATAGATTTCTTCGACGTCCCGCGGCGTCAGTGCCCGCACCATTGCACCGCGATTAGGCTGGCGTTCCACGAGCCCAAGGCGTTCCAGGCGAGCCAACGCGTCGCGTACAGCGTAGCGCTTGGCAGCAAACCGCTCGATCAGAACGTCCTCGACGAGTCGCTCGCGCGGATGGAGATAACCGAGGACGATGTCCTCCTCGAGCCGGTTGACCAGCGACTGAACGGAAGCTTCAGAACCGCATCGTTCCATCTGGACCAAAGCATTGGCGGCGCGTTTCGGCAAAGTCATAAGCCATTGACAACATGCCAACCTCTATCATGTCAATAAGATTATCGATAATTTTGGCTCATGAATGACTAGCGGCCAGCCGCCTGCAGTAGAAGAACTCCGAAGGTCGCCTTTTCGAATGAGGGTAGATGTGAAAACACGGTGCACATGACACACCCGACCCTTGGATTGAGCAGCGGTTGAAGCTGGAGTGTTCGATATTCGGGCGGCGGCTGCATGGAGCCCGACCGCTTACAACATAGCGAGAAGGGTCTGATGCCGAATAGCGAGCTTCCGCAAAGCACCATTTCTGAAGCCTGACCCAAATACTGCGGGCACGCGACGCGGTTAATGATGGTGGCCTGCCTGCTCCTTCATCGCAAACGGCAGCGTCTCGCTGCCTCCGCTGGCAGTCAGGTTTAGAGTGCCGCTGAACTCGTGCGGCTCTTTCGGCGCAAGGTCGCTTTCCAATGTGTGATGCTCTCCCGCAACCTCACGCAACGCCAGAACCTCCATCGCACCCCCGGGTCTGTGGATGACCACGGTCGCCGACAGACCAACGGCCTGGCGTGACAATGCGATCCGCATCCGCTCGCCGCGCAGCGTGTCGATAATCGCCAGCGTCCCGGCCGCTAGTTGTCCCTCGAACCGGAAGGGATCGGGCGCATGGTGATGCGTGTGCGACGAGACTGGCACCGGCGTATCCCGGTTGGTCGCCTCGGAGGGTGGACGCACGGCAATGTTCATGGAGCGCAGCTCCGGCAGATGCGCGTGAAGCTCGTCGCGCACCCTCTGAACGACATCGTTCGCAGCGATGACCGTCATATCCTCGCGAACAGCGATGGCAACGTCGGCATGGAGGCGATGCCCGAGCCAGCGGGCCTTTACCTCGATGGCTTGCTCAACATCGGGCACGTGCTCGACCGCATGCTCGATCCGGTCGAGCAGACTTGGCTCCACTCCATCGAGGGCGCGCGTGATCACCGCCCTTGAGGACTGCCAGACGATGCCGAAGATCGCTATCGTGATCAGAAGCCCGATGATCGGATCGGCGAGCGGATAACCGAGCCACACCCCGAGCGCCCCCAAGACGACAGCGAGCGACGTCAGACCGTCGGTACGTGCGTGATAGCCGTCCGCGATCAGCGCGGCGCTGCTCATCTGCCGTCCGACGCGGATGCGAAACACCGCTACCGCCTCATTGCCGAGGAAGCCGATGAATCCGGCTAGAGCCAGCCAGCCGAGCGCAGCCACAGCGTGGGGGTGAAGGAGGCGATCGACCGCCTCGTAGCCTGCGACCAAAGCGCTGAACAGGATGATGAGTACGATCAGCATGCCAGCGAGGTCTTCAACCCGGCCGAGGCCGTACGGGAACATCTTCGAGGCTCCGCGGCGCGCGAGCGCGAAGGCGACCCAGAGGGGAATTGCCGTTGTGGCGTCGCCGATGTTGTGGATGGTGTCCGCCAGCAGCGCGACTGAACCCGATGCGAAGACGACGATCAATTGCAGCCCGGCAGTGATCACCAGAATGACGAATGACCACTTGATGGCCCAGATGCCACGGGCTGTCGTGGTCAGCGAAGCGTCAATGATACCGTGGGTATGGCCGTGACCCTCGCCATGCGAATGTCCGTGGCCGTGATCAGGCCCATGCTCATGACCGCCGAAGCCGAGCCATTCGACCGCCCTGCCGACCGCACCCATCACCTGCCTCACAGATACTTGGTGATGTCCTTGAACTCGTCGATTGACTTGCGCCGTTCGCGCGGCAGCGGCCCGACCACGTCTTCGAGGCAATGATCTAGATGGTCTTGAATCAGCGTCTTCTTGGCCTGCGTGATCGCCTTTTCGACGGCCTGAAGCTGCTGGGCGACGTCATGGCACGGGCGACCGTTCTCAATCATCTCGATGATGCTGCGCAAGTGACCGTCCGCGCGCTTGAGCCGCTTGACGATCTCGGGATGGGTGCGATGGACGTGCTTGCCTGTCGCCATGGGCTCACATCATATCCCCCTGGAGGGGATATGCAAGTGTTCTGACGCTTTTTGGACCCTCGTGCGCGCTGGACTCCTACCGGCAGCGCCACGTCACGCCTGCGAAGAGTTGCAGATGAAGGCGAGCGGCGGCGATAGGTCGAAGCGCGAAGACCCACGGTCGGACCCGCCGGCCGGATGCTCGCTGGCGAAGTTCGGCGGCATGTTGACCGTGGGTGCGCCGCAGCAGCGCTTCCGTACTAATCAGGCGATCGAACGCGTTCCGGACGCCCCTAGCTGCGGCCCGCCGCGGTGATGACGAGGCGGCGCTGCTCGCTGAACAGCCGGCATCCGAGCTCGGCTTCAGGCGCCTTCATCTGCTGCCTGACGGAGCCCTGCATGACGCACAGCCCCGCGCGGCCTGCGTGCCGCGCGACGGCCTCCAGGGCCTTTAGGGCATTGAGCGAAGGTAGGCGCGTTGCGCCTGTGATAACGCAATCGCGAAGGTCGATCCACCTTTGCGCAAGGATGCCTACTTGGCGTGCAGCTTGACCCACGCGGTCATTGCGGCAATTTCTTTCTTTTGCGCTTCAATTATCGTCCTGGCCAACCTCTTAGATGCGTCATCCTTACCCATCTTCAATTCGACCTCCGCCATCGCGATGGCCCCCTGATGATGCGGAATCATCCCGCAGTTGAAGGCAAGGTCCGGATCCTTGATGGTCATAGCTCGCATCATTGGGCCATTCATCCTCATCATGGCCGTCCTGTTGGCCTTTTGGACGTCGTCCATCTTGCCCATCATGTTTTGCATGCCCGGCTGCGAGATGTCCTTGCTTCGGTCACCGGTTGCGGCCTCCTCACACGCGGCAGGCAGGATGCCCTGCTCGCCCGAAGCCGAGTGGCTAGACTGCCTGGAATCCTGTGCCAACGCAGGCCAAGAGAGCAGTAAAGACAAGGCTGATAAGACAATGATCACTTTCATTTTCTGAACTCCGTGGATCAGAACTGATTTGCTAAACTTGACGCGCCGATTTCGCGAGGGGCATTCGCCCGTTGCTTCTCTCCATTTCCTCGCGGCTGTCGGGCAAAAATTTGAACTCGCCGCAGCGGCCCTTGGTTCCTACTCTTTAGGCACCGCCACACTCGGTTATAGCGGCCGCAACTGGCTTTGTGGCTGAGCGCTATGGGCAGCCGGCGTGCCTGGGATACCCATAAACGACGATGGGCGATTAGGCGCAGTTGGTCTTGTCGCGAAGCGTCGGTCATTCGTCGCTCCGACGGCGCAACCTACCGAGAACCTTTCTCATTGGTCGGTGATTTCGCTCTCCAGTCTCAAACCAGTCCTTGTAGCGCGCGCACCGCCTGACTGTCCGGAAAGACCTGCGTCGCAAGCCGTCGCTCATCGAGACGCAGGTGGTCGCGGAGCACGCCTTTCAAAACAGCCCGCAAATCAGTGGTCGGCTTTAAATCTCGGCCTTCGTACAAATCCACATCCCTAATTCCAGGCCAGTCGCAGATGACACGTCCGCCCTTGACGGCACCACCCGCGAGCAGTGCGATTGTTGCCGTTCCGTGGTCCGTACCGTCGGTCCCATTGATCTTTGCCGTGCGTCCGAATTCGGTCGTGACAACGACCACTGTATCCCCCCATGTACTTCCCATCCCGGTCTGGACCGCCCCGAGCGCGCCATCCAGCGCTCCGAGTAGAGCGGCAAGCCTGCCGTTCGTCGTGCCTTCGTTCGCATGCGTGTCCCATCCATCGAAAGCGAGCGCTCCAACGCGCGGCCCGTCCGGCCGCGACATGAACTTGGCAGCCGCACCGGCGGCATTCTCGAAATAGGCGCGTACGGCAGCTCCCGCGCCCTTTCCCGCTTTGCTCTGCGCCACCTGCATCCCGCCAGCGCCGGCGATCGCGGCAAGCCCGACGCGCTCCTCCAACGCGTGCGCCAGAACTGGATCGGTGTGGCGATAAAGATCAAGAAGTCGCATCACCGTATCCTGACCGGCCGGCGGCAAGTGCGATGGCGTCCACGAAAGGATCGGCGCCGGCCCACGCACGACGAGCGGCGTCACAGGGCCCACGGCGAAGGCCTGCTTGGGTGGGGTAACATGCCCATTCGCATCCAGAGCCGCCAAGGCGCGGTTGAGCCATCCACTGTCCGATGAACCCGGCGAAGTGACGCCGCTCTCAAGCACATCCTGCCCATCAAAATGCGATCGCTCGCGGTAGGGTGTAGCGACGGCGTGCAGGATCAAGGCCTGCTTGGCCTGGTACATCGCGTGCAGGTTCGACATCGTCGGATTGAGAGCGAAGAAGTTGTCGAGAGGTAGCGCTGGCGTCCGGCCATCGAGAGTCAACCCCTTCTCGGCGCGCAAGGCCACCCAACCTGGGTCGCCGACCGGAGAAACGGCTGCCAGCCCATCCAAAGCACCCCGCAAAACGATGACCAGAAGGCGCGGGTCGCGCCCTTCGGCGAGCGCCACTTTGGGCATGTGCGCCCAGGCGAACAGCACACCGGAGCCGAGCAGTAATTCGCGGCGCGAAGGAGCATGAAAGTTCGCCATATGGATCACCGTCTCTGAAATTCTGGGCTCATCAGCAGCAGCGCGAGGGCCTGCTGGCGACTCTCGGCGCGGCGTACGGTCTGCCGGGTCTCATTGGACGCTAGCGGACCGAGCGCTGCATCAACCAAGGCGTCCGCCTCCAGTTGTAAGGGCGGCGCGAGGCGCGAGATCTGCTGCGCAATATCCAACCGCTCTGAAACGCCATCGACCCATGCCGCGGCGTCATCAGAGAAGCCTTTTGGCGCAGGCGGCCGCCACAGCGGCTCTCCAAGCAGGTTTTGCATTTGCACGATCCGCCGGACGTCCGGCATGGCCGCACCGCTACTGCGCAGAGAAGCCACAATCCACTCGGACGGCTTCTTCATTTTCACTCGCTGTGCGCTCCAGGACTCGGGCGCTTTGATCAATTCTTCAGTAACGGCTCTCAAGTCACCGTTCGTCGATTTGAACCGGCTTTCCAGACGCTCGACGAGCGGTGCCGGTGGCTCGTCCGCGACGAAGTACCGCGCGAGCTTCGTCGCGATGTGATTTGCGGTCGCGGGATGCGCGGCAACGTCCTGCAGCACCGCCCGGCCCTGCTCGAAACCGTTCTCCGCGTAGGTTTTCCCTACAACGCGCTGCGGGCCAGGCTCGTGCATGCGCGGATTAAACATAAATTCTCCACCGCGCTCGGGATCCTGGCGAAACGGCCGGATCGTCCAGCCGGTGAGCACATTGGCGAAATTTGTCACGTCTGCCTGATCATAGACGGTCCGCACACCAAGCGTATGCAATTCCAAGGTCTCCCGAGCAAGGTTTTCATTGAGGCCTTTTCCCCGCCGCATGCCTGCGATTGACTGAGGGCCGATCGAGCGGACGTTGTCGAGGTAGAAAAGCATGGCCGGGTGGGTCTCCACCGCGAGCAACATGTCGGAGAATTTGCCCAACACGTGCGGACGTATTGCTTCGCGCTCGAACGCGCCGCAAATCGAGCGAACAGGTCCTTTGTCGGCGGAAACGCAGAAATGGTTTGACCAGAACCAGACCAGCCTCTCCATCAGTCCAATCGGCGCATCGAGCGCGGCGCGATATCGCGCCTCAGCTTCAGCAAGGTAAATCCGTTGCGGAACGCCGGGCCCCATCTTGGCCGCCGCGGGCTCCGCCTTGGGAGGGTCGCCGTTCTGCAGGTTCGCCACTCCGGCGCGTGCCTCACGCGCTGCCATCCGCTCAGCCTTGCGCTCCTGTCGGAACGCAAATGTCTCTCGCGACGCTGCCCCGCTTGTAAGAAGCTCGGTACCGCTCAGCTCCACATGACCAGCTTGTAGTTCCGAAAGGAGTGCGTCCTGCGGGTCCGCGGTGATCTCTGCGATTGATCCGGGGCGCGGGCCCATGCCGAAGCGGTGCAGCGCAAGGGCGGCGCGGGACGCAAGATCGGCTGCCATTATCGCGTTTGCTTTCGCTCTGATCGCCCGACTGCAAATTGGCCGAGAGTCGTGACCAGTTTAAGGCGCTACGCTTAATGACTGTTCATGAATGAGTTGATATAAAAGGAACAGCGCGTCGGTCTAATGCGCCCTTCGCAGTGAGACGGGCAGCCGTTGGACACAACAGGGGCGGGCGTCCCGGGACGCCCGCCCCTTGTTTCTAATCGTTAGCGGGCGGCCTGCTGCTCGATCAACGGCGTAATGCGCCGGACGGAGACGCGACGGTTGGCGCGGGATGCCCCTCCAGTTTGGACCTTGAGGTCCTGCTCGCCATAGCCCTGCGTGACCAGATTCTCGGGCGGCACATGGAACTGTTCCGACAGCGCAACTGCGATGGACTCGGCGCGGCGATCGGAGAGCGAGAGGTTGTCCTCGGCCGAGCCGACAGCGTCCGTATGCCCCTCGATCAAAAACACCTCACGCGGATTACGGTCGATGGTGCGGTTGAGACCCTGAGCAACGACCTTGAGCTTGTCGATCTGGTCGGGCGTGAGCTGCCACGAGCCCGTTTCGAAATTGATGTCGAGATCGACTCGCGGCATTCGCTCGCGCAAGGGCGCGCTGTAGCGCACCTGCGCTATGGTATAAGGATGCTCCACCCTTTCGACGGGCGGCGCATCAAGCACGTCATAGATCACCTCTGGCTTGGCGCGGTCGAGCTCGACGATGTAGCGGTCCTGTGGAATGCGGACCACCGGTGGCGGCAGATCGACGAAGATGTCGCGCGGCCCGGCCGAACGTTCGTCGATGATCACGATTTCCCGGCCGCCACGCTCGCGACGAACGCGCCGGATTAGACGTCCGTTTTCGTCCGTGACGTTGATGATGCTGTCGCCATCCGGACGCACGATCACAGTACTCGTCTCATTGCCGTGTCGCTCGACGTTCACATTGCGAGCACCGACCGCGAAACGCTGCGCCTCGTTGTGGCGGATGATAATGCGGTTGTTGTCCTTAACGATAGTCCGATCGCCCTCGGTGATGACCGCGCGGCCACCCTCACGCGTCTCATGTCGGTCCTTGCGTACATCCTGAAGCGTGATCGTCGGCTTGCCGTTCTTCGGGAGAATGAACTGCTGCGCGCTCTGCGGCTTTTGCGGCAACGCGACAGCGGGCGCGGCGGTCTGCGCACTAGTGGGAGCCGGTGGACTGGTTTCGGCTTTGGTGGGCGACGTGCGCGTCGCCGGCGCTGATTGCGCGGCCGGCTTCTGCGGACTTGGCGTCTGTGCCGCCGGAGCCTCGGGTTTCGACTGCGCGGCCGGCGCCTGCGGCCGAGGCTGCTCCTGCGCCGCAGGCTTACTCTCGTTGTGCGGTTGTGCGGCTGGCTTCTGCTCAACGCCGGCGGGTCGCTGCTCCGACCTTCGTTCCGACGCAGCCGGCTTGCTCTCCTTCTCCGGCGTGGGCTTCGCTGCCGTGCTTGGCTTTGCCTCAGGGGTCTGCGTCTCCTGTCGGCGCTCCTGTCGCTTCTCCTCGGCCGCCGCTGGCTTCTGCTGCGGCTTTCGTTCGGACGCTGCGGGCTTGCTTTCCTTCTCGGGCGGCGGCTTGACTGCGGTACTCGGCTTTGCTTCGGGCTTTTGCGTCTCAGGTCGGCCCTCCTGCTGTTTCTCCTCGCGGCGCGGTTCGGCTTGGTGTTGCGGTTGCGCCGGCCGCTGCGCCGCCTTAGGCGTTTCGTGCGGCGGCTGTTGCTGCGCGCCGGGTTTTTCTGAGGGCTTCGGCTGCGCCTGCGACGGTTTGGCCGGCGGCGACTGGTGCCTCGGTTGCTCGGCCCCTTTTTCGACCGGCTTACGATCGTTCTTTTTTTCGTTCTCGCCTTCGTTCGCAGGCGAGGCCTGCGCGAGCACCGTCGTTCGCGTGTTGATGCGAGCATGGGCCGGCGGTAAGGCGGCCGTCAGGGTCAGAACAGCGGTTCCGGCAAGCAGTACGGATTTGATCGTCGTCATCGTCAGCAACCCCACGTTACGAGATTTTGGCGGGCAGCCTGCTGGAGCCCGCGCTGGCCCAACTTGGCGTCGTCCACTCCGGTTCCCGCTCCGCGTTGGAGGGCCGGACCCCTTCTTATCAGCCGGGTTACCTTTCGAGAGGTTTCGTAGGTCTTCACGCTTCAAAAGGCCGCGGTCTGCAAGCCCGCGTTGTGTCGCGGAATCCGAGGATATTGCAAATAGACAAGTCGACTACTCTGCGGCTTGTATATTCTTGGCCCAATCCACTCGCTTGCACCGATCGTTATAGGGACGCAATCGCATCGTTCTTAAGGTACGACGGTGCGCCTCGAAAAGCTCCTGGAACCGGGGCGAGCGTCGTCTTCCTGCTTGGAAGGATCTCCGATCAGTGATTTATTTCGAGTTCGGCCGCTTTATCCCGCGAGGCACCCTTACCCCCTCGCCAAGAGAGGCGCCGGGAAGGCCGCACATCCCACAGAGTGCGGCCTTTTCCGTGGGTGGCGTATCGATGCGAAGCGAACGCCCGTTTGGAAACGTGCCGATAGCGCGCGATGTGGCAAGCTGAGGCCGTTTCACGTCTAAGCAGGTTTGTCATCCTGACGGATTCTTGGTTCGCGTTCGTTCTCGGGCAAAGTGAACCTAAGTATCTAATTCAGCGCCCTCACACACCCGGCAGCATTCGCCGCAATACTCCGTCGCGCCTGACAAAGTAGTGATAGAGGGCGGCCAAGACATGCAACCCGACCAATCCGAGAATGGCGTAGTCGGCAAGCAACATGTGCACATCCCCAGTCCATCCCCAACCGTTCGCGTGCGCGGCAACCAGCCGCGGCATCTGAAACAGACCGAACGCCGTCACCGGCATTCCGCGCCACGATGCATTCATCCAACCCAGGACAGGCACGAGGAACAGCAGGAGGTAAAGGAGCCAGTGGATGATCCGTGCCGAAGCTGTCTGCCACGGTGGGACGCCGTCTTCGGGCCGAGGCTCGCCATGGGTTAAACGATAAACTAACCGGATAACGGCGATCACAAGGATCAAAATTCCAAACGAGAAATGCAGGCCAATAAGGGTCGTTACCGGCGTGTCTCGCTTAATATCGGGCATCAGCCAGCCGATCGTGAATTGGATGATGAGCAGCAACAAAATGAGCCAATGGAGGCTCCGTGCAGTGCCGGTATAGCCCGCCGCCTCGGTCCGTTCGGCCATGATCCCTCGCTGCACGTCGTTGATTGCACCGGTGCCCGGCAGGTTGATCGACAAACCAGAATCTTCTTGCCGCGTTCCTGGCGGCGCAATCGATCTCGGTTCCTTACATTCTCTACGTGTATCAGAGTTCGCGCGATTTCGCCTTCGCGGCTCGCAGCATAAATCGGTAGGTGCCGTCGAACACCGTGTCGGTCGACGAGGTCCAAGTCGAATCCTTGCCGAGCGTATCGCGGCTGGCATGGATGCGCCGCGCCCTGACCTCGCGTTCGGCCTGCTCGTCCGGCGTCTGCTCAGCCAGCGTGAACTCCGGATCCGCCGGGACGATCAGTATCTGCAGCATCGGCTCTCCGGGCCGGAA
>Ga0207933_1002517_pt1 | contig 11715 bp, 9 predicted proteins | sample NGESurdeep092012_4_FD_184488 | JGI IMG/M metagenome (GOLD analysis project Ga0207933, IMG submission 184488) | Arctic peat soil microbial communities from Barrow, Alaska - NGEE Surface sample F53-3 deep-092012 (SPAdes) | ecosystem: Environmental > Terrestrial > Soil > Wetlands > Peat ... | reverse complement strand
GTAACTACTTCGATCCGTGGACTAGCCGCAGAGGTCGAGATCGATCACGTCAGAGTCGGCCTGGACCGGCCGTCGGTGATCAATTGCGATGGTCTTCACACCCTCACCCAGGCTTCGCTCACCGGTCTCGTCGGACGAGTCGGCGACGACGTGATGGGCAAGGTCTGTTCAGCAATTAGTTACGCGCTTGGATGCTGACGCAAGTGTGTCAGGTGTTGCGGGGACCGTCCAGCGCCAGGCAAGCCACAATGGCCAACTTGAAGCATCCTTAGATTCTGACGAATATCGGCAGGGCAATTAGAGGGACGAAACGAGTCGTGCCGGGAAAGTTGCCGAGTAAATCCTCTGAGATTTTCTACTCCTCCTGCGGCCGCAAGTTGGCCACCTCGCCGTCGACTCCTCGAAATTGAATAATGGGGCGGTGCCGACTCACGAGACGAGCCTTGCATTCTGATCCCTAAGGATTGCCTGTAGGAGATCGCCGTTTGGCCACCCAAGATTATGGTCGTAACCAATGCGAAGATGTCTCTCTTACCTGAAGCGATTGGACAGTTGGTGCACATGAGCGAAGTAATTTGCTTTGACTGCGGCACACTCGCACCTGACAGGACTGGCCCCGTCCACAGGTACATAGACGCAAGTCCAGGATGCTGGCAGTTATATTGCGAACTGCAAGATTGGAGGAATGCCCTGACTGGCGACGAAGGGGTTACCACCGCACAACACCTGGTGGATGCCTACGCTGCCCAGCACGCAACAAATCCTGATCGTCGCAATCGGCAATCTGTCGCCGTGCATCTCATGAGCTTGTGTGCTTCCCTCGAGTTCGAGATCTCGGGTACGAAGCTACGAGCGATGATCGGCAATTGGACGCACCAGGATTACCATCTCCGGCGACCCACACCCGACGGCTACCCCGTCACCATCCGAAATGTTAAGGATGCTTCAAGTCGCCATCGCGCTGCCATCGTCGACGAGATGGCGACTTCAACGTGGTCCGCATGGTCCCCTCATCACGAGGAAATTCGAACCTTGTTAGTAAAGTGCCTCGCCTAATCGCTGAGAACTGCTGCACGTCAAGGAACGCCACCGCCGCAATCTCCGCTTCGATGAGGACCTAATGACAGATAGGAAAGTTGTGGAGTCACACCGAGCCTCTGGGCGTCAGGTCTCCCTCCACGGCGTTCCTTTTGAATTATCGGAAGGCAACCTTTGGACAATCAGATGAGATGCTTCTACCGCTCTAGCCGATCGAGGAAGCTTTCGACGGTGACTCTCCACTCCTCGGGGCGGTCAAGGTGGAGGTCGTGTTTGGCCTCAGCGATTTGAGTTGATCTAGCGTGCGGAAGTTGAGCAATCATTGCTTCCACTTCACTCTTCGCAATAATGCCGTTCTCGGCGCGGACCACCAGTGTGGGGCATTGGATTAGACGCCATTCCGCCCAGTTGGACTCACTGTGGGCAAGACGCAACGTCTCTACCATTACCCCGACATCGAAGCGAGGCCAGAGACCCCCATCTCGCTCCTCGAGTCCACCAACCCAGGCATCTGCCGTCAACGACGGTCCTCCGAAGAAGGCGAGTGCAGATTCTCGTGAACGAAAGAGTACCGGCCACCCTGAGAGAGCCACCTCAAGATCATCGATGTTCACTGCCTTGCCATCCGCGGGGGCTGCTTCAACCAGGATCAGACCTCGAATCAGATCGGGGCGCTTTGCCGCGACGAGGAAGGCGGTGCTGCCACCAAGTGACTGACCAATAAGGACTACGGGACTCGCCGTCATCTGCTCGATAAGGAAGATCACGTCATCAACGTGAGCACCTCTTGATACATCTGATGGAGAGCGGTCGCTATCTCCATGCCCGCGGGCATCAAAGGCAATAACCCTGGCTCTTTCAATGAGCCAATTGGCCGTTTCAGCCCACTCTCTCGCATATCCGCCCAGTCCATGCAAGAGCACGACGTTTGGCTCGTCGCCTCCAAAATCGTAGGCGACGAGGTGAACGCCGTCCCGCTCAAACTCGGACCATGATTCCGTGCACTCACAATAACTATTGTGCAGTTCGTCACGAATCGATCGTGGCCATCAAGCCCTCAAGGGTTTCTGCGTTCGCGAGACAAATGGAAAGTTGTCTTCTCGCACCGACGTGAACCCGCACACTCAACGCCCGGAAGGTAAATCTCGCCCGGAGAGGCTGCCGCGGCCAGAATCTCGCGCACGTCGATGGTGCGCCATATGAGAATCCCCTCTTCGAAGGCATAGCGACCGATTCCAACACTGTGGAAGTTACGAAGTTCAGTGATTTCACACTGACCGACTCAACGTTCGGGCAGCCGACATCTTGGTCAGGATTTGAATCACCGAAGTACTACTAGGAGTCGTTTCAGACGTTCTCGAGTCGAACGACCGCCTCGCGAAGAGACGGCAGCCGTTCGACGATAACGGATTCGACGACCGCAAAGTCGGTGTCGTGATAATGGTGCACGAGGACGTCGCGCTTCCGCGCAATCTGGTTCCACGCGACTTCGGGCTCGGCGCTGAGGAGATCGGGATCGATGTGCTTGACCGCTTCGCCGATCTCCATCAGTCGGACTCGGGACGCGTCATAGACGCCGTCGTCGTGTAGGTCACCCTTGGCGACGTACTCGTTTATCGCGTCAATGGCGTATTCGATGTAGGTTAACCATTCTTGGTCACGACGAGTCACAAACTGACGGCCTCGGCGAAGACTTCATCTTTGACGAATGCCCGCAGTCCGCGTGATGTGCAGACGTCCACCTTTACGCCGAGTTCTTCTTCCAGCTCACATCCCAACGCCAAGATGTCGAGGGGATGAGCGTTGTCGTCGAAGTCGACCAGGAAGTCGACGTCGCTCTCCGGCGTCTCCGCTTCGCGTACGACGCTGCCGAAAAGACGGACATTGCGGGCGTGGTAGTGAGCCGAGATGGCGAACACCGCCTCGCGGTGAGCGAGTACCAATCGCCCGAGCGGCCAGGCGGCGACAAACGTTCCTGCCATGGCTCTAAGTCTACGTCGGAGCCGTGCCCGCGGACCGGCTGGCATCACCGACGATGGCCTCCTGAAGTCTTGAAAGATCCTAGGTTGTTCGCCCGTTTGCGCCTCGCGTGGACCTTCTGGAGCTTGGCCGTCGGGACTCGGATTGTAACGATGGTGACTCCTGGCTTCCGGTGGCACAGTATCTTAGTAATGTGCTGCACGTCCGACCTCGCGTCAAGCATCAACGTCGCCGTGGTGTGATGATACAGGTGCTGTTCCCGTGCGATCGTCGGAGAAATTATCTACCCACCCCCCCGACGCAGCTCAAACCCTCCACCATCGATCTCTCGAAATTGAATAGTGACTTGACTCTGAAACGAGCCCTGGTCTAGCCAACTGTCTAGCCACGAGTACAAACGTGAGTGGACGGCAGTGGACGTTGGTGGACATTCCACCTTGTCCGGCCAGCAAATCTGGACGCTAAGAAACGTCCCTGGACGTTCTGGAAACACTCTCAAGGTGCCGGGATCGAGAACCGAGCGGCCCACCAGAAAACTATGAACGTTCACGCTCGCGGATCCGAACGGTCGCAAGACCTATAAATACGCAACAAATTCCCTCGCTGCCCTCTTGCTTGATTGATTTGTCCGCGCGGACTGTGTAACAAGAGGGGTTCGCAGAGGAGTCCAGCGAGTCCTGTGACAGAAATAATGCGGTGTGCAGGGTTGATTTCCACGTAGTGAAGATCATCTCTATTCACGGGCCCGTATCGGTAGTGGTGAGACGCACGACGCGCAATTTTTCAATGTAGTTAGGCCTCGGTCGTCGAGAAGTCTCCAAATCCTGGCATCTGCCAGAATGGCGTACATCGCTGGGCGCTGGATAACTTCATTCGGGACCAAACGGAAGCATCTGACCGGCACATTTTTCCACAAACTCAAAAATCGACGAGTTCTGCTTCCGTTTGAATCGTCAGCGATCACTCCCGAACCGCTCACCTACCGTAGCCTGATCGTCAACTCGCGCCCCAAGCGCAGTCCAGCGACTGTCCCGACAGGTCCACCGCAGCGCCCCTCAACCTTTCACCTGCCTCATAAAGCAAACAGCCCCCTGGTTCGAATGTAAGGCCAACGTTGCGGTTCCGCTCCCATCTCCTATCGCATGGAACGCCAATAAGCTTCGTGTCGTCAGCGAGGGAGAGCACATGGTCGTAGCCATCTCCCCGAAAAGCCACATCGATTACCCTCGCTGGAAGGCGGCCGACTCCCGTGTCTTCGATCCGTACGGAGGCAGGACGGATCATGGCGCTCGCCCGCCCAGATCGCGGCGCCGTGTCATCGCACCATCTCCCAGCCAGATCGGCCTCTGAGTTAGAGAACCGGAAAGTGGTCATCCCATCTTCGCACGGAGATGATGTGAGTTCGACGCGCAACGCCCCAGCAATTCCGCTGAATGCCGCGACGAACGGGGTTGCGGGTCGCGCATGAATCTCCTCGGGACGACCAACCTGCAACAGACGTCCGTGGTGAAGAACGCCAATCCGATCAGCGAGGGCAAATGCCTCGCGTTGATCATGGGTTATGTAAACACATGTTGCACCGCTCTCTCGAGCAATGGTCGAGATCTCGATCCGTAGCCGCTCGCGAAGGTCAGCGTCGAGATGCGACAACGGCTCGTCGAACAGCAACAATCGAGGGCGGGCGACGAGCGCCCGTGCAAGCGCGACCCGTTGTTGCTCACCACCTGAGAGCTGGCTTGGGTAACGGTTGGCGAGTGCGGTGAGACCGACTCGCTCGAGCGCCTCGGCACAGGCCTGCTCAATCTCTGTCCTGGAGAGGTGACGTCGAATAAGAGCGTACTGGAGGTTCTTTCGCACCGTGAGGTTGCGCCAGAGGGCATAATCCTGAAAGACCATAGCCAGATTGCGTTGCTCGGGGGCCAGACCCTGGCGTCCTTCCGCCACGAGCCGACCTCCCACATGAATAGTGCCAGCATCAAGTTTCTCAATTCCCGCGAGTCCCCGGAGGAAGGTGGTCTTTCCCGAGCCCGAGGGCCCGAGAAGCACCAGAAAAGTCCCCGCCTCGACCTCCAACGTGACATCGTCAAGCGCAAGCGTCGAGCCGTAACTTTTGGTCAGACCCGCAACGCGCAGATGTCCATCATCGGGCTCTGACTTCGATAGACGGTGTTCCGTTCCAAAATCGCTCTCAGCTGGCAACGTTGTTCGAGGTATTACGTGGACCGTCTCCTCACTACGCACGGTCACTCGCATCACGAGTCATCGCTCCCACTCACAATGGTGCCACCGTCGATTGTCGCGAGCAACTCCCAGTTCATCGAGGCCACCGAGTGGTCGTTGTTGAAGTCAGATCCCCAACGCAGCAGAGGAACTTCGCGCTCATAGAGCGAACCGTGGGAGCGATAGTTGGCCGGCAAAACATCTATCTCTTCACCTGATTCGAGTACCCCAAACACCGTGGCGCGATCGGCGAACACTGCTAAATCTCCAATGCGATCGGGATCGAGAAGATACCGTTCGGCGGTTGCGTCTCGGTTGAGGACTTCGTCGACACCTTCGAGCTCGGCGAGGATGGCCGTCGCCTTGTCGATCTGGTCCTCGCCGACGTAGACCCAGGCACCGCCCCCGAGATCGCGATGATGCGCGACGAGGCCATCCTTTTCGATCGAAAGGGCCTTGGCTCCGACGATGCCCCGACACTCGAGAACCGTACCTAGGTCGATCGCCCGGTTCTTCGCGTTCATCCCGTGGTCGGCGGAAAGAAAGATCTCGACGTCACCGAGCGACGCGGCAATCTCACGGATACCGTCGTCAAGCCAGCGAAGGTGACTCTGTGAACGTTCGTCACCCGGTTCCCACATATGCATCGGATAGTCCGTGGTATGCACGTAGAACGTGTCGAGATCCTCACGTGTAGCGAGCGCCCATTTGAGGCAGTCGAGCAGCCAGTAGTTCACCTCAGGTGAATAGATCTGCGGTGGTGCCCCAACACCTTTGACCACGTCGTCGGCGCACTCCTGTCCACTGATCGTGAGTGCCAACCCGCGCCCGAGCAGGCGCACGCTCTTGCCCTTGGCCGTAATGAGCCCACACGTTCGACCCGACTGCGACCATTTCTCGAGAAGCGTTGGTTGCTTCAACATGTCGGCGCTATCCATGTAGCGTTCTTCACCCGTGGCAGGGTCGTATAAGGAATTACCGGTGATCCCGGTCAACGAAGGTGGTGCTGCGCAGGCGATCGCCGCATTATTCACGTTCGTAACGGTTGGCCAGAGTGCCTGCACGACCTGGCCGTCGCCCTCTGCAAAGAGGGACCACATAAACGGCATCGCCCCACTCTCGAAATAATCCCACCCGAGACCATCGACCATGAATACCAATCTCAGTGGTCCGACGCCTTCTCCACGCATTGTCTGCTTATTCACTATTCTCTCCATTCGTTGTTATTTCGCTTCATACGAACTGTGTCTGTTTCGATCACCGCAACCGTGGTGTACATCAGTGAGCAACCACGGCTCCAGCAGCCGTCACTACGGGATTTAGCGATTCTGGAAGTTCGATAGCATCGCGACTAGATCGGCCACGTAGCAGTGCGCTTACTCCGGCCTGAATCGCGCCGATTAATCCGAGAAGTCCGAGCATCGTCCCGATGGCGATGACCGTGAGCGCGGTACCGGTCGCCACCTCGGACTTGAGCACGACCGCGACGGCGACGGCCACAGGGATACCGTTGGGTGGGTGGAGAACCTCTGAGAGCGGAAGTTCAAACATGATCATCGCAACGAGAAAGAGCCACGCAGAAACCATGGGTCGGGCGACTAATGGCAGGATGGTCCGCGTCCAGGCAAAGAGTGCGCCGTTGCCGTGAACCCGCGCCGCGTCGAACGGTGCTCGTCCTGCCTGGGCGAGCGCACCGCGAAGCAGTCGACTTGCGACAGGCGTGAATCCGACGACGTAGCCAACGAGAAGCAGCCATTGTGTGTTGTACACGGGCAGGATCCGATAGATGGCCGGCAGGTCGTAGAAGAACACGAAGCCGACACCAAGCACGATCGATGGGAGACCGATCACAGCGGTCAGGCCGAGATCCAAAAGACTCGCAAGCCGAGGTCGGGCGCGAAACTGAGTCCAAAGGTTAAAACCGAGTCCCAGCAGCACCGCCAGCGATGCGCCGAACAGGCCAAGACGCAACGAGAACCACACTGATCCGAGAAGGCTCGGAGAACTCAGTACCTGGTGGTAAGCGCTGAATGAAAGGCCAGACTTTGCGACGACCGCTGCGAATCCCGAAGACGATGCTCCTCCGAGAAAGGAGGAGACGGTGATACCTAAAACAGGGGCGACCAGTCCCACAAGGAACAGGATTCCGACGCACACGGATGCGACCCACCGCCATTTCGGCGTATTGCCGAGTGAGCCTGGCGATGTCGCGACGCCCGTCTCGATCTCATCTGCGGTCGATCGAACACCCACCCAGGGATCGTCGTAGCGGCGTCCATGCAGGATCTTTGCCTGTGCGAACAGTGCGACCGCAAAGGTCAGGATGAGGCTCCATGATACCGCCGAGGCGGCCGGAAAATTCACGGGAAAGGTTGAGCTGAAAAGGAACACCACATAGGTGATGATGGGGAACCGGGCGTTCGCAGCGAGTGTCGATGCGACACCAAAGTCGCTGATACTTTCGGCGAATACGAGGAGACAGCCGGCGAGGATGGCGGGCATCACGCTACCGATCTGCACCCAGTATCGACGCCAGACCGGCAATCCGTGTACTCGCGCCGCCTCCTCGAAACTACGGCCGAGCGATCGCACAACGCCCGCAACGGCGAAGTAAGCGAATGGAATGCCCCGCAGGGTCAGTACCGCAACGATGCCTGCCGGTCCGAAGAGCAGTTTGGAGAGTGGAGCCGGATTCCAATGTGTAGCCCAGTCGACAACTCCGCTCGGAGCAAGGAGATACTGCATGCCGAGAGCGGTGAGATAGGTCGGCACAAGGAGTAAAGACCAGACTCCGATGCGCCACATTCGCGCACCGGCGATGCGTTGTCGCTCGATCAGCCACGCGAGGGTTACAGCGATCGAGACGGCTAACACGCTCACGAACACGCTTACCCAGGCGGAGTTCACAAGTGCTCGAACCACGTAACTCTGATAACCGGTGCGGAATGGGGTGAGGGTGAAGTTACTCAGGCTCTGCCCAAAGGCCGATGGAAAAAAGGCGAGAGCAAGAAAGCAGACGGTCGGAACAAGGAGTACCACTGCGAGTGCGACAATCGGCACCGAGGTGAATACCCGCCACAGCCTCGACCGCCGAAGTTGCTCGAAGGTCAGACTGTGGCGGGATCGTTCCATCGTGAGATCAGCCCACCGCAACGTTGGTCGTAAACCAACTATTGACCGAGTTCTCGCGCGGACCCCACACATAGGGGTTGAGCTCCTTAATTGGAAGTTTTGAGGCCGACGGCACCAGCGGCACTGGGGTCACGCCTTGCACGACTGGCCAGTAAAGCGAGTCACCAACTGGGTCGCCAGTTTGCATCGCGTGCTGTCCCGCTTTGCTGAGGACGAACGTCGCAAACTGCTTGGCCTCGGACTGGACCGTCTTCGACGTCTTCGAGTCGATGCCGATCACGCTCGGTACAGGGGTCGCGTTGGCCGGATAACTGAGTTTCAGATTCGGGTTGGTGGTCCCTACTCCGATTCCGTAACTGCTCTGGGCAATCGCCAGTTGAATGGTGCCCTGCTTGAGCGCGTTCAACTCGTCGGCCGGAGCGTTGAATAACTGTGCACCGTTAGCCATCAGTTTGGTCACGTACTTCTCCATCGCCGAGACCCCGCCGAACTGAGAACCCCAGCCAGCCACCATCGGGAATGCAGGGCCGTCGATCGCGGGGTTGAGAATTCCAAACTTGCCCTTGAACGACTTGCTCTCAAGCGCAAGCCAGGTCTTCGGAGGACTCTTGACGGTGGAGCTGTTGTAGATGATTGATCCCGCAACGGTGTAACCCGTCGGGATGTAGCTCTTGTCCTGTGGCACGAAATTCAACCCTGTCTTCGTCCATGAGACTTTCGGCTCGAAGCCGCGGAGCAACATATGTTGATTGTCGAGCGCCGCGAGTGCCATATCTCCATCAATCCAGACGAGTCCCCATTGAGGGTTGTTCAACTCGGCTTGGATCTTCGCCAGCACAATTCCGGTATGCGCGTCATAGACAGTGGTCGGTATACCGGTAGCCGCCTGGAAGGCCTTCGCTACCGTCGAGTCGTAACCTTCGGCGGCATAGATCGTCAGGGGGACCTTGGCGGAGTGGGATTTGTCTGTCGTGCTCGCGCCCGCGTTTGATATGACCCCGATCGAGGTGACAGCAAGACCGACCGCCATGAACAAGGCATAGGACCTCCTACGCATTCTGACATTTCCCATATGTGTGGTTCCTCCTCTTGTCCCGAGCGGGACGTCGTGCCGCGGCAATACTGACGCGGTCAGACCGCAAGGTATGCGGGTTCGAGGCAAAGTTAGGTGGACGAAGTAACGGGACGCACACTGGAGAGTGACGCCACCGCAACTCCTTCGTGACCTGTAGATTCGATCGACCAAGCCAAATGGCCTCATGAGACTGGAGACCTCAGTGACGACGACTTTCATGCTTCCGACCAGGGGCGGCGCGGCCCCTTTCTACACTCATGTTTGAACCAGGGGTTGGACAATCGCGGCATGAGCCCAACGTCCGTTGTGTATCACGACTGCCTCGTCAATCGCCAGTCACCTCACTAAGTCCGGTGGCACCCTGTACTGCTGTTGCAAGCGACCGCTTTTCGCCAGACGCATGCCGAAGCCATCGACCGTCTGAGAGTCCTCCAAGACTTGGACCGTTCCGCCGAGTTCAATAATGGCGTCGGGCAACGGCGTTCGATGGGTGATGACCATCCCGCAGGTCTGCAGAAGCCGGTCGGCTGCGTCTCCCAGGCTCGCTGATTCGCGACGAGTCTGTTGGTCACTAGATCATCTGCAAGATTGACTACTCGTCCCCAAGCCGCAATTCAAACCCCTCACCATCGGCTTCTCGAAATTGAATAGTGATTTGACCTTGGAACCAACCTGGTTCTAGCCAATTATCTAGCCGCGACGTCAAACGTGAGTGGACTTCAGTGGACGTCGGTGGATATTACACTTCGTCCGGCCAACAAATCTGGACGCTGATGGACGTCTCTGGAGATTCTGGAAACACTCTCAAGGTGCCGGGATCGGGATCCGGGCGGCCCGCCAGAAGACTCAAGGATCTCTGCGGTTTTCGCCGTTGAGGTTCTGAGGACGTCGCGGAGTCCCCGCCTGAAGACGACAATCGAGACTATGACCCGACGTTCTATGCGGGTGACTAGTAACCGCAAAGAAGATTCTGGACGCGCAGCGCCGACACGCCGTCATCGAGTGTCTGCAGTCGAACGAAGGGGGAAGGCTTGCGTCCCCACAAGAGCAGTAGTCGAGCTGCCGCGTCGCCCTCGATGGTTGCATTGCCTTACGCTGGTCCCATCGAAAGGTGAGCTTCGCCATTGAGGGACTCGATGATCAGGTCGTCTTGACCCGGGCTGCGAACGCGGGCTGCGAACGCCCTCGTCGCCGCTCTGAGCCCCAAGCCTCGTTGGAGCAATGGGCTTCCGATAAATGTCACCGCATGTTTGAGAAGATCCTGTTGGCCGAGAAGCTCGAAACTCATCTCGTCGTCGCCCACAATGTCCCATCGGTGAAGAGCATCGTCACTGCGCATGTGCTTTAAAAAACCCGAGATGCGAACCGTTCGCTGCGTCCAAGTGAGTTCAGCGTTAGGCTGTCCATCGAGCACGCCCTTTCGATACGAGTTGTCGCCGTCGCGAGTTCGTCAATCCGCGTCAACAGTGTCGTGAGTTCAAGTTCACGCAACGGTTGTTCGCGCTCCTCCCAGGTCCTGGTCCGTTCGAGAGGTCGGTGGTCGGCGAAGGCTTGCACGTGCGCAAGTACCTCCTCGTAGTTTCCGGCGATATGGGCCGCGAGATGGTGGGAGGTCCAACCGGGACACGAGGTCAACCGTTTGGGTCCGATACCGTCCAACGAGGACAGCAGCGCTTCGAGCTCGCGCGGAGTTGTTAGAGAACGATTCATTAGGTGTCTCTCCTTATCGACGTGGATAAACACGAATTGAACGATTTCGAGACAGTTCCACAACCGCAACGCTGTCGTGCGCGCGAGAGCAGCAGTAACAGCCGAGAAGTCACTCTTTCGCCTTTCCCGGAACTCTCGCCAATTTCGAATCGGCGGGATTTAGTGCTCCAGAGAAATTGTCACCAGCGCGAACTACACCCCAGAGAACTCTCCGCACATCATTTGAATCTTTATTGGGCCAATGGTACTGACTCTTTCAAGTTCATGCACAGGATGCTCAAGGGGAATCGATCCGTGATCATTCATCGTCAATAGTCAAGTTTGTCGATATCTGCTGAGGATTCTGTTGATCCACGTAGGTTTCGTCGTACGCCGTTGGAAAAGTGTGAGAGAAGTTTTGAAGATGAAGCACGGCATTTTCATCTCTCAGGGTCGCTTCCCCTGCGCACGAAGTCGGTGTCTTAACCTGGATCCACCGTGAAAGTGCTGGTCTAAACAGGTAGCCATACGCGAAAAAGGTGTCCCCATCAGGTAGAATTTGAGTTGCTTAGACAACAAAT
>Ga0207933_1002516_pt1 | contig 11724 bp, 9 predicted proteins | sample NGESurdeep092012_4_FD_184488 | JGI IMG/M metagenome (GOLD analysis project Ga0207933, IMG submission 184488) | Arctic peat soil microbial communities from Barrow, Alaska - NGEE Surface sample F53-3 deep-092012 (SPAdes) | ecosystem: Environmental > Terrestrial > Soil > Wetlands > Peat ... | reverse complement strand
ATTCTGGGGCCCAATGGCTGCGGCAAATCCACGCTCATCAAAACCCTGACCTGTGAGTGCTATCCGCTGGTTGCGCCGGAGACGCAGGTGCGCATCTTTGGCCGCGCGTGCTGGGATGTGCAGGAGTTACGCCAGCGCCTGGGCGTAGTCTCCGCCGAGTTGCCCGGACGCAGCACGGCGCGAACGCTGGGGCTGGATGCCGTCATCACGGGCTTCTTTTCCAGCGCGGCGCTGTGGGCGAATCAGACCGTGACTGCGTCGATGCGCCTGCGTGCGCAGGCTGCTCTGGCGCGTGTGGAGGCCGAGCATCTGGCGCAGAAGCCTGTCGCGCAGATGTCTGCCGGGGAGACACGCCGCGTGATGATTGCCCGTGCGCTGGTTCACGCACCGGAGATGCTGCTGCTGGACGAGCCAAGCAATACGCTGGATCTGGCGGCACAGCAGGAGTTGCGCGAACGGCTGCGCGGATTGGCGCGCGCAGGCACGGGCATCGTGATGGTGACGCATCATCTGGCGGATATTCTGCCGGAGATGGATCGCGTCATCCTGATGCGCGGGGGCCGCATTGTGGCTGATGGCCGCAAGCGCGAGCTGCTGACCGAAGCGTGGATGGAGCGGCTCTTCGGCCTGCCGGTGCGCCTTACCGAGCGGGATGGATACTGGTATACCGGGTAAGCAGAGCCTGTTCGCAGGCAATACAAGAAAGAGAGTCGATGAAGAGTTCGCAAGTATTGTTTCGTTTGCGCTTTGCGTGGATCGTCCTGATCGTGGTACTGGGCTTCTGGGTGCCGCTGGATCGCCTGGGTGGGCAGCACCCTTCTTCCACCTGGCTGGTGCTGGCAGGGCTGCTGGCGCGGCATCACCTGTTGCCCATTGAGGAGGCCAGCATCGCTGTGGTCGCGCTGGCTACGCTGCTGGCGCTGGCAGCGGCCAGCCTTCGCACCTGGGCCGCAGCGTACCTGGGCAGTGGCGTGGTCAAGGATGCGACGCTGCACGGCGAGCGGATCATCGCCGCCGGGCCGTACCGCTATGTGCGCAATCCGCTATATCTGGGCGGGGAACTGAATCTGCTGGCGCTAACAATTCTGATGCCGCCAGGCGGAGCTGTATTCGTGGTGCTGGCCAGCACCACGCTGTTTGCCGTGCTGATTCATGCCGAGGAGCTGGCGGAGCAGGGTGAGGCCTATCGCGCCTACCTGCGACTGGTACCGCGCATTTTTCCTCGACTGTTTCCGCGCATTGCGGCTGGCGAACAATCTCCGCGCTGGGGTCAGGCGCTGCTGGGGGAGATGTACATGTGGGGCGTGGCGCTCACCTACGCCGCGCTGGGCTATCGCTACAACGCAATGCTGCTGACACAGGGCGTGCTGATTTTCTTCGGCATCTCGCTGCTCGTGCGCGCGCTGCTGTCCAAACCCACGCAGAGCTAGACTTATGCGGTGGAGAGAGCTTTCCTGGAGCGGGGGCTGACGGCCAGTTCCTGCCAGGCGAGAATGAACGAGGGCAGGAAGCAGGCGACAGCGATGGAACTCCAAACCGATATCTCCACGCCGAGCACTCCCATGCGCGCAATGGCCGGAAGCATGTTCAGCGTGCGCGTTGCCACAAAGACCATCGCGAAGGGGTAGCTGCGAATCATCCACGCGCGGTGCTGCTGGATTCTACACGTGCGAATGCAGTAGAGGCCTGTGCCTGCCGTGACCAGCCAGCCGACGGCCTGGATGATGGTTGCGGGCAACAGGGTTGGGGTGGGCAGCGCGAGGGCAACCAGAATCGACAACGGCGCGGAGATAACCACGCATCCGACGTAGATGCGCCCCAGCACGCGATGGAGTTGTAGGTAGCGACGGCGCAGGCGCGACGAGAACTGGAAGGCCCCCAGCAATAATGCCAATGCGCCGGGAAGGCCATGTGCCCACATGAGCACAGAAATCGCCGCGTAACGCTGGCGCAGAAAAGAGTGCGCGTCCAAAAGACTCAGGTCGCGGCGGACGAGGACCAGAAGCGCCATCAAGGTGAATGCTATCCAGACAATATGCTTCGCCCGGACAGAGGAGTTGGTAGAGAGAGCCGTGGACATGCGCGTTCCGTTCTGCGCAGTTACTGTTTCGAGCGGCGAAACAATTCCACGCTGCCAAAAGATATTTAGGAGATGTACCAGAATCGTACCGTGAAACGAGAAGGCTCTCAACAAAAAAAACGCAGGGTCGGCATGATGCCGGAACCCTGCGCTTTTTGCAGCCCGAAGGAAACTACTTCTTCGGCGGTGCGATGGAGTCCTTGGCGGCCTTGGCCACGCGGAACTTGACGACGGTCTTGGCCTTGATCTTGATGGCCTCGCCGGTTTGCGGGTTGCGGCCCATGCGCGCCTTGCGCTCAGCCTTCACCAGGCGGCCCAGTCCGGGGATCACAAAAACGCCGACCTTCTTGGTTTCCTTGACGGCGGTTTCTGCCAGCAGATCAAAAAATGCTGCGGCCTGTTTGTTGGTCAGTTCGAGCTTCTCGGCCACGTGCCGGACGAGTTGCGTTTTAGTCATACCTGTTGCCATTGTGTGTGTTCCTCCATTTGCAGATCGATGCGCCGCAAGGGTCGCACGGTTTCAGATTTCGTCGGGTTCCTATCCCAAGTTTCAGGAAGTAACCGAAGCATCCATGCAGGCAAGAATCGCCAGCATCCATGCAGGTCTACGAAACCCTACGCCGTTTACCTTGCGGCTTTTGAACATCTTTGTCAACGGCAAAACAGCTATTTCCACAGGTTTTTTGAAAATTTCTTCGGTTTTCTTCGGTTTTTAGCCATTTTTGCCCGTTTTTACAGGCAGCGGGAGCTTGGCAGCGTCAGAAAATCGAGCGCTTGTGCAGGGACGTTTGCGCTGCAAGCCGCGTGACCAGCGGGCGATTCAGCAACTCAACAACCGGCGCGGCGGCGCGAAGGCGCGAGACAATTTCCTGCACCAGCGTGGGTTGCAGCGCGATCTCGGCTGGCAGCGTGGCGGCCACGCTCCATTGGCGGCAGACCAGAAAATCCATTGCCGGATGATCTTTGGGGAATCCTTTGGGCGAGCGCGTCAGGCGGAGTCCGTCGAACTCCTCCATCAAGGAGCGCAGCTTGCGGCTTTGCAGATGGCGGCGCAGCTCGGCATGGTGGTCGAGCAGGTAGGTGCGAATGGCCAGCAACTGTTCGCGCTGCGGCATGTAAACGCCCGCAGCAACGACCAGTTCTTTGGGCGAAAGATGAAAATAAAATCCGCCGCCGGAGGTCTTCTCCAAACCCGCGCGCGACCACCAGGCGGCAATGTGTTTTTTGTAGGGAGTTTTGTCGGCGGCAAAGCGCGTGTCGCGATAGATGCGCATCATGCATTTTTGCGGCGGAGCGATGTGATGCGGCGCGAATCCAGCGGAAGCGGTGGTGCCAGCCATGGCATCGTTGATGGCGAGAATGACGGCGTGCATGGGAGCCTTCAGCGTTGCTTCAAAGACTGCCTTGCGCGGCGTAAACCATTCGCGGCGGTTGTTGCGCGCCAGCGAGCGAAGAAAGGCGAGCGCTTCAGGAGTGAAATGCGGCGCTGCGGGCTTGGCCATAGTCGAAAGTGTAGCGGAAATTGTTGCGGAGGGTGTGGAGGGTTCCAGCAATCCCAGGTCTCAAAAGCGAGACCTGGGGCACCCGCGTTTGCTAGGCTTGGCTAGCCCCATACCTACTGTTTGACGGGCGGGTTGTGGCGGCGCATTCGTTCCAGCACCACCGGCGGCACCAAACCTTCCACTGAGCCACCCAGCCGGAAGACCTGCTTAATCAGCCGCGAACTTACGTAGGAGTACTTTTCCGCGGGCATCATAAAGACCGTCTCCAGCTCCGGGGCCAGGCGACGGTTCATCAGCGCCATTTGAAACTCGTATTCATAATCGCTGATGGCGCGGATGCCGCGCAGCACGGCCTGAGCGCGTTGTTGACGGGCAAACTCCACCAGCAGGCCGTCAAAGGTTTCTACGGAGACATTGCTGAACTCGCGGGTTGTCTCGCGCAGCATCTCCACGCGATCCTTGGCGGAAAAGAGCGGCTGCTTTTCAGCATTGTTCAGGACGGCGACAACAAGATGGTCAAAGATCTTCGAGCCACGGGCGATCAAGTCCAGATGGCCGTTGGTGGGCGGGTCAAAGCTGCCGGGATAGATGGCGCGGACGGTATTCACGACACCTCGGATTGTATGGGGAGCGGCGGCGCGTTGCAATTGGGAGTTACCATCTATCCTGATGAAGTTGTTGCCATCGAAAATGTGGAGTACCGTTGACGTAGTATGAAGGCCGTTCGCCATCTCGTTGCGATGCTCGCGGTTTTGCTGCCGCTGGTAGCTCCGGCGCTGGCCTGCGCGCCTCCGAACGCAACCCCGAACGCAACATTGACCGCAACGCAGACCGCTGCGGAACGCGCCTGCTGCAAGCAGATGCAAATGCAGTGCGAACACGCGAAGATGCCCACCGTGCAAAGCTGCTGCGATTCGCAACTCCCTGCAACGGGGAATGCCGTCGTGCAGCAGAAGCAGGAAGCTCCACAGACTGCGCACGCCGCAAGGGCGGGAATCCACGCTGCCGCGCTGCTGCCGCTTCCGGCTGCTAGTTCTTACAGCGTCCAGGGATATCGGCACACGCTGCCGCAATCCCCACCTGCAAATCTTTCCACCCTCAGAATTTAATCCACTCCATCTCTCTGGCTTTCTTTGGCCTGGATGAGCGACTGCGTTTGCGCGCACTGGTTCGTGCCAGCCATTCCGAATTGTTTTTAGATTGGAGATTGTGTATGTCTGTGGTTCGATCTCTCTCCGTACTACTTCTGCTTGCGGCTGCGCTGGGCGTAGCTGGGCAGGAGCGTTCCTCGACTGCGCCGACACCGCTGTCCGCGTTGCTGGCCGAGGCGAACGCGAGCAATTCGCAAATTGCTGTAGCTAGCGATGCATGGCAAGCTGCGAAGCAAACGTCTCGCCAGGTGAGCACGTTGCCCGATCCAACCTTCACCTATCAAAATTTAAGCGTTGGCAGCCCCAAGCCTTTTGCGGGCTACACCAATAGCGACTTCGCCTACATCGGCTTGGGCGCATCGCAGGAGTTGCCCTATCCCGGCAAGCTGCGTCTGCGCGGCGAGGTGGCCAAGCGCGAGGCCAATCTGATGAACACGAAGCTGGATGCCACACGAACCAGCATTGCCGATTCCGTGAAGACGGACTACATCCAACTGGCTTACCTGCAGGCGACGCTGGAAATTTTTCTTGAAGACCAGCGCGTGCTGGATCAGTTGATTCAAGACGCAACGGCGCATTATCAGGTTGGTCAGGGCTTGCAGGCCGATGTGTTGCAGGCGCAGGTGGAGCGCACAAAGCTACTGCGTGAGATCACCATGCACCACGAACAAGCCGGACAGATTCAGGCGCAGCTTAAGGGATTGCTGCATCGAGATCAGGATTCGCCGGACATTGTGGCTGAAGCGTTAGTCGAGAATCCTCTGCGCTCTACTGCCGCCGAGTTGCTGCAACGCGTGCGCGAAAACAATCCAGAGATTCAGGTAGATGCCAGCGCAATCAACCAGCAGAAGGCGGCGCTGGACTCAGCGAAACGCGAAGGCAAGCCGGATTTTAGCGTGGCCTACATGTATCAAAATACCGATCGAAAATATCGCGACTACTACATGTTCACCTTCAATGTGCAGTTGCCGCGACGGGCGCGTGTGAAGGCCGAGGTCGGCGAGGCGTCGGCGAAGCTGGCGCAATCGAAGGACGCGCTGGATGCGCATCTGCAACAGCAGCATGCCCAGGTAAAACAGGGCACGGTGAATGCTACCGGCGACGAAGATATGTTGCGGGAATACCGCGAGGGATTGATCCCGCAATCTGATGCTGCCTATCGCGCAACGCTGAGCGCATATGCGGCCAACAAATCTCCGCTCAACGCGGTGCTGCTTTCCTTCACCAACATTCTGAATCTGAAACTTGACGAAGCGCAGGTGCTGGCCGACCACGAAACCGTATTGGCCCATCTGGAAACCCTGACAGGAGCGACACTGCGATGAACAAATATATTGTTCGTACGTCTCTGGTATGGCTGGGCGTGTTGGCCGTTGTGGTTGGAATTTTCTACTCGCGCTCGCAGTTCTCGCAGCAGGCGCGCTCCCTGCACGCGGCGGTAAACGCAGACGCGCAGCCAGTTGCCTCCGGGCCAGCTCCGAGCGCAGAGAATTCATCTGCGCCACTGCCGACCGCGCCGGGAACAACTTCTGACGCTGCACTGGTTCCGCTCCAGCTCACGCCCGAACGGATGCAGAGCATCGGCGTGAAGACCGGAACGGTTGAGTACAAGCAATTGAGCGACGACCTGCGCGCCACCGGCACCGTGGACATCGACGAGCAAGTGCTCTCGTATGTGCAGGTGCGCTTCTCCGGGTACATCCGCAAAGTCTTCGTGAATGCGACCTACCTCTACGTGCGCAAAGGCGATCCGCTCTTTACCATTTACAGCCCCGACCTGGTCTCGACCGAGCAGGAGTATCTGCTGGCACGACAAAATCAACAAGCGCTGCGCGCGAGCACCATCGAGGGGGTTGCGTCGGGCGCAGCCTCGCTCTCTGCCGCAGCCGAGCAGCGGCTGGCGCAGTGGGAGGTTTCACCAAGCGAGGTGCAAACATTGCAAAAGACTGGCAAGCCCATCACGGATTTGACCATCCACTCGCCTGTCTCCGGTACCGTGACGGAATACAACGCGCTGCCCAACATGTACGTGGAACCCTCGACGCGGCTCTACACCGTGGCCGATCTTTCTCGCGTCTGGGTGTACGCGCAGGTCTTTCAGGATGATGTGGGCCGGTTGAAGCCGGGCGACTCCGTTGCCATCACCGTGGATGCGTATCCAGGACGGACGTTCCACGGCAACATCGACCAGATTTTGCCGCAGGTTGATCCTGCGACCCGAACCGTGCGCGTTCGGCTGGTGGTTCAAAATCCCGGCTTGAAATTGAAGCCCGGCATGTACGTCAACTGCAATCTGAAATCTCCGCTGGGACGGCAGCTTGTGGTGCCTGCCTCAGCAGTCTTCCAGACGGGTACGAAAAATCTGGTTTTTCTCTACCAGGGCGGTGGAGAAATTTATCCCAAAGAAGTCCTGCTTGGTTCCCATGTTGGAGACGACTTTGTTGTTCTGAAAGGTTTGCAGCCGCACCAGAGAATTGTTACCTCGGCTAATTTCCTGATCGACTCGGAGAGTCAGTTGCAGGCTGCGGCTGGCTCGTTTGTACCTCCGCCACCGGGCGCGGGAAATGTTGCTGCGCCGGTGAATGCGCCTGCAGCAACGCAGGCCCGTTTGGATTTTTCGACCGATCCCACTCCGCCGCAACGAGGCGCGAACACCTTCCGCGTCAAGCTGACCGGGCCGGGAAATACACCCGTAACCGGGGCCAGTGTTACGGCAACCTTCTACATGCCCGCCATGCCAGCAATGGGCATGGGCGCGATGAGCGTCCCTATTTCGCTGTCGGATCGTGGCAATGGTTTGTACGAGGGCAAAGGCTCGCTGGATTCTGGTGGAACCTGGCAGGTGACGATCTCTGCGCAAAAAAATGGCCAGACGCTCGTGACCAAGCAACTGCGTGTTGACGTTACAGGAGGCATGTAATGCTTGCCCGGATCATTGAACTCTGCGCTCGCAATCGCTTTCTGGTTTTCACGACGACGCTGTTGCTGACGCTGGCCGGAATCTGGTCGTTGCAGCGTGTTCCGCTGGATGCGCTGCCCGACATCTCCGACGTGCAGGTCATCGTCCACACGGCCTGGGCGGGCGCACCGCCGGATGTGATCGAAGATCAGGTGACGTATCCCATCGTCACCAGCATGTTGGCCGCGCCGCATGTCAAAGCCGTGCGCGCGCAGACCATGTTTGGCGACTCCTACGTGTATGTGGTCTTTAAAGACGGCACCGATCTCTACTGGGCGCGTTCGCGCGTGCTGGAGTATTTGCAGGAGATCAGCGGTCGCCTGCCTGAAGGCGTGCATCCGGTGATTGGCCCCGACGCTACAGGAGCAGGCTGGGTGTATGAATACGCCATCGTGGACACGAGCCATCGCCAAAGCCTTGCAGACCTGCGCACCCTGCAGGATTGGCATCTGCGCTATGCGCTGGAGACCGTGCCCGGAGTCTCGGAGGTGGCGACCATCGGCGGCTACGTTAAGCAATATCAGGTGCAGCTTGACCCGAATAAATTGCTGGCCTACGGCATTCCTTTGTCCACCGTCATCGACCGCGTGCAGCAGAGTACCAGCGAGGTCGGTGGCCGCGTGCTCGACCTGAGCGGTGCGGAGTACATGATTCGCGGTTTGGGATATCTGCATTCGCTCGACGATCTGGCGCTGGTGGCCGTCGGCAGCAAAAATGGAACGCCCGTGCTGCTGCGCGATCTGGGTACCGTCAGCTTTGGGCCAGACATTCGCGAAGGTGTCGCGGAGTGGAATGGTGAAGGCGAAACCGTAGGCGGCATCGTGGTGATGCGTCAGGGCATGAATGCGCTGGATGTAATCCACGGCGTGAAAGAAAAGCTGCGCGCGCTGGCGCCCTCGCTACCGCCCGGCGTAAAAATTATGTCCGGCTATGATCGCTCCGGGCTGATTCATGCTTCCATCCACACCCTGCAACGCGACCTGCTGGAAGAAGCCATCATCGTCAGCCTGGTCATCATCATTTTTCTTTTTCATTTTCGTTCTGCGCTCATCGCTATTCTTGCGCTGCCGATTGCGGTACTGGTTTCGTTTATTCCGATGTACCTGCTCGGCGTGACCTCAAACATTATGTCTCTGGGCGGTCTGGCGTTGGCCATCGGCGTACTGGTTGATGCGTCAATTGTTATGGTCGAGAATGGCTATCGTCATCTTTCCGAGCGACAGCAGAACGATACCACGCCCGTTACGGAACCAGAGCGGCAGCAGATTCTCATCCACGCCGCGAAACAAGTTGGCCCGGCGCTGTTTTTTTCGCTGCTGATTATTGTGGTGTCGTTTCTGCCCGTCTTTCTGCTGGAAGCGCAGGAGGGTCGCATGTTCCGCCCGCTGGCCTGGATGAAGACGCTGGCCGTTGGCTCCTCGTCAATACTTGCGGTCACGCTGGTTCCGGTGCTCATGGTGCTGTTGATTCGCGGACGCCTGCGCCCGGAGAATGCCAATCCCATCTCTCGCATCACGCAGGCCATCTATCGACCGGTGCTAAAATTTTGCCTCGATCATCGCTGGCTGACGATTGCCGTCAACCTCATCTTTCTGGCCGTGACGCTGCCGCTGGCGTTGCATCTGGGCAGTCAGTTCATGCCCGCGCTCTATGAAGGCTCGGCGCTCTACATGCCGACTGCGTTGCCGGGAATTTCTATCGGTCAGGCAAAAATTTTATTGCAGGAGCAGGATCGAATCCTGCACAGCTTTCCAGAGGTGGTCAGTGTCTTTGGCACGGCAGGCCGCTCCGACAGCGCTACGGACAACGCGCCACTCGACATGTACGACACCACGGTGATGTTGAAGCCGCGCCGACAATGGCCCGCAGGCATGACCTATGACAAGCTGCTGGAGGATATGGACGCGAAGCTCCAGTTTCCTGGACTCACCAACACCTGGACGATGCCCGTGGAGAATCGCCTGGACATGGAATTGACGGGCATCAAAACTCCTGTGGGGATTAAGGTACAGGGGCCAAGTTTTGATGCCATCCAGCAAGTCGCCGCGCAGATGCAGAGCATTCTTGCCACGCTGCCGCAGGTGCGGTCGATCTTTGCAGAAAAAGTAGCGCAGGGCTTTTATGTGAACGTGGAGGTCAATCGCGCTGAAGCCGCTCGCTACGGCCTCAGCGTTGCGGACGTGCAGACGGCAGTCGCCTCCGGCATCGGCGGAAAAAACATCGCCGAAAATATCGAAGGTCGCGACCGCTTCCCCATCAACGTTCGCTATCAACGCGATTTCCGCAGCAATCTGGATGCGATGCGCGGCGTGTTGATTGCCACGCCTACTGGTACGCAGATTCCGCTGGGGCAGGTCGCGAGTATTTCTTTCTCCAACGGCCCAGCTATGATTCGCGATGAGGATGGCGCGCTCACCGGATACATCTACGTCGATCTGAAGAATACAAACTACGGTGGCTTTGTCGCTCAGGCCGATCAGCAGCTACAGCGCAAACTGAATCTTCCCGCTGGCATCACCTATCAGTGGTCGGGGGAGTATCAATTTCAGCAGCGCGCCAAGCAGCGACTCAAACTGATTGTGCCGCTCGTACTCTTCGCCATTTTCCTGCTGCTCTATCTTGTCTTTCATTCCGTGGCAGAGGCCTTCGTGCTCATCTTCCCCACCGCCTACGCGATGACGGGAGGACTGCTGCTGCAATGGCTGTTGCACTATAACTTCAGCGTTGCCGTCGCCGTCGGTTATATCGCGCTCTTTGGCATCGCGGTGGAGACTGGCGTGGTAATGGTGGTCTATCTCCACGAGGCGCTGGAGAAGCGCATTGCCACGAGCATTGCGACAGGACATGCGCTCACCAAGGCTGACATTGAAGAGGCGGCCATGGAAGGAGCCGTGCAGCGTCTTCGCCCCAAGTTGATGACGGTCTGCGCCGTGCTGGCCAGCCTTGCGCCCATTCTGTGGGAGACTGGTATCGGCTCGGATGTGATGAAGCCCATCGCCGCGCCCATTGTCGGCGGCATGATTACGTCCACCATCCATGTGCTAATTCTTGTCCCTATCTTTTTCGTGATGATGAAGGAACGCGAGTATGTCAAAAGCGACGCAAACGAAGAGAAGTAAGCGCACGCTGTCGCGTTACGAACCGATGCGGGTGGAAAACTCCATGCCTTCGCCGATGGGTACCGTTACGGAGAAAAATCCAGATCCCGGCGCCTGCATCCGTTCGACATAGGGTCGAAGCGCCCGACGAAAGGTGTGGATGTTATCGGCGACAATGATCGCCCCCGGTGCGAGCTTGGGCAGCAGGAGATTGAGCATGGGAAGATAGAGATTCTTCCAGCCATCCAGCAGAACAAAATCTACGCCGTCGGGCACGTCCGCCAAGGTCTGCAAAGCATCGCCCAGCCGAATCTCGACGATATCTTGCAGCTCGGCCTCCTGGATGTGTGCAGTGGCTTTTGCATGTTTGGCGGGGTTGATCTCACTCCCGATGACGCGGCCTTGATTTTGGCGCGCGGCTGCAGCAAGGTAGATCGTCGAGATTCCGTAGGAGCTTCCAAATTCGACGATATGGCGCGCGCGCGCCGCAAGCGCAACCTGAAATATAAATTGTCCGCTCGCGCGTGTAACGGGAATAAAGGCTGTGTCGAGGTAGGGGATCAGCGAAGGCTCTACGCCTCTGCCGCGCAGCAGTCCCCAAAGGACTGCGGGAATGCCGCGAGAAATCTTCCAGTAGTCAGCCCTGGCTGCGCGATGTAATCGGTCAAGCGTTGCTCTAGCTTGTGCGTGCATGGTCTCTCCCAAATCCTGTACTCTGCGGTGTCAGAAAATTCGTGGCCCGCTACCGAACCCTCCCGGCGGCATGCACCAGCACAACCTCGGAGAATGTCGCTGTATCAGCCTTATCCGGCAAATGCGAGCAGAAGCCAAGGCCGACATAAAAGGGTTCCTGCAGATGCAGGTGGATGGGCGGCCCGAACTGGTGCATGGGTTCCCCTTCCAGGCTGACGAAGAGCGCAAAGGCGTCGCCGCG
>Ga0207933_1002514_pt1 | contig 11727 bp, 11 predicted proteins | sample NGESurdeep092012_4_FD_184488 | JGI IMG/M metagenome (GOLD analysis project Ga0207933, IMG submission 184488) | Arctic peat soil microbial communities from Barrow, Alaska - NGEE Surface sample F53-3 deep-092012 (SPAdes) | ecosystem: Environmental > Terrestrial > Soil > Wetlands > Peat ... | reverse complement strand
CCGATGCGTTCAATTTCATTAAACACGCGGCACACGCTACCGCGGCGACTCGAGGTTCCACCACACCGCGCGAGCAGCGGTTTTGCCGATCGCGCGGAACCGATGCGGGAGCTGGCTATCGAGCACGATCGAATCCCCCCGACCAAGTCGATACTCCGTTCCGTCGGCCTCAATGAGCAGCCGCCCGCTGACGAGGTAGCCGTACTCCCGGCCCCGGTGCGTGGCAGCGGGTGGCGCCCCCTCTGAGGGCTGGTGCGGCTCATACGTGACGAACGCGAAGACCACGTCGGGGTCACTCGACGGCGTCAATCTCTCCCATCGGACATGGCCGTCGAGCTCGATGACCCGTCGATCTGCGGCTCGGAGCAGCCGTGTCGGCGACGACTCTCGTCGCGCCGAGCCGGGCTCGGCCGGCGGATCGAACAGCGAATCCAACGAGAAGTCGAGCGCCGCAACGACCGCCCACAAAGTGCTGACCGACGGTTGGGCAAGGCCGCGCTCGATCTGGGAGAGCAGGCTGGCCGAAACCTCGATCCGGCGCGCGAGCTCGCGCAGCGAGATGTTCGCCGCGACGCGTTCGGCACGGATGCGGGGCCCGAGGGTGAAAGCGGGACCGCTTGTCGCGTCGGCGCCTTTGACTCCCACTCGGGCAGCGTAGCGAGCGATATGTGCTCGCTACCTGATGATCAGTGCAAGTCAAATGTGTCTGGGTCTGGCCCTACCCTGCCCGGACCCGTCAAGCGGCTCAGAGCGGCGTGATCCTCCGGCGACAACTGGAAGTCGAACACGTCGAGGTTCTCGGCGAGGCGACTGGCGTTCGTCGACTTGGGAATCAACGCGTGGTTCTCCTCCACATGCCACCGGATGACAACTTGCGCAGGGGTTCGCCCGATAGCCCTTGCGATCGACGTGACCGCTGGCTGCCCGAGTAACGCCGACCCTCTGCCGAGTGGACTCCACGCCTGGGTGGTGATCCCCATCAACCCATGAAGGGACCGAAGCTCATCCTGGACGAAGCCAGGGTGCAGCTCGATTTGATTGACGGCGGGCACGACCCCCGCACGCTGTGCAAGCCGGTCGAGGTCCTGCGCCCTGAAGTTGCTGACCCCGATCGCACGGGCGCGACCCGACGCATAGATCTCCTCGAGTGCCGCCCACGTCTCGACGTACAGATCTTTCGCCGGAACGGGCCAATGGATGAGGTAGAGATCGACGAAGTCGAGACCGAGCCGCGAGACCGTCTCGTCGAAAGCCCGCAGCGTGGAACTTCGGCCTTGTGCCGAGTTGGGCACCTTGCTCGTGACGAAGAACTCAGAGCGGTCGAGGGCGGCGGCCGCGAGCGCCGAACCGACTCCGGATTCGTTGCCGTACGACGCCGCAGCGTCGATGAGCCGGTACCCAGCTGCGAGGGCCACGCTCACCGTCGTCTCCGCGTCGGCGACCTTGAACATGCCGCATCCCAGCTGAGGAATTTGAACCCCGTTGTTCAGCGTCAGTTTGGGAGCCGGGACGGAGGTCATCGTCGTGCCTCCGAATCATTGACTCTGCAATCGGTTGCAGACATTATGGCTGCGACCAGCAGGGCCTGCAACAGACCGTGCCCGCAGCGCCGTTGGCGGCATTGCGGAGGAGGTGACGAAGCCTTGTCCATGGTCCGGTCCCGCCGCGAAAGGGTGGGCAACGAACAGGCTGCCGCTCAGCGCGCGTTCGTAACGTGCGTCGGCGTAGGCGCCACGTGCGTGGTCGCGCTCTGGGCGCGCCACACGGGCTCGGCGACCTTGACGGGAACGACGGTCGCACTGGCGGTGGGCCGACTCGCGGGGTTGCTCGCGGGGTTCGGTTCGTTGCTGCTCATCTTGATGACTGCGCGGATCGAGCCACTCGAACGACGGGTTGGCTCGAGTCGTCTCGTCCGCCTCCACGCCAGCTGGGGACGGGCGACCCTGTTACTGGTCCTGGTCCACGTCTGTGCCATCACTTCGGGGTACTCAGGACTGGTCCACGTGTCCCTCCTGCATGAGGCATGGATCCTCGTGAGCCAGTACCCGTACGTCTGGCTCGCGCTCGTCGGAGCGGTTCTGCTCGCAATCGTCGGGGCACTCTCGGTGCGCGCAGGGATCCGAGCTCTCGGGTACCAGACCTGGTACCGCATTCACTTGCTAACGTACGTTGCTGTAGCGGTCTCGATCGCACACCAACTCTTTGTCGGTTCCGACTTCGTGCATGACCCGTTGACACGCGGTGTGTGGACAGCCCTATACCTGGCACTGGGGCTTTCCGTCGTGTACTACCGCGTCTGTCGGCCATTGGCGCACGCAGTGCGACACCGCTCGCAGGTCGTCGCGGTTGTGTCCGAAAGTGAAACCGTCGTGTCCATCGCCGTCCGCAGCGAGGGAAAGCCCCCCACTGCAGAGCCAGGTCAGTTCTTTCGTCTGAGGTTTTTGACGCGAGGGCTATGGAGCGAGACCCATCCGTTCTCCGTTTCAGCGTTGCCGTCCGGAGACACGCTGCGATTCACCGTCAAGGCGCGCGGTCGGCACACCGCTCGCCTGCAGGCGGTGCCGCCCGGCACCCGTGTCCTACTCATGGGCCCCCACGGCTCCCCGGTTGTCGTCGCTGGCCGGCGCGACGTGGTGCTGATCTGTGCGGGCATCGGCGTCACTGCGATTCGACCACTGTTCGAGTTCTTCAGCGCGAGCGGGGTGCAGGCCACGCTGATCTATCGGTGTCGAGAACTGCGGGAGGCTGCTCTTGCGAAGGAACTCGATGCTGTTGCCGCACGCTGGGGCACGTCGGTCGTGTACTTAGCAGGGCCGAGGGAAGCGCCGGGCAACAAGCTCGGCGCAACGCAACTGCTAGCGCTGGTGCCCGACATTGCCGCCCGAGAGGCCTACGTGTGTGCGCCACCGGGGCTGGCAGAAAACGTCATGGAGTCTCTGCAGGCGCTAGGTGTTCGGCGCAGCCGCGTGCATAGGGAATTCTTCGGGATCGATGACCTAAGTTCGACGAGTGGGGCAAGGATTTGCGTCGGAGCACTCGTAGCAGCGCCCTTGTTGGCTGTGGTCGCCCTTGCGGTCGGCCCGACGCGTCAGCCGCTCCCACCCAGTCTTCAACCCAGCCCTGAAGACTCGAATGTCGTGCCCTTGCCGGCGTCAGAGAACCGGAGCAGTCCCGCCGGCGCGGTCACCGCGGACGGACCGATCGAACGAACGCTGTTTAACAGCGTGCAGGTGCGCGTCGTCGTCAAGGGAGGACGCCTCATCAGTGTCACCGCCCTGGTGCTCCCAAATGTTGATGCGCGCTCGCGCCAGCTGAGCGCACTCGCCGGTCCGATTCTCGCGCGGGAGGCGTTGGCCAGCAACGGTGCGGTGGTCGACGCAGTCTCCGGTGCAAGCTACACGAGCGGCGCCTACGTGGAGTCGCTCCAGGGTGCGTTGGATCGTGCACGCGGGGCACAAGGATGAGCCGAGCTGCTGCCTTGCCGGGACCTCAGTCTCTAGGGGGCCACGCGGGCACCGGATATCTCCCGGATGGCACTCGCACTGTTTGAGAGCGCACGAATTCGTGCAGCGAGTCGATCGCATTCTCGCGGCCAAAGCCACTGCCTTTGACGCCGCCGAACGGTGAGCCGAGGAACGCGCGGCGCATGTAGTTATTGATCATCACCATGCCGACCTGCAACTGCCGGGCAATGCGTCGGCCGCGTTCGACGTCCGTTGTGCAAATCGCGGCCGTCAGGCCGTATTCGGTGCCGTTACAGATCTCGATAGCTTGCGCTTCAGTGGAGAACCGCATGATGCAGGCGACTGGCCCGAACACCTCTTCTTGCGCGATCGCCATGTTCGGAGTCACCCCGGCGAGGACGGTCGGAGCGACCCAGTAGCCGCCCGCGAGTCTCGGGTCAGACGGCACAATGCCCTGAGCGACGACTACTGCCCCCTCGCCGATTGCACCCTCGATGTGTGCGAGCACCTTGTCTCGTTGGCTGGCATCGACCAACGCGCCGATGTCGGTCGCTGGGTCCATGCCGTCACCGACCACGAGCTTCAGCGTGGCAGTCGCGAACAGATCGGTGAACTCGTCGCAGATCGATTCGTGAACGAGGATGCGGGCGGTCGACGTGCATGCCTCGCCGTTGTTGTAGAACATGCCCTCGAGGACGACGTCGAGTGCTGCCGACAGGTCAGCGTCCTCAAGCACCATCACCGCGTTCTTGCCGCCGAGTTCCATGGTCGCAAACGTGAGGTTCGCCGAGGCCGCCTGCAACACTTTGCGCCCCGTCGACGTTGCGCCAGTAAAGGTAATCCGCTCTACTCCGGGGTGCCCCGAGAGCGCGGGGCCGGCAGCCATGCCGGGCACGGCATTCATCACGCCAGGCGGCAGTACTTCGTTCGCAATCTCAACCAGTCGCAAGACCGTCAACGGAGCCTGCTCTCCCGGCTTGATCACGACGGTGTTACCAGCGGCCAGGGCGGGTGCACACTTTTTTGTGAAGTGAATCGGTGGCCAGTTGAAGGGCAAGATCGCCGCGACCACGCCGTACGGGTCGAGGAACACATTGGCGTCGATCGCACCCTGGTCGATGATCTCGCCGTGCAAAGTCTCAGCCAGGCCTCCGTAGAATTCCAGGCCGGTCTGGCAAAACGAGAGGTCGAAACGGTAGGCGTCCCGGCGTGGCTTGCCGACCTCGCGACTCTCGATGTCGGCCAACTCGTCGAGATGGTCGTGGATCTTTGCGGCGACCTGCTGCAGAATGCGGCCACGCTCACGCGGCGACGTGTCCCGCCACGCAGGGAATGCACGGCGAGCAGATTCGACAGCCCTGTCGACCAAGGCGGCGTCGCCCTCAACAACCTCGGCTAAGACTGCTCCTGTAGCCGCCTCGCGCACCTCGAACGATCCCGCCGCGGGGTTATCCACCCACCCACCGTCGATAAAGGCACCCCAGCGTGCCTGACGCAGCAGGGCATGTCCGCTCACCACTTCATTCGGCATTGGACTCCTCGAATACCAGGCTGGACTCAGCCAATGAACAGCCCTTATTGAAGGCCACGCAATCGTTTGCGTCAAGCGCGGCCGCGCTGCATACGGTGTCATTGTTGACTAATGATGGCGGCCTTGAAACTGGCTTTGCCCATCGGTCAGCGGAGCGACTACGCGGGCGGCCGCCGCTACGACGACTTGTCGCGTTTGTGTCCCGAAGCTATCGGTTTTCTGCGGGGCTTTGTTCCGCGGTGGTCAGATGGCCTGCGGCGCTGCCATGCGTCGCTGATGTGCGTATCCATGGCACGTTCCGAAAGCTCGGCGTCACCAGCCTCGATCGCGTCGAAGATCGCCTGGTGTTCGAGGAGCGTTTGGTGCATGAGTGTCGGGGACACTCCGCCGACGTAGCGTGCACTGTCGCGCGCTCGTTCGTACAAGACCCGGGCGATGCTTTCTGCGAGGCGGTTTCCCGAGATTGACATCACCGCTTCATGAAACGAGACATCAGCTGCGTGAAATTCGATAGGCATTTCGACGGTCTCACGCATCGTGTGAAGGATCTCGCGGAGCACCCCTAATTCTGCAGGAGTGCTAACCCTCGCAGCCTCGCCGGCCATCGCGGCCTCAAGACGCGCCCGGACGATGCTCAGCTCGTCGAGCACGCCCAGCGTCTTGTCGTGGGCAATCAGCGAGGTCAGAACCACTCGATCCATCATCGTCCAGGCACTCGTCGGCTGAACGACGGTCCCTCTGCCCTGAACGACCTTCACCAAGCCCTTCTCTTCGAGGCGCTTGACCGACTCCCGTAGGACCGTTCTGCTGACGCCGAATTGTTGGCTCAACGGAAGCTCAGGCGGCAGCGAATCGCCCGGCGATACCTCACCAGACACGATGACGTTGACCAGCCCCTCGACGACCGCCACACCGAGTTTTGCGGGCGTGCGCGCTTCGACGGACAGGATCTGATTCGAGCGCCTGCCCACGCCCGCCTGCTGGGTCATGGGCGCAGTGTACGCAGGGGAAAGGCCATGATCCCAGAGGGAGACATGTGATGTATGCTGTTTGCGCTCTGGGTGCTCACCCAGGCCACGCCATGCTTGGTCGCCCCAGTAAGGATGCGCGCAACGTTCATGAGGATTACGGGCTTCCGCACGCTGATGACGGAGCAGCACTGGGGCCGCCCCGTAGGTGACGTCAACGGGTTCATTCGCGACGGCATCACCGAGGTTCCCGTCGTCATCCTCGAGACCGACGGTGGCCTGGAGGGGATCGGCGTTGGCTCCCACGCAGACATCGACAGAGCGTTCCCAGCCCTCGAGGGGCAGGACCCCCGTGCAACGTTCGCGCTCTACGACCGGATGCTGGCACACGTCTTCAAGTCGGGACACAGCGGCGCGACGTTCGGTGGCATTGGCACGTTGGACATGGCGCTATGGGACCTCAAAGCGAAGATGGCGGGCGAACCCCTGTGGCGTACCTTAGGGGCGCGTGACCGCTACGTTCCCGGCTACGCATCTGCGCTTGAAATCGCTGTCGGTGATGACGCACTCGAGACGCTGTATGCAGGCTGGGTGGATCGCGGCTTCACCAGCGTCAAGATCAAAGGCGGGTTGGACTTCGACCGCGACGTGGCTCGGCTGACAACGATCCGCGAGATCTTCCGGGCCAACACGGCGCGCCCCGCCATGATGTTGGACGCCAACGAGTCGTGGAGTCGCAAACAGGCGATCCGTTACATCTGCGCCCTCGAAGCAACATTCGATCTCACGTGGGTGGAGGAGCCACTGCGAAGATGGGACGCCGAGGGGCTCGCCATGGTCAGCCGATCGGTTCGAGCGGCGATCGCCACTGGGGAAAACCTCACCGGACTCGAACAGTTCAAGCCCTTACTGGACGCAAGCGCGGTCGACGTGGTTCAGGCCGGCAGTGTCTGGGGAATCACGCATTTCCTTCGGGTAGCGACCGTCGCGCACAGTCGTGACCTGCCGATCAGCCCGGTCGGCTACAACACCAATCCGGTCGCACACGCCGCAGCATCGGTCCCGAATCATCTCGCGATCGAGATCCAAAGCCTGGGAACACCGATTGGGCTCGCGGTCGATCAGACCATTGCCGACGGCGGAGTAGTTCTAGGCGATGAACCAGGCAACGGCCTGTCGGTTGATGAGGCGATGATCGCCGGTGCCGGGGCGCGCCTGGCATGGTCGGATCCCGCCGGCCCGCACGTGCGTCCTGATCGCGCGGGTCTTCGGCTGGTCTCTGAGAAGTCGGCCGCAGACGGCGTCGGCATGTTGTGACACCGCTCGCTCAGTTGCGCATGCACGGCGTCCTCCCCGTCGTTGTGGCCGATGATCGCGACTGCGCCGTCTCGTTAGGTGATGCGCTCGTTGCCGGTGGCTTACCGCTGGCTGAAGTGACGCTCCGGACGCCGGCCGCATTAGATGTCATCCGAGTCCTGGCACAGCGAACAGGCGTCCTTGTCGGAGCCGGGACGGTGCTGACGGCGAACCAAGTCGATGCGGCTGTCGACGCGGGTGCGGCGTTTGTCGTGTCGCCGGGGCTTAGCCGCGCCGTCGTTGATCGCTGTTTCGAACGCGGTGTGCTGCCCATACCGGGCGCGGTTACTGCCACTGAAGTGCAAGCCGCGCTCGAGCTCGGTTTGGACACCGTGAAGTTCTTTCCAGCAGAGTCGGTCGGCGGCACTGCTGCCATCGCGGCGCTCGCAGCGCCGTTCGTTGGGATGTCCTTTGTCCCGACAGGCGGAATCAACACGTCCAACCTCGACAGCTACCTCGCCCTGGCTTGTGTGATCGCGGTGGGCGGGTCGTGGATGGTACCGCGCGACCTGGTTAGCGCACAGGACGTCGCAAGCCTTGTCTATCTGATAGCGGGCGCTGTGGCTGAGGTCAACAAGTCACGCCCAGGCTGATCGATCCCGAAAGGATTCTCACGTGCTCGACGATGGCCATCAGCCAAACGGCGTCCGATTCGACATCGTCTCGCTGGGCGAAGTGATGTTGCGCTTGGATCCCGGCGCGGGCCGCATCCGAACGAGCCGCGAATTCCACGTCTGGGAAGGCGGCGGCGAGTACAACGTCGCGCGGGGGCTGCGCCGAGTATTTGGGCTTCGCGCGGGTGTCGTCACCGCCCTTGCCGACAACGAGGTGGGGCGACTGGTCGAAGACCTCATGTTGACCGGCGGCCTCGATACATCGTTCGTCAAGTGGATCGACTACGACGGTGTAGGCCGGGCGACCCGCAACGGTCTCAACTTCACGGAACGAGGGTTCGGTGTCCGTGGAGCGGTGGGTGTCAGCGACCGCGGCCACACCGCGGTCTCGCAGTTGGCGCCCGGCGACGTCGACTGGGACCACTTGTTCGGCACCCTTGGGGTGCGCTGGTTCCATACGGGAGGGATCTTTGCCGGGCTCTCTCCAACTGCGGCCGAAACAGCCGTGGAGGCCGCTGAAGCCGCCCGACGGCACGGTACGACGGTCTCCTACGACCTGAACTACCGTCCCAGCCTCTGGGCCGCGGTCGGCGGCCAATCCCGCGCGCAAGCCGTCAACCAAACCATCGCGCCGTACGTCGACGTGATGCTCGGCAACGAGGAGGACTTCACAGCGGCTCTCGGCTTCGAGGTCGATGCTGCGGATACCGATCTGACTCGCCTTGACGTCGAAAGGTTCGCCGCGATGATTCGCAGCGTCGCGGCCGAATACCCCAACCTGAAGGTCATCGCGACGACACTTCGCCGTGTTCACAGCGCCACCGTCAACGACTGGGGCGCGGTCGCGTGGTCGCCGGAGAGCGACATCGTGCGCGCCGTCGACCGTGAGCGCCTCGAGATCTTCGATCGGGTCGGAGGCGGCGACTCGTTCGCGTCAGGGCTGATTTACGGTCTGCTGTCCGGCGAGTCGCTGCAGGACGCAGTCGACTATGGAGCAGCGCACGGCGCGCTCGCCATGACGACACCGGGTGACACGTCGATGATGAGCAAGGCCGATGTCGTCAAACTTGCTCGTGGAGGCGCCGCGCGCGTCGAACGATAGTGCAGTCCATGTTCGCGTTTCGAGCGTTAACGCGGCGAATCACGCGCCGGTAACTGCTGCCGGGTCGAGCAGGTGAGAGTCGACCAGGTCGGCCCAAAGTTCGTGGGGAACGCCGCGTTCGTAGCGAGCCACATTGCTGTCGACTTGCGCGGCGGTACGCATGCCGATCGCGACGCTTGACACGGCTGGGTGCAGCAGCGGGAACGCGATAGCTGCGTCGGGAAGTGTCGTCCCATGCCGCTCACAGACGGCGGCGATCTGCCGCGCGCGAGCGATCAGGTCCGGCGGGGCTTGGCCGTAGTCATACTTCGCGTCTGCCGAGGGCCGCTCAACGCTAAGCAAGCCCGAGTTGAAGACACCGACTGCGACAACGCCAGCGCCCACCGCCAGGGCCGGGTCTAGCGCAGTCCGCTGGCCTCCCTGCTCGAGCAGTGTGTATCTGCCCGCGAGCATCACGACATCGATCAAACCGTCACGCAGGAGGTCGGCCAGTTCGTCGACGGCGTTCGTACCGACTCCGATAGCCCGCACGACTCCCTGTGAGCGAAGCTCCGCGAGCGCCTCGAGCGCTTGGCGCGCGGCGCCTTCTCGGAACTGATCAGGATCGTGAGCGTAGACGATCTCCACATGGTCGGTTCCCAACCGCCGCAACGAGTAGTCGAGCGAGCGACGCACACCATCACGCGAGAAGTCCCACACCCGCCGCAGATCACCCGGTACCTGGAAGCCGTCCGTGTCCATCGGCGTCGGCTGTGGATTTCGCTCGAGCAGCCGGCCCACCTTGGTGGAGGGGATGTATTCGTCGCGTGGATGTCCGGCTAGGGCCCGTCCGAGCCGCCGCTCAGAAAGACCAAGTCCGTAGTGCGGCGCAGTATCGAAGTAGCGCAGCCCGCATTCCCACGCCTGCGCAACCGCGCCCGACGCCTCGTCGTCCGACGTGACCCGGTAAAGGTTGCCGAGACTGGCCGCGCCAAAGGCAAGCTCCGTCAGTCGAAGACCCGTCGAACCAAGTTGCCGTGTAGGAAGCTCGGTCATTGGAGCCCGTACACGCGGCTCACGTTCTCGCCATCGATGGCCGCTTTCTCGACTGACGTGAGACCTTCAGTGAGCTGCAGATATGCGTTCTTCCACGGCCGATACCCACCCGCGAGTTCGGCCAGTGGCCAGTCAGAGCCGAACATCAGCCGACTCGGGCCGAACGTTTCGAGCGCGTGGTCGACGATGGGTCGCAGACGCTGAACTGTCCAGTGCTGCCAGTCGTCGTTTGTTATCAAGCCCGAGACCTTCGCGACCACGTTTTCGCACGCGGCAAGCGCGGTCAGGTCAGCCGCCCATTGGGTCAAATTCTCGCTGATGATAGGCGGGTTGCCGAGATGGTCGAGCACGAAGGTTACCGACTCGATCGATTGCGCCAGGGTCGTCACCAACGACAGCTGCCGTGGCTCCACCACGACGTCGAACGGCACGCCGGCCCTCGCCAGGGACGTCAGCCCTCGTACGACGTCGGAGCGGCTCAGCCAATCGTCGTCCGATTCCATCGTCGTGACGTGCCTGATACCCACGAGATGCGCGCCACCGGGTGCCGCACGCAACGCGTCGAGCTGAGCCGCGACATCTGCTTGGAGGTCGATCCAGCCCACGACACCGAGGATCGGGCTGATCGAAGCAGCCGCGGCGAGCAGATCGAACGTCTCGCCGGGGCTATTCACACATTGCACGACCACACACCCGTCGACGCTGTTCATGCGCAACTCGGTGACGGCCTTATCCGGGTCGAAGTCGTGGTCAATGACCGACATGGTGGCTGGGTCGATCCACGGCTGCGGGTTTCGCGCGCGCTCCCACACGTGAAGATGGGAATCGATCAAGAGCCGCGTCACGAGAGGTGCCAAATCTCCCGCATCGCCCGCCAGCGCTCGCCCTCCTGAGCGTCGCGGCCGAACGGCGTCTGGCAGGGGTCGGTGTGTGTCCACCATTCGCGGGTGACCGGATCTTCCCCGACGAGTTCGAGATCCCGCGCATGATCGGTTCCTACGTATTCGTAGTAGGCGAACAACGTGTCCTCAAGAATGAAGATCGTGTAGTTGGTGATATTGCAGGCGCGCAGGGTCTCCTCGACTTGAGGCCATACATCTGCGTGCAGTCGCAGATACTCCTCGCGGAGGTCGGGCACGACATTAACTACAAACGCATGCCGCTGCACCATCACGAGACCGGAGTAGATCATACGTGTGACGTTTCAGCAAGGGCACGGTAGCCTACGAAGCCGAACCGATACAAAACTTGCATGGAGGCACGGTGCTGACCGTCGCGTACCAGGGAAATCGCACCATCGCACTGCAGGCTTCGCGGGCAGTGCCGCGGGTGCTTACTCGAATCGTCGACGCGCACCGCGCAGCGAAGGACGCTCCCGTGGCCGACACGCCAGCTGTCTCGGACATTGCGTCCTGATGGCGTCCGCGAATAGCGGCGCCGGCCGACGGCGCCTATTGGGAGCCACGGGTCTTGCCGTAACCCGGATCTGCATCGGCACCAGTCCGTTGGCGAGTATGCGGCAGCTCTACGGCTACGACGTGAGCGAGTCACTCGCGGCCCGCAGTTCACCCACACGCACTGAGGAGACCCGACGTCATGTACAACAAGCCGACGCGTGTGCGGTTCGGCGCCGCCTACTACCACGAATACCAGCGGG
>Ga0207933_1002513_pt1 | contig 11737 bp, 7 predicted proteins | sample NGESurdeep092012_4_FD_184488 | JGI IMG/M metagenome (GOLD analysis project Ga0207933, IMG submission 184488) | Arctic peat soil microbial communities from Barrow, Alaska - NGEE Surface sample F53-3 deep-092012 (SPAdes) | ecosystem: Environmental > Terrestrial > Soil > Wetlands > Peat ... | reverse complement strand
TCCAGGACCGTTTGGCTGCGCTTAATTACCACAACAACACCTCCGACCTGTCAACCGGGGAACTCATCAGGAATAGTCCTTATTATAACGAGAACCTCGAAACCAAAGAAGGTAATTTTACTTTAGGTAATTTTGATTACTTGCATACTTTCCAAAATCATTCTACAGTATCTGCTTCCCTGTTGTATGAAAAAGATAATTTTTATGGAAATGATAAGAACGTTAATTTAATAAATTCCAAACCCGGCGCTGATACCATTCAGTATGTTTACAACCCTTATACAAAACCATTGGAAGGATGGAGATTTAAAATAGATCATTCTATAAAAATTGGAAATGGAAAATTAGAAAGTGGCTACCAGTTCAGGTACGATACCCAGGATGGAAATTACGGATATACCATAATTCCAGAGCCTCCCCAGCCTGATTATCAGCGATTTCGTGGCTCTGCGAAATCAAAAAATACCATCAATGCTGTCTATTCACAGTATTCTGGAAAGGTTTCAAAATTAGAATACGTGGGCGGCTTAAGGTATGAATATGCAGCAAGGACTGTGGACTTGGTTTATGCCTCAGTACCCCAGCCCTCGCATCATCTAAATCTCTCTAACTTATTTCCTTCGGGGAATATTTTATATAGTTTCAACTCTGACTGGAAGTTGAAAGCCGGCTACAGCAGGAGGATTCAGAGAACCTCCAATAATGAACTCAACCCTATTGCGGAGCGGGAACACTCTGAAAGTTTAGAACAGGGAGATCCGGATGTTTTGCCTGAATTTGTAAACCTTTCTGAAATTGGTCTTATCAATACTTTTGATAAAGGCTCCATTTTCGTTACGGCATACTACCAGGGCGTAAAAAATCCAATCCAACGTGTGAACAGCGTTTATAACGATTCTATTCTGAACAGGTTATTTACCAATGCAGGCCAGGCTCGCTCGATAGGATTGGAATTGGGAACTAATTTACAGATCAATCATTGGTGGAGTTTTTATTTGGGAGGCAATGTTTACAATTATGAAATTAAGGGAAGCCTTCTCATTCTAGGAATCACTTCAGATATACATAATCAGTCATGGATGTATTCTATTAATGCCAACACAAATTTTAACCTGGGCAATAAATGGAGTCTACAAGGAAATGTAAATTATCTATCCGAAACGCCCACAGCACAAGGTGTGGATTCAAGGTTTCTTTCACCGAATTTATCTTTAAAGAAAAGTTTTATGAACAACAGGTTTACCGCAACACTGCAATGGCAAAATATAGATTTGGGAATGAAAGAAAGTAACCGCCAAAGAATAACCACCAGTGGGAAAGACTTTTATACAACCACTAACTATATTTATGAAACCGATGTTCTCATGCTCAACCTGAGTTTCAACCTGAATAAATTTACAACCAAAAGTAAACTGCCCAAAAGCGAATTTGGTGATAAGGAGTTTTAGGTTTCAAAATATCATTAATGAATCAAAGTGCAAAATTTGGAATTGATGTTGATTCAGTAAAGAGGTATTTTAGAACATACTAAAGCTAACGACAGAAACCGTTTCATTTAGTTTTGAACATGGAAGATTATTGAAAACGAAAGATACCACGTAGCAAAAACTGGCTGCATCGTTTGCCTCCAACGAAATCAACTATGATACCGAGAATCAATTTTACTTTTGGAACGATTGAGGAGAATTTATAAAAGTCACTACCACGAAGGTTTACAGTAAACACACTCTTATAGAAGATTCTTTTTTTGCTTTGCCTGAATTTTGATTTTCGTTTTCTAAATCATGTTTATGATAATTCCGAAGGGCTTCCCTTCGTTATCCTATGGCGTCCTTTCAGGGCTTCTCTCCTAAAAACTACCATCTTCCAAAAGCCCTGAAAGGGTGGAATATACCAACATAGGGGCAGCGCTACGAAGTGCTATCATATATTAATCCCAAACATACCTCTCATCATACTCCACTTTATGTCTTTTAAGAATAGCCCGGTATTCATTCTGAAAGCTAATCTTGCTGTGGTGTTCTTTCTGGTTAGCGATATAAGCGATTACCCGCTCTATATCTGCAGGATTCACAGAAAATGCACCATAGCCCTGCCCGTTCGGTTCAGGCGGGCATCCTGCCAGTAAAAATTACTTAAATCTTCTCCTTTTGTTTTCATCCACTTTGAGGAATGAGATTTTACTTCTTCAAGCAATTTCATTAAGGCAATTTTTTTTGACAACATACAAAGTACATGCACATGGTCGGTATAGCCACCTATTTTTATAGGATGACATTCCATACGTTTGCAAATGCCACCGAGGTAAGCATGAAGTTCTTCTTTAATAGGAGTATGAATAAGATGTTCACGGTATTTTGTGCTCCATATAAGATGCATATAACTTTTAACGAGTGATTGTGGCATAGTGATTTAATTTTTTGCATTAGTTCCGAAGGGCTTCGCCTATCGTTAACGTATCACGCCCCTTCAGGGCTTTCCCAATATATTTTCTTTTTTTCAGTAAACCAGCAAATAAAGCATTTTTTCATTTTGCAATTAATTTTTAGAACTGATAATAATGGGACTTCTGTTTATTACATTTGTATTACTTGTTTTGTCAGATACCGGTACAACGAGGATACATAGACGATATGAGAAATTCAATTAAACAACAATTATAAATTCAATAATGAAAAATCTTACGAGGTTTATGGTAACCTTTATTGCCATGCTAACATTTACGGGTGTTGCGTTTGCACAAAATAATAATGATGCCGCTATTGAGGCAAAGATCAGCAACTTGATAAAAAAGATGACACTGGAAGAAAAAGTTACGGTGCTGCATGCCAATTCAATTTTCAAAACCGGAGGTATTTCCCGCCTCGGTATTCCTGGCCTATCTATGGACGACGGGCCTTTGGGTGTCAGGGAAGAACTGAGCGCAGGTGGAGGATGGACACCAGCAAATCTTACCACTGACTCAGCTACATTTTTTCCAAATGGTTCTGCACTGGCAGCCACCTGGAATCCTTCTTTGGCTTACAGGTACGGCGTGGCATTGGGCGAAGAAGCCCGCGCTCGTGGTAAAGATGTGATCCTGGCGCCGGCTATCAATATTACGCGAATCCCGATTGGTGGCCGCACTTATGAGTATTTATCTGAAGATCCTTTTTTAAATACGCAGTTAGCAGTAAATGCAATAAAGGGAATTCAAACCCAAAATGTGGCAGCCTGTGTAAAACATTTTGCGTTAAATAACCAGGAGACCAACCGCGGCACGGTGAATGTAGAAGTGAGTGAACGTGCGCTGCGCGAAATATACTTTCCTGCTTTTAAAGCTTCTATTGAAAATGCAAATTCCTGGAGCATCATGTCGGCCTATAATAAAGTACGCGGTGAATATTGTTCGGAGAACGATTACCTGCTCAACAAGATTTTAAGAGGGGAGTGGGGTTTTAAAGGAATTGTAATTTCTGACTGGGGCGGCACGCACAGTACGGTAGCCGCGGCAAATAATGGACTGGATGTTGAGATGGGCTCACGGCCGCCTTATGATAGTTATTATTTTGCCAAACCCCTGCTTGATTCTGTAAAGGCCGGAAAAGTAAGTGAAAAAACAATTGATGATAAAGTTCGCCGCATTTTGTGGGTGCTTTACAAAACTTCTTTAAGCAAAAGCATGGCTAAAGGATCGCTCAATACTCCTGCCCATAGCCAAACAGTTTATGATATTGCTTCAGAGTCGATAGTGCTTTTAAAAAATGATAAACACCTCTTACCTTTAAATACTGCGGGTATTAAAACGATTGCCGTTATTGGTGATAATGCTACACGCACCAATCATTCTGGCGGATTTGGCGCGGGGGTAAAAGCAAAATATGAAATCACTCCGCTACAAGGTTTGCAAAATGCTTTAGGTAAAAAAGTACAAATTAATTTTGCACAAGGTTACCGCGCCAAGCTAAACGATGATGACCCATCATTGATAACCGAAGCTGTGAATACAGCAAAAAATAGTGATGTAGCTATATTATTTATCGGAGGAAACCGAGACTACGAAAGCGAAAGCCGCGACAGGAAAGATCTCAGTCTTCCTTTTGGCGAGCAGGCCCTTGTGGATGCAGTAACTGCAGCTAATGCGAATACGATTGTAGTGGTAATTGGCGGAGCTCCATATGATATCAATAAAATCAAAAAAGACAACCATACAATTGTTTGGTCATGGTTCAATGGATCAGAAGGTGGCCATGCTTTGGCAGATGTATTGACAGGCAAAATAAACCCTTCAGGTAAATTGCCTTTTACGTTTCCTGTTGCTCTTGACGAGTCGCCTGCATTTTATCTTCACACTTTTCCTGGCGACAACCTTACTGCTGTTTACAAAGAAGGAATCTTGGTGGGATACCGCTGGTACGATACTAAAAATATCGCTCCTCTCTATCCATTTGGATATGGTTTGTCTTATACCAATTTCAACTATTCTGGTTTAAAAACTGATAAGAAAACCTATAACATCAATGATAACATTACCATTACTACGATGGTTAAAAACACCGGTAAACGTGCGGGCAAAGAAACAGTAGAGTTGTACATTGGCAAGCCAAATTCGGCAGTTGAGAGAGCGGAAAAAGAATTAAAGGCTTTTAAAAAAGTGATGGTTCCTGCAGGCAAAGAAGTAATGGTAACATTAAGTGTGCCGGTAAAAAGTCTTGCTTATTATGATGAGGGTAAAAGCAAGTGGGTAGTAGAAGCCGGTAAATATAATTTAATGGTTGGTAAATCTTCGAGGGATATTGAAGCTAAGGAAACCATTAGTATTGATGGAGGAAATTAAATAATGCTTGACCGAAATGGGACTAAACTTATCAATCTAAATTAGTTGATTTGTTTAATTCATGCAAGGTCAACTTATCAGCTGAATAAAAATCCTCATTATTTGTTGATTTACTACAAATCACACAATTCTTCTTTTCCAATTTGTGCTTTTCCATCTTTATAACGTGATGGGATAAACGATAATCACGCCGGAGTAGAGGATAAAAATCGGTAGCGGGAGAATTGCCAGGAGAAACCTTTATTTCGATCCGAAAGCGTGGGCAACGCAATTGGTAAATAGTAAAATAGGTTTAATGGATTAGGAAAAATTGAATCATGATACAGACAACAGTTGCGAAAATTAATTAAAAGGGGTAGAGGAAAGCCCAACCTGAAAGAAAGCGATACAATATTAAAATAAATTGTTTAAATTTAAAGATCTATACGATAAACCATTGAATAAATGTATACCAAAAACGACCGGATATCTGGATCCGGCAGGACCTCGACAATATCTCCTCTAGGGATGCTTCTAAAAAGTTGCTATCTCCTTCTGATCCTTCTTTCATTGTTGCCTTCGCAGGCCATGAGTCAGTTAAAAGCCGTAATAGTGACGGATAATACTACCCTTGCTGCCCCCGTTCGCAATGGCATCGAAAAGCTCAAAGAACAACTCGCTTTTAAAGGGTATAATATAAAAACCACAAACTCTCTGACCGGATCAAAGGGTGATGTATATTTTATTGCAGGATTGAGTTCGACAAACGGAGAGGCCGCAAAGCAGCTCCACGCCTTGAAAAAACAACTACCCGTTGGCTTCGAAGCGCTTTCTATTCAAAAAACCACCAGGCAGGGTAGCCCGGAGGTTATTCTTTGCGGATCTGATGCCAATGGATTAATGTATGCCCTGTTGGATGTAGCCCAACGGATTGGCCTGGTCAATAATAATAGTGGTATGCTTTCTTTGATTGGAAATGAATACCAAAAGGCAGACATAAAGGAAAGATCCATTTCGACCTACACGATGCAAAAGGCTTATTTTGAACAAAGACTATACGATGAGGATTATTGGAAAGCCTACTTTGACCAACTTGCTCAAAGCAGATTTAATAACTTTCTCATCATCTTTGGGTATGAAAATGGTGGTTTTCTTGCCCCTGCTTATCCATTTTTTTTTAACACAGACGGGTTTCCTAATGTGAAGATGATAGGCCTCACTCAGGCGGATCAACAAAAAAATCGCAAAGCTTTCACCCTGTTGATCGATTTAGCGCATGAACGTGGTATCAAGATAACAGTGGGCATCTGGGATCACATATTCAGAGGTGGCGTCCAGAATGGCGGGGTAGTCTTCGATAAAGATCATGCCGATACCCCGGTACCCGATCTTGTATGGGGAGTTAACTCAGATAATCTGGTTGCCTACACGATGAAATCTATCGCTCAATTTTTGCAGGTATTCCCTGGTATTGATGGTATCCAATTCCGCATGCACCCCGAATCAGGCTTAACAGAAAAAGAGATGCCTGGATTCTGGCACGATGCATTTAAAATGATTGTTGAAAAGCGTCCTGATCTTCTTATCGATATCAGGGCCAAGGAGCTTCCTGATGAAATTATTAAAGATGCGATAAGCCAGGGGGTAAAGATCCAGGTTGACACAAAATACTGGATGGAACAGATGGGATTGCCATTTCATCCAACTCATGTAAATAGGGAGGATATGATGAATCGTCGTCATGGATATGCAGACTTATTACAATTTCCCCAGCAATATAAAGTAATGTGGCGCCTTTGGAATGGTGGAACAAGCCGGATACTACTTTGGGGAGATCCTGAATATGCAAAAAGATTCGCGCAAAGCACGCATCTTTATAATGGGAATAGCGCAGGTATAAATGAGCCATTGTCAACCAAAATGGAAGCACAACCACAGGAAGAAAAACCCTTTGACCTGCTCAATAAACCCTACCAGTCTTATAAGTATGAGTTCCAGCGTTATTGGTACTTTTTTGATGTGTTTGGAAGAATGCTCTATAATAATACAATCATGCCAGAGCGCCTATGGGAGGCCGAATTCAGCCAGCATTTTGGACGTCGGGTCGGGCCATTACTTAAGCAAGGTCTCCAGGTAGCCAGTAAAGTGCTGCCAATGATTGTCGCTTCTTCCTACAATTATAGCGAGTTCCCAACCACCAGGGGATGGGCTGAAAAAATGCATTTTGGTGACCTTGCAAAATTTTCTAAGGGCGGGGGTACGGACATTCAACAGTTTGTAAGCTTCCAAGAAGAAGCGCAAGATATCATCGATGGCACAGACGATCCACGAACCTCGGTCTTTCAAACCAGTAAATATTTCGCTACCATTGCAGACTCCGTTCTACGGTACTCCAAATTGGCGGAGCAGGCTGCGGGGACCAATAAAAGCAAAGAGTTCATAGTCACTAATACCGATTTAAAAATTTTGGCCAACCTGGCATTGTATTATTCTCATCGCGTAATAGCTGCCGTAAATTACAATCTGTTCCTGAAAACAAATAACCTGTGTGCTCTTGATAAAGCTATCGATTGCGAGAAAAGTGCCATTGCTTCATGGCAAGATATCGTTACTGCGGCCGGGGATGTATATGCAAAAGATCTACTTATGGGCGTATGCGGCATGAACATGTGTGGAGACTGGCAAACAGACCTGACCCAACTCCATGAAGAATTTCAGAATCTAAACGAGATGAGGTCAAAACTGCTGCAGAAACCAGGAGATGGAGAAATAAAAATAAATCATATACCGGTTCGGCATCTAATTCCTGGTAAAAAATTGGTAATATCCGCAAATATCAATTCCAACCACGTAAAATCTGTCCGTTGTGCCATCAAGGTTGGAAATGGACCATACAGTTTTACTAATATGGCCGCTGACGGGCAATGGCGTTACCAGGTACAAATAAGTATTCCTTCAACTGCATCCTCAGTTTACTATTACATAGAAGCCTTTGATGACAAAGGCGAGGCTACTTCATTCCCGCAAGGCGGCAGCAAAAACCCTGTTTCAGTACTGGTCACAAACGACGTCACCGGCCCTATTGCCTCCATCACAAGGATTGACTCTGCAGCAATTGAAAAACCTTTGACAGTAGCGGCTACAGTAAAAGATCCTTCTGGAGTAAAATGGGTGAAGTTGCGGTATCGGCATGTCACCCAATATGAGGACTACGAAACCGTAGATATGCAATTGGATAAGCGCACCGGAAAATATACTGCCGTCATTCCAGGATCTTTTATCATCCCAAAATGGAATATTATGTATTTCGTCGAAACCATGGATAAAGCGGGAAATGGTAGCCAATATCCAGATTTGAGTGTAGAAGCCCCTTATGTCATGGTCAGGTTAATTAGATAAAGTAAGGCATTTGCCTGTTAAAAACATACAGCATTTTTCCAGCAATTGTTCTATTCTATATTTATAACGTGTTGGGGTAAAGAAGCGATGGTAACATTGAGTGTGCAGGTTAAAAGCCTTGCTTATTATGACGAAGCGAAAAGCAAATGGGTGGTAGAACCCTGTAAATATAATTTGATGGTTGATAAATCTTCGAGGGATATTGAAGCGACGGAAACCATTACTATTGGTGGCGGAAAATAAATAATGCTTGCCGAAGATGGGAGAAAAAATACCGCGAAACAAAACTGGTTGCATCGTTTGCCACCAGCTAAATTTATTATGAAGCCTGTATAGAAGCTGCTACTATGAAGGCTTTGCAGTAAACAGAATTTTAGGGGAGGTTTTTATTTTTCTTTAGAATCCGAATTGCATTTTGCATTGGCTTAGGTTATTTGCTGTGTTATGCATTCAAATTTTGCGAAAGCATTTACACAACAATTGTTGTCATTATCAAAAGCAAACTTCGAAAGAGATTCCGCTTCCGGAAAATAGAAATTTGGGTTTATTGTTCGTTTACTGCGCTTTGTTTATTCGCTTCGCCAATTTTGAAATTCACTTTTGTGTAATATTTTGTTTGGAAGAAAACATAACAGATAAAAACTAAGGAGATTATTAGCGGTGTAATTTTCTACGAAGATAACATCCTATTAAGTCTTGTTATATGCAATCGCCCCTTCATATAGTTCAGTTGTCCACTCAGATCCTAAAGCCAAAAAATCAATTCGTGACCGAACTATTCCTCGACTGAATTTTGCTTCGATTAAACTTATAACTGACCTGTTAATAACTTTTTCAATTGATGAATTTCTTTTTTTGGCTTTTTTCGAAACTATTGTACTTGAAGTCAAATAAATTTTATCTGAATGGGTTAAATAAATATCCATCATTTCTTTTTTTGGTAGGCCACTAATTCTGAAAGGAGTTAATTTTAAAGTACTATTATCATTTACAAGAATATCAAAAATTTCTTTTAAATAACCATTTTCCGAACCATGATGCGGAAGTTTGTACAGGTTCGCTTTATGCTCGTCTAAGACCTTGCTGTGCTTGACAATATGACGCCATCCTTCATATTCGTCTTTTCCGATTTCCAAATCAGCTCCCAATAAAACTCGATGTTCCCCAAACTTTAGTAAAAGAGCCACAGACTTGTCATTAGGAGATTTATTTATTATTGCAGTATTTCTTTTTCCAAATTCCGTAATAAGCTGGCTTAACTCTGAATCAAAATCAGATATTGTTTTTGGCGAAGGAGAAAGTGCATACAAACTAAATTCAAGACCAGTTTCTTTAACAGTATTTAAAACTAAATTACATTGCGCTTTCGTAAAATATGTTCCTCGATTATTAATAACAGCTAGACAATCCGAAAATTCATTCGTTGAACTAATAGAACCGCCTTTTAACTTCTTAGTATTGTCTAGCTCACACAATAAAAGAAATTTATTTAGGTCGTGAACCGCTGAGAAACAAAACTCGGCATTTGGACAAAGAGAAAGAACCTTTGCTAAGCCTTTAATGTGATCATTATGCCAATGAGTACAAACGATTAATATAACTTTTGTAGTATCAACTCCTATTTGGGAGAGATATTCAATACTTAGAGGCTCATTAGAAAAGGGATTTATGCAACTGTCAATAATTATCCAAGAATCTATTCCAACTTTCAAAATAATAGATTCTCCGTATCCACCACCTGTTCCTATTAAGGTAATCTCAACTTCCGATTGAGTTGGTTTATCTGTTATCAATTTTTCTCTCCTTTAAATTTCCATACCTTCTTTCAATATTAAGCTTTGTATTTTCTATATCATTCTCATCTAATGTAATTAATCTTTGAAATCTAATGTCAGATCTCTTTACACTTTGCCCATTTTCCATATAGTGCCCCACACTCCAATAAAAGATGGCACCTTCAGATAATAAATTTAAATCGTCCGGAGAAATATCTTCTTTTTCAAATTCACCAATTTCAAAAGTTCCTCCAGCATCTAGGTCAAGTAATTTAGCAGTAAAAGTTTTATTAGTGTAAGAAATAATGACTCCTTTCCAACTCTGAATTTTTTTTGAAAACTTTTTTGAATTTGAACTATCATATATATCTGATAGTTCTGGAAGGTCTAGTAAAGGATAACCATTATCAAAATTTTCCTTTTTATAAGTTACATCTTCTTGATAGGCGTTTAACACATCAGAATATCTTTTAACAGCATTATTTAAAATATCTAAATTCGTATTAGTAAGTTGAGTGGTATCCGTCAATGGATATTTTTCTTCAGATTCCAGATAAATTGTGTTTAAAGACGCGCTTTTTCCCATATCAAATTATTAAGTTGATTTGACTTGATAAATGAATATTCCCATTTTTCTACAAGTATTAAAATTATTTCTTTTGTATCCTTTATGCTAAAATTTTCAAAATGATGATTACAATTAAAAACAACAGATTTATCATCTTTAATTAAATCTGAAGGATAAATTCCTAATCTAATCACACCTTCATTTTCGTTTTCAGTCCTTGTTTCACTATATTGTACACTTTGGACTTTTGGATTATTTAATACACTTTCAAATTGTTGAACAGGAGATAACCAATATCCGAAATTGGCATATTCCTTCGTATCTTTCAAAGAAAAGTGTGATAAATGATTTATTCCAAAAGCTGTAATTGGTGTTTCTTTAAGCGTAGAAAAAATACTAACTACCAAATCACGTAACACAGAAAAATGTGATTCCCTTCTTGTTTTAAGTTCAAAGCGAGTGCGGGTTACTTCTACACTTAACCAATCAATTTCAAATCTTGTGATATCAGGATGCACAATTACTACTTTCGCTGTTTCCGCTTCAGTCTCACGAATAAAACCTTTAGAAGATAACCAAAACGGTGTAATAATAACCGGATTGAAATTGCCTATTATTACAACGATCAAACTGTAAATCTCGCGGTCCTTAACCATTTTTAAATAAACTTATTGATGAACTACCAAATATAGAACATATTTTGATAGACGGCAAAATACTAAAGAATTCGCCACAAACTCTTTGCAGCATGTGGTTTATAAAAATAAAAGTTTCTGTGTTAATCTAATTTGCTAAGCTTTCTAACAAAAAAGACAGCACAACATGTGCGGAACATAACCCCCAAAATTCTTTCGAACTCTTTGGTGTTCCTGTTTTTTAATATGTCCCGAGGTATATATCGTGAATTGAAAAAAAGAAGCCCTGTCCAAAGTTCGGTTTCCGCTCCAAACGCAAAAAACTTCGCAATAGATTTAAAATTATCAGGGTTAAAAATTCAATTTCTCCTTATTCCGCTAAACGCTCACTCATTCCACTTCCTCCCCTCGCCCCGTATCTCATCCCACCACAAAAAAACTATATTTGCACATTGTCCCCCTCTTAAACAAACACCCAGAAAAAGAATTACAAAACATCACCGAGTTGCCCCATGAAACTCAACATTCAATCAGCTTTACCCGACCAATCCATTTCGCATTTTGT
>Ga0207933_1002512_pt1 | contig 11739 bp, 10 predicted proteins | sample NGESurdeep092012_4_FD_184488 | JGI IMG/M metagenome (GOLD analysis project Ga0207933, IMG submission 184488) | Arctic peat soil microbial communities from Barrow, Alaska - NGEE Surface sample F53-3 deep-092012 (SPAdes) | ecosystem: Environmental > Terrestrial > Soil > Wetlands > Peat ... | reverse complement strand
GCCTTCGACACACGTCACCGTGACGATCGACCCGTCCTTGCAGGTAAGTGACGAACCACCGGCCGGGGCGACGTCGGCGCGGCCGCAGGTGAGCAGCTCCTCGCGGGTGTAGCCGAGCAGGGTGCAAGCAGCCCGGTTGACCGCCACGTAGCGGCCCTCCTCGTCGGAGACGAGGATCGCAAAGGGTGCGTGCTCCACCGCCTCTCCGAGCAGCGAGCTTTGGATCAGCGGCTCAGATACCCCCATCAACACATTTAGGCAGACTCCGCGGGAAGTAGCAACAGAAAACCCGGATATTTACCTCCCGTTTACGCTTCAGAAACCAGGTGCGGCGGGCGGCGAGCCAATGCCCAAACGTGGTGTGGGACCACGTTTCGGGTCTTCGGCCGCGTAGGATCTTTCGCCGGTGCCGCCAGAGGTCTTGGATCTGTTCTGCGAGCTCGCCACGATCCCGAGCCCTCCGGGGTCGGAGCGTGCCGTAGCCGACCGCGTGAGCGGGTATCTGCGCGACTGCGGCATTCCGTTCGATGAGGACGCGACCGGCCCCGAGACCGGCTCGACGATGGGGAACCTCTACGCGCGACTCGAACCGACCGCCGACGGCGAGCCGCTGCTCCTGTGCGCGCATCTCGACACCGTGCCTCCGACGGCCGCGATCGAGCCGGTCGTCGCCGAGGGAATCGTCCGGAACGGCGCCGGCACGATCCTCGGCGCCGACGACAAAGCCGCCGTGGCGGCCATGCTCGAGGCCGTCCGGCGCATCCTTGCCGAGAACCGCCCGCACGCCGGCATCGAGCTGTTGTTCACGCCGAAGGAAGAGGTGGGGCTGGTTGGCGCCTACGCGTTCGACCACACCCGGCTGAACGCCAGGCTCGGCTACGTCTACGACCAGGCGGCCCCGATCGGGACCGTCATCCTGGGCGCCCCGTACTCGCGGTCGCTGGAAGTGACGTTCCACGGCCGCGCGGCGCACTCGGGCATGAGTCCCGAGGAAGGGCGGTCGGCGATCGTCGCGGCCGCGCGCGCGATCGCCGAGTTCCGACTCGGCCGGGTCGACGACGACTCGACGGCCAACGTCGGCACGATCACCGGCGGGACGGCGACCAACATCGTCCCCGAGTGGTGCACGTTCGTCGCAGAGGCGCGCTCGCACGACGAGCGGAAGCTCGGCGAGCTCGTGCAGGAGATGCAGGACGCGATCACCTTTGCCGCCGGCGTCGCTGATTGCGCGGTCTCGACCTCGATGCGCAAGAGCTACCGCGGCTACCGGTTCGCACGCACCGACCGGGCGGTCGTGCTGGCCGCCGCGGCGCTCGAGCGCTGCGGGCATGACGTCGTCTACGACCTGTCGGGGGGCGCGGCCGATGCGAACGTCTTCAACGAACGCGGCCTGGAGGTCGTCAACCTCGCGAACGGGATGGCAAACATCCACACGTCCGACGAGTACATCTCGGTGGCCGACCTCGAAGCGATGGTCGAGGTCACGCTGGCGCTCGTCGAGACCGCGATCGGTTGACCTGTCGAGCGATTCCGTCGCATGGGTAGGCTTGCGCCGCTATGAAGATCGGCGTCGCCAAAGAGATCAAGTCGGACGAGTACCGCGTCGCGCTGACGCCGGCCGGTGCGCTCGAGCTGACCAGCCGTGGCCACGAGGTCGCGATCGAGGCGGGAGCGGGCGCCGGCAGCGCGTTCCCCGACGACGCCTACGAGCGCGTCGGAGCGAGGATCGCGTCGGTTGATGAAGTCTGGGAGCAGTCCGACATGGTCCTGAAGGTGAAGGAACCGATCGCGTCCGAGTACCCCCGGCTGCGCGAGGGCTTGATCCTCTTCACGTACCTGCACATCGCCGCCGACGAGCCCTTGACACGCGCGCTCCTCGGCTCGGGCATTACGGCGGTGGCGTACGAGACGGTTGAAGTGGGGCGCGCGCTCCCGTTGCTGGCGCCGATGTCGGAGGTCGCGGGCCGGCTTGCGTCGCAGGCAGGCGCGTATTTCCTCGAGAAGCCGCTCGGCGGCCGGGGCCTGTTGCTCGGCGGCGTGCCGGGCGTTGCCCCGGGCAAGGTCGTGATCGTGGGTGGCGGCGTCGTCGGCTACAACGCCGCGGTGATTTCGCTGGGCCTCGGCGCCCAGGTGACGATCCTCGAGCGCTCGATCGACCGGATGCGGCATCTCGAAGAGGTGCTGTCGGGCCGTGTGTCGTTGCTGATGAGCTCGAGCCTGCAGGTTGCGGAATCGGTGGAAGACGCAGACCTCGTGGTCGGCGCCGTGCTGATTCCCGGTGCTGTCGCGCCGAAGCTTGTGACCCGCGAGATGATCTCCACCATGCGGCCGGGCGCGGTTGTGGTCGATGTGGCGATCGATCAGGGAGGTTGCTTCGAGACGTCGCACGCGACGACCCATGCCGATCCGGTGTACGTCGTCGACGGCGTCACGCACTACTGCGTCGCGAACATGCCCGGTGCGGTGCCGATCACCTCGACGAAGGCGCTGACGAACGCGACGCTCCCGTATGTGGAGGCGATCGCGAACATGGGCCTGGGCGACGCTGTCACGGCCGACCCCGCGCTGGCGAAGGGCGTCAACGTGATCGGCGGCAAGCTGACGTATCAGGCCGTCGCGCAGGCGCACGGCATCGACTACACGCCGCTCGACAGCGTCCTTTCGTAGGACACCCGTCGCCTTCCTGAGCGGCTCGCTTTGTGCGCGGTGGCGCTCGTCCCCCAAGAGAAAGGGAGGGTTGGGTGGTGTGAGGGCGGGAAAAGAGGGAATAACGGTCGTGGCGGCGACTGCGCGTTTCGCATCGTTCGATGATCGGGTCAGGAGGTGGTTTTCGCTCCGGCGACCCCTCAACCGGGATGGGGGGGCATGGTGAGCGGAGAAACTGAGAACGGATTTCTGGGGCTTGTCGTTCACGAGCTTCGGTCGCCAATCGCGGTGATCGTCGGGCTCTCGGCAACGCTGTCGACGCGCCGTGGCGACCTCACGGAGGAACAGATCGACGACTCGCTGGCGCGGATCGAGGCGCAGGGTGGCCAGCTGGCGCGACTCGTCGACGACCTGCTCGATCTCGCGCAGGTGGAGGCGGGTCGATTTCGGGTTGTGCTCCGGCCCGTTCAGCTGGCGGGAGCGGCCCGGCGGTCGCTCGAGGATGCTCCGCCTCCGGCGGGGCATGAGGTTGAGCTTGTCCTTCCCGAAGAGCTCTGGGTGGCAGCCGACCCGCTGCGGCTCGAGCAGGTGCTCGTCAACCTGCTCACGAATGCGTACCGCTACGGCGGCCGGCACATCCGGTTGGAAGCGACGCAGACCGCCGAGGGTGTGCTGGCAACCGTTTCCGATGACGGCGCCGGGGTGCCGGAAGGGCTCGTTCCAAGCTTGTTCGAGAAGTTTGCCCGTGGAACCGAAGACGGTCACGGCGCCGGGCTCGGACTGGCGATTGTGCACGCACTGATGGAGGCGTTCGGAGGTTCCGTCTGGTACGAAGCCGGGCAGCCGGTGGGCGCCCGGTTCGGCGTCCTGCTGACCCGGGCCGACGAGAGGCTGGATAGTCTCCCTGCTACTGCCGAACAGCCGGAATGGGACGAGCGCGTGCGAAAAATCCTTGTGGTCGATGACGAGTCGAATATGCGCTTCCTGCTCCGCATGGTTCTCGAGAGCGAGGGGTTCGATGTGGTGGAGGCCCGCCACGGCGCCGCAGCGCTCGAGCTGGTGAAGGAGGAGGCTCCGGACCTGATCGTGACCGACCTGATGATGCCGGTGATGAACGGACGCGAACTGGTGCATCGGCTACGCGCAGACACGGAGACGGCCGCAATCCCGATCCTCGTGATCAGCTCCAACCGCAGTACCGACGTCGACGGCGCCGATGGCTTCCTGCGGAAGCCGTTCGACATCGACGCGCTGCTCGAAACCGCCCGTTCGCTCAGTCGAAAGGACGCAGCGTAAATGAAGCGACTCGAAACAGGGATCCCCGAGCTCGATCTAATCCTCTGCGGTGGGATTCCGGCCGGGGCACTGGTGGTGGTCGCGGGCGGCCCAGGCACCGGCAAGACCATCCTTGCGCAGCAGATTTGCTTCGCCTCCGCCACAGCCGAACACAAGGCGGTCTACTACACGACGCTGGCAGAACCGCACTCAAAGCTCGTCCGCTACATCGGGGGGTTCGATTTCTTCGACGAAAGCGCCCTTGAAGAGCGCGTCGAGTTCGTCAACCTCGCTGACCTGCTGCTCGAAGAGGAGGGCAAGAACGGTGACCCGCTCGGGCCGATGATCAGCGAGATCGTGCGTGTCTGCTTCGAGCGTAAGCCGGCTGTGATCGTGATCGACAGTGCCAAAGCGCTGCGCGACTTCGTTGACGAGTCGGCGCTTCGTCGAGTGCTTTACGACCTGGCCGGCAAGGTCGCCCATAGCGACACGGTCGTGCTCTTCCTCGGCGAGTACGCCCAAGAAGAGATCGAGAGCTCGCCCGAGTTCTCGCTCGCCGACGGGATCCTTTACCTCGCCTATGAAGCCCGCGAGCCCGTCGACCGACGCTGGCTGCGGGTGACGAAGCTGCGCGGAGTGAACCACCTCGGCGGTAAGCATTCCGTGACCATCGACCAGCGCGGCATGAACGTCGCGGCGCGCCTCGAATCGTTGACGCCTGGGAGCTTTACGCTCGAGAACGGTCGGATCTCGACCGGCATTTCGGGCCTGGACGAGATGATCGGCGGCGGCGTCGCAGCCGGCGACTCGACCGCCCTCCTAGGCCCGTCCGGCGCCGGCAAGACGCTTGCGTCGTTGCAGTTCGTCGCGCGGGGACTCGAGGAGGGCGAGCGCTGCCTCTACGTCTCCTTCCAGGAAGACGGTGACCAGCTCCTCAAGAAGGGCGCCTCCTTCGGCCTCGACCTCGCCAGCGCGCGCGACTCGGGGCAGCTCGCGATCTATCACGTCCCGCAGGGCAACCTCGACCTCGACGTGCTCGGCGCCGCGGTCCGCGCAGTGCTCGCCGACGGCACTGTCCGCCGAGTCGCGATCGACAGCCTCGCCGAGCTCGTCTTCGCCGCGCGCGAGGCCGAGCGCTTCCCGGCCTACGCGCGCACGCTCGTCGGCTTCATGCGCGCGGCGGGGGCCACCTCTTTGATCACGAGCGAGATCGCCACGCTCGGGCCGCTCGAGACGCCGCTCGGCGGGCTCTCCTTCCTCTTTCACAACGTCGTTCTGCTCCGCTACGTCGAGATGGATTCCGAGCTGCGCCACGCGGTCAACGTGCTCAAGATGCGCGACTCCGGCCACGAGAAGGGACTGCGCGAGTACGAGATCGACGGCAAGGGGCTCGTCGTCGGCGAGAAGCTCGACGGGGTCACCGGTGCGCTCGGCTGGAGCGCGCTGCGCGACCACCAAACCAAGTAGTACGGCTGGCTAGCCCGGTGAGATCTAGGTCGCGGTGTTCTTCGCGTCTGTCTTGTGCTGCTTCTTGGCCGGCGAGGGGCTGATCTTGACGACCAGCCACGTGACCCCCGCCGCAAGCGAGATTACGCAGACGATGAAGAATGCGATGCCTAGAAGTCCGAGAACGTCCGCCACAGGTCTAGGATAGCCGCGTGCCCCGCGCGTGCGTCATTGTGCTCGACGCCGTCGGCGCAGGTGAGCTTCCGGACGCAGCCGAGTTCGGAGACGAGGGGTCGAATACCCTCGCCAATGTCGCCCGCGCCGTCGGCGGGCTCGATCTGCCCACATTGGAGGCGCTCGGGCTGGGGAACGTCGAGCCACTGGAGGGCTGCGCACCGCAGCCCGGCGCCCCGGCCGTCGCCGGACGGCTCCTGGAGCGCTCGAAAGGCAAGGACACGACCACGGGCCACTGGGAGCTGATGGGCGTCGTCACGCCGCAGGCGATGCCGACGTATCCGTACGGCTTCCCCGACGAGGTGATCGACCCGTTCATGAACCGCACCGGCCGCGCGGTGCTTGGGAACAAGCCGGCCAGCGGTACGGAGATCATCCAGCAGCTCGGCGCCGAGCATCAGAAGACGGGCAAGTGGATCATCTACACGAGCGCCGACTCGGTCTTCCAGATCGCCGCGCACGAGGAGACGGTGCCGCTGGAAGAGCTGTACGACGCCTGCCGCGTCGCACGCGAGATCCTCACCGGCAAGCACGCCGTCGGCCGCGTGATCGCACGGCCGTTCAACGGCGTCCCGGGCGCGTACGAGCGCACCCCGAACCGCCACGACTTCTCGCTGCAGCCGAAGCAGCCGAACTACCTCTCGCTCATCCGCGCGAAGGGCCACAAGGTCTACGGCGTCGGGAAGATCGGCGACATCTTTGCCCACTTCGACATCGACGAGGAGTTCCCGACGAAGTCGAACGTCGAAGGGATCCAGCGGACGGAGGAGCTGCTGCGGACGGTCGACGACGGCTTCGTCTTCACGAACCTCGTTGAGACCGATTCGCTCTGGGGGCATCGCAACGACCCGGTCAACTTCCACCGCTGCCTGCAGGATTTCGACCGGCGGCTGCCCGACATTCTCGACGCGTTGCGTCCCGGCGATCTGCTGATCATCACCTCCGATCACGGCTGCGACCCGACAACTCCGTCGACCGACCATTCGCGCGAGCACGCGCTGCTCCTGGCCTACGTCGAAGGCAAGAACGCCGCGGGGAAGCTGCACGTCGACGGCGAGTTCGGCGATGTCGGTGCGACCGTGAACGCCTGGCTCGGCGCCTCACCGGCCCCGCGCGGCGTGCCCGGCTCGCCGATCGTCCAGCCGTGACGCGACAGCTCAACGTGACGCCGGGCCGGGGGCAACCTGGTTGCCGCGCAGCGGAACCAGGTTGCCGTCTCAGGTCACCCGCAACGCCGGAACCTGGTTTCGCCGCTACGCGTCGAGAACCAGGTTCGTTCGGGTACGCGCACGACATCGTCGCCCTCAAATGATTCGCCCGGCCGAGCTGATCCAGCGCAAGCGTGACGGTGGGGAGCTGACCGCGACCGAGCTCTCGGAGCTGATCGTCGGCTACGCACGCGGCGAGGTGCCCGACTACCAGCTGGCTGCCTTCTGCATGGCCGTCTTCTTCCGCGGCCTCTCGGCCGCGGAGACGTTTGCGCTCACCGACGCGATGGTGCAGAGCGGCGAGACGATCGACCTGGGCGCCGCACTCGGCCGGAAGGTTGTCGACAAGCACTCGACCGGCGGCGTCGGCGACAAGACGTCGCTGTCGGTCGGTCCGATCGTCGCGGCCTGCGGTGTGCCGCTGGGGAAGATGAGCGGGCGTGGGCTTGGTCACACGGGCGGCACGCTCGACAAGCTCGAGTCGATCCCCGGCTACCGCACCGAGCTGTCGCTCGACGAGTTCGTCGCGCAGGTGCGCGACATCGGCCTCGCGATCGTCGGGCAGACCGCCGACCTCGTGCCGGCCGACAAGCTGCTTTACGGTCTGCGCGACGTCACGGCGACCGTCGACCAACTCTCGCTGATCGCCGCGTCGATCATGTCGAAGAAGCTGGCAGCCGGGGCGCAGGCGATCGTGCTCGACGTCAAGGTGGGCAACGGCGCCTTCATGAAGACGCTCGACGACGCGCGCCGCCTGGCGGAAACGATGCTCGAGATCGGCGGACGCGCCGGGCGCGAGGTTGTCTGCCTGCTCACCGACATGGACCAGCCGTTGGGAGCGGCGGTGGGAAACGCACTCGAGGTGGTGGAGGCGCGCGACACGGTTCGCGGCCATGGGCCGGCCGACTTCACGGAGCTCGTGCTCGACGCCTGCGCCCGCCTGCTTGCGCTGTCCGACCTCGGGATCGACGAGGTCGAAGGCCGGCGCCGTGCTGAGGCGGCGGTGGCCGACGGCTCGGCCGACGCCGCCTGGTGCCGATGGATCGAGGCGCAGGGCGGGACGACGGACGAAGCGGTGCTGCCGGTGGCGTCGGTCGTGCAGGAGGTGCATGCCGAGCGCGGCGGCTACGTCTCCCGGCTCGGCGCGATCCAGATCGGGAACGCCGCCCTGCACCTGGGTGCCGGCCGCAGGACCAAGGACGACACGATCGACCACTCGGTCGGCGTCGTGTGCCTGGCGAAGCGCGGCGACGCGGTCGAGCCCGGCCAGACGCTCGCGCTTGTACACGGGCGCGACGAGGAATCCGCCGCCGCGGCTGTTGGCGAGGTTGGTTCGGCTTACGAACTATCGAGCGAGCAGCCGGAGCCGCGTTCCGTGTTGCTGGAGGTTGTCCGGTGACGGATGTCGGCTGGCTCCACGGCGAAGGCGGGCCGGGGGCTACGGTTCAGGTGCCAATGCGCAACGTCGAAAGAGGAGCCCTGTGTCTGCTGAGACTTTGACGGTCGTCGACAACCGGACCGGCCAGGAGTACGAGCTGCCGATCGTCGACGGCACGATCCACGCCACCGACCTTCGGAAGATCAGCGCCGCCGACGGCGACGGGGGCCTGATGTCGTACGACCCGGCCTACCTGAACACCTCTTCCTGTCGCAGCGAGATCACGTACATCGACGGTGACAAGGGCATCCTGCGCTACCGCGGCTATCCGATCGAGCAGATTGCGGAGAGTGCCACCTTCCTCGAGACGGCGTACCTCTTGCTGGAGGGCGAGCTGCCGACGAAGGTGCAGCTCGAGCAGTGGGAGAACGAGGTGCGGCTGCACACGTACGTCCACACGAACGTGACGAAGTTCCTCGAGGGCTTCCGCTACGACGCGCACCCGATGGGGATGCTGCTCGGCGCGGTTGGCGCGCTGTCGACCTTCTATCCCGACGCCAAGAACATCGCCGACCCTGAGAGCCGGCACCTGCAGCGGGTGCGCCTGATCGCGAAGATCCCGACGATCGCGGCGTTCATCTTCCGGCACTCGCGCGGGCTGCCGTACGTGTTCCCGCGCAACGACCTCGACTACATCGGCAACTTCGTCGACATGACGTTCGAGATCGGCGGCAAGCACGAACCGAACCCGGTGCTGCAGCGCGCGCTCGAGATCCTGCTGATCCTGCACGCCGACCATGAGCAGAACTGCTCCGCCAGCGCGGTGCGCAGCGTCGGCTCGTCGCAGGTCGATCCGTTCTCGGCGATCTCGGCCGGGATCGCAGCCCTCTACGGGCCGCTGCACGGCGGCGCCAACGAGGCGGTGCTGAAGATGCTCGACGAGATCGGCGACGTCAAGAACATCCCGGCGTTCATCGAGAGCGTCAAGGCGGGCCACGGCCGGCTGATGGGCTTCGGGCATCGCGTCTACAAGAGCTACGACCCGCGGGCGAAGCTGATCAAGACCGTCGCCGACCAGGTGTTCGAGCAGACGGGCCTGAACCCGAAGCTCGAGATCGCGCTGGAGCTCGAGCGGATCGCGCTCGAGGACGACTACTTCGTCTCGCGCAAGCTCTACCCGAACGTCGACTTCTACTCGGGCCTGATCTACCAGGCGATGGGCTACCCGACCGACTACTTCACCGTGCTGTTCGCGATGGGGAGGCTGCCCGGCTGGATCGCCCAGTGGGAGGAGATGCTCAACGATCCCGAGCAGAAGATCTCGCGGCCGCGCCAGACGTACATCGGCTACGACGAGCGTCCGTTTGTGCCGATGGCCAAGCGCTAACGGCGGCGGCTCATGCCGGAGCTGCCCGAGGTCGAAACGGTCCGGCGCCGGCTCGCGCCGCTCGTCGAGGGGCGGCGCTTCGACGAGGTCGAGATCACCGACGCGAGGCTGACGCGCCCGCACGACCCGGTCGAGGTCGCCCGTGAGCTCGCAGGCGAGCGAGTGGTCCTCGCCGACCGCCGTGGCAAGTATCTGATCCTCCGTTTCGAGTCGGGCCGGGCGCTCGTGATCCATCTGCGGATGACCGGCTCGGTGCTGCACCAGGCACGCGGCGAGCTCGCGCCCGATGCGCATCGGCACGCCGTCGTGCAGCTCGACGACGGGACGGATCTGCTCTACCGCGACATCAGGCGCTTCGGCACCTGGCTGCTGCTCGAGCCGTTGGAGGTCGACGCGTACATCGACGCGCGCGTCGGCCGGGAGCCGCTCGTGCGGGCCTACCAGGCGAAGCATCTTGCGGCAGAGCTGGCCGGGAGGCGTGCGCCGGTCAAGGCGGCGATCCTCGACCAGCGCACGGTGGCGGGCGTGGGGAACATCTATGCGGACGAGGCACTGTGGCGGGCGCAGATCCATCCGCTCACACCGGCGGCCGCACTCGACGCCGAGGAGGTGAAGGCGCTCCATCGTGGCATCCGGCAGGCGCTGCAACTGGGGCTGCGCCGGCAAGGCTCGACGCTGCGCGACTACCGGCTACCGGACGGAGGTAGCGGCAGCGCGCAGCACGAGTTCAAGGTGTACGGCCGGGGCGGCGAGCCGTGCGAGCGCTGTGGCACCCCGATCGACAAGATCCGGGTCGCCGGCCGCGGGACGTGGTACTGCCCGCGCTGCCAGAAGCTGCACGGCCCGGGTGTCTGACACCGCGGTTGTGTCAGACACCATTTCGCCTGCCGTGGGCTACCGAAGAGGGTGTCAGACACAAAAGCGGTGTCTGACACCCGGCGTTTACGCCTCTGCGAGCAGCGCGTCGAGCCGGCCTTCGCGGTCGAGCTGCCAGAGCTCCGTGTAGCCGCCGATCGGCGTGCCGCCGATCAGGATCTGCGGCACCGTCCATCCACCGGTCGCCTCGTGCACGCGGGCGCGGAAGGCAGGGTCGTCGTCGACGTTGATCTCCTCGTAGGCGAGGCCGCGCCCGTCGAGGAGCGCCTTCGCGCGGACGCAGTAGCCGCACCACGCGGTCGTATAGATCTGGATCGCCGCCATCCCTTCTTCCAACGGGAATCGTGCCTGAAGGATTCCCCGGAGCCGTCTCTAGACTGAGCTGAATGGCCGGGCGGACGTACAAAACAGAGGCGGTTGTACTCCGCTCGATCCGCTTCTCGGAGGCCGATCGGATCCTCCATCTCTACACCTCGGCCCGGGGCCGGATCGGCGCGATCGCCAAGGGCATCCGCAAAACGAAGTCGCGCTTCGGCGCGCGCCTCGAACCGTTGTCGCATGTCGAGTTGATGCTGCACGAGGGCTCGGGCGAGCTGCAAACGGTTACCGGCGTCGAGCTGCTGCACTCCCATCACGAGGTCCGCGAAGACAACTACCGCCTGAACGTCGGGATGATCGGCGCGGAGGCGATGCTGCGCCTCTTCGGTGAGCCCGAGGCGAACGAGCGGGCGTTCACCGCTTTGACCCGCTTCCTCGACCTGCTCGGCAGTGCTCCAAACAGTGCTCCGTCGTTCTCGACGCGGCCGGCGCTCGATCCGCTCGCGCTCTCGTTCCAGCTCAAGCTGCTCTGGGTCGCCGGCTACCTGCCGCACCTGACGAGCTGTGCGGAGTGCGGCTCGAACGCAGAGCTCATCGGCTTCTCGGCACGGTCGGGTGGCGCCGTCTGCGCCCCGCATGCGCGCGAAGCGATCAGGCTCTCGCCAGAAGGGCTGAGCGCGATCGAGCAGCTGCTCTCGACGCCGCTCGCGGATGCCGTGGCCGCGCCGCTCGGCGACCGAGCGCGTCGTGACGGCCTGGCGGTGATCACCGCGTCGTACGAGGAGCACGGCGGCTTCCGCTTGCGGACCGTGTCGGCATCAGCGTGAGGGCGCGAGCGGCTGGTCTCAGAAGGTGCTCGAAAGGCGCTCGACGAGCCAGGCCAGCGACAGCGGGTAGCGCGGCGTGAAGCCACGGTGACCGCCGGGGAACAGCTCGAAATGCACCGAGTCGGCGGAGACACCCGCGTCGAC
>Ga0207933_1002511_pt1 | contig 11743 bp, 10 predicted proteins | sample NGESurdeep092012_4_FD_184488 | JGI IMG/M metagenome (GOLD analysis project Ga0207933, IMG submission 184488) | Arctic peat soil microbial communities from Barrow, Alaska - NGEE Surface sample F53-3 deep-092012 (SPAdes) | ecosystem: Environmental > Terrestrial > Soil > Wetlands > Peat ... | reverse complement strand
GCCAGCCATGATCGCGGCGACCAACGCGCCAGTTCCGATTCGTTCGAGCGGTTGAATGGTGGCGAAACTCATCCAGGTCACTGCACGACGAATCACCGGGTGTTCAAAGAGTTCGTGAACCACATCCGAGGCGCTTTTGGCGCGAAGTGCTTTATATCTCGTGGACCACTCCTCGTCGGGGAGATCGAATCCCGCCTGAAAGTAGGCGTGGGCTACCTTGAGCCCGTCGTCCCACTCCGTCATCAAGTTGCGAAGGGCCTCGGCGTCGTGAGATGAGAAACGCTCGAACTCATGAGCCGTCGCCTCGACGTCGGGGTGGATGATCAACGCGTCAGCGTCCTCTATCGGAAACACCACGGCGGGATCGGTCACGAGGTACTGCAGACCGTAGGTCTCCTTGAGGCCGAGTTCGTCGTTCAAGAGTAAAGGATTGGACTGAATGACGACGTGGGCACTTGAACACGAATCGTGATGCCAACCCGGCAACGTCAGCTCCTCGGTGACGGTATTGCCGCCAATGATGTCACGGGCCTCAAGCACGGTGACGCGTAGTCCGGCCTCGGCAAGATAGGCAGCACACACCAACGCGTTGTGTCCGGCTCCGACGATTACGACGTCAACGTCCTGTGATGATTCGCTTGACACGCTTCTCCCACATTGAGTTAGGCAAAAATGTCAGAGTAGTTGCTTCGAACGCCCTGCTACCTTGGAGGCGTCAAAGGCACGTCACGTCTTGGCGCTTTTGCAGGGCCGTAGCTCAGTGGTTAGAGCAGGGGACTCATAATCCCTCGGTCGTGGGTTCGATCCCCACCGGCCCTACCCAGCCTCACTCAGTTCAACAACAGACTTCTCAAAAGTCATTTTCCGTAGTGGTAGCGAGATTGAAGCACCACGATGTCATCACCGTCGACGAGGTACACGAGTCGATGCTCTTCGTCAATCCGACGAGACCAGCAACCGGCTAAAACGTGCCGAAGTGGTTCAGGTTTGCCGATTCCTTCAAATGGACTTCGCACTGACTCCTCGAGCAGACGATTGAGGCGTTTGAGTATTGCCTTGTCGTTGGCTTGCCAGAAGAGGTAGTCCTCCCATCCAATGGGAGTGAAGACCAGTCGCACTACGGGAGTTCTTGAATACTTCGTTCGCCGGCGTTTGCTTGAGCCAGACTCTTTAGGAGTCGACGCGCATTGGCAGGTGAGCGCAAAAGCAATGCGGTTTCGTTGAGCGCATCAAAGTCGGCGCGAGCCATGAGTACGGCGTCCCCTCGCTTGGAGGTGATCTCAATCGGCTCCCGATTTTCGTTCACTTGCTCGATGAGGGGGAAAAGGTTCCTTCGAGCTTCGCTTGCTGTGATGGACATAGCGTCGATCTCCTTTCCGTTACTTGTACCATTTATCGTACCATATCGAGTAGCCACAGTTGTTACCGAAGCCTTCAGAAATCCCACAAAAAATCCCACGTACCAGACCGACCCCACGAGACGAAACCGACAGCACACGACACGAAAGCTTGAGATAGCAAGACGATTCCGACGCCATGAGACCAATTCGACCGATTACATCGCCCTCATAATCCTCCGGTCGTGAGTTAGATGCCCACGGGCCCTACATGCAGCCCTACTCAAGCTTTCCGAGAAGTTGCAACACTGTGACCAGGGATGATGAAGCTCCGGGTCCTCGAAAATCCTACGAACTCAGTAACTCCGACAGAGTCCGACTAACGGGTGGTTAACACCTTGATCAACTCGTGGTAATTTGCACAAACTTCCACAACATCAGTCATGTAAAGTGATAAGTAGTTGTGGATTATGGCGAAGTGGGGGAAGACAGTGTTGCCATCGGAGCGTCGACTGCAGATTGTGGATGAGATCCACGGCAGTGGCGTGGTGCGAGCCGAGCATTTGGCTAAGCATTTTGGCGTATCGCTCGAAACAGTTCGCCGGGATCTTCGTGACCTCGAACGCCAAGGACTTCTCCAGCGCGTGTACGGCGGGGCGACGTCGCCCGGCTTTCGCGCTGCGGAAGAGAACTTCGAACAGCGGTGCTTGCTACACCAGGACCGGAAAAGAGAAATTGCCGCGGCCGCGGTGGCGCTGGTTGAGCCCGACGAGACGATCTTCATCGACGTGGGAACAACCTGCCTGGAGTTCGCACGCTCGTTGCCGAGCGACTGGTCGGGTCGAGTCCTCACCAACTCTCTGCTCGTAGCGGTCGAACTCGCGGCGAGGCCCACCGTCGAGGTTCTCGTGACCGGCGGGCAGGTGCGCGGCGGTGACATGACCTGTAGCGGTCCTTTTGGTGCAGCGCTTCACGAGTGTTTTTACGTGGCTCGGGCATTCGTGGGCGCCGGCGGCGTGCACCCGGAGGCCGGACTCACCGACTATCACCTAGGCGAGGGCTCGCTGCGCCGGCTATGGCTCGAACGAGCGGTCACGTTCTACGTCCTTTCGGACTCCAGCAAGTTGGGCGTGATCGCACCTTTCCAGGTCGCCGCCACCCAAGCCTTGACTGCGGTGATTACCGACTGCGCCGAGCGCGGCGAGATCATCGAGGAGTTGCGCGAGCGTGGTACCGACGTCATTGTTGGACGTCCGGTCTCTCGCAAGAGCGATACGCAACCCGGCGCGTTACGGCACCGCCATTCACAGACTATAAATGCAAATTCCAAAAATATAAGGGGGGGAAATGAATTCAGTTCCGTTTAACGAGGTCTGTGCATGAAGGACAAGGCCACCAAATCTTCTGATTCGACTGACGACCGATCGCTCGCCGAGTTCGGTTATACCCAGCAGTATCGACGGACGCTTCGCTCGTTCCAGTCCTTTGCCATCGCGTTCTCGTTTATCTCGATCACGACGGGCATCTTTTCCACGTACGGCTTCGCTCTCACGACGGGTGGGCCTCGCGCTATCTGGACATGGTGGATCGTCATCGCCGGACAGACGCTCGTAGCCATTGTCTACGGGGCGTTGGCCGCCAAGATTCCCCTTTCGGGCTACTCGTACCAGTGGGCGACGCGACTCGCCAACGCCACCGTCGGGTGGTGGATTGGTTGGGTCTCGTTCGCCTTTCTCAGCATCGTGACGGTTTCGGTCGACTACGGCCTGGTCACTACGGCGATCCAGCCCTTGCTCGGCATCACGACGACGCCGCTCAACGCGGCCGTCTGGACGGTCATTGTGTTGATCGTTCAGGCGATACTGATCGTTGCCTCTACCGTCACGACGTCCAGAGTCAACGCCGCGGCGGTGGCGACGGAACTTCTCGGGATCCTCGGGCTCACGGTGGCACTCATCATCGCCGCCGCCGTGCGTCACGTGGGTCACTGGTCCAACCTGGTCTCGACCGGCGTCGTCTCCCACGCGGGCTACTACGGCCGACTCGGGCCGTTCATGCTCGCCACGCTGCTCGGTGCCTACACCATCGTTGGCTTTGAAGGCGCGTCCAACCTCGCCGAGGAGACCCACGAGCCGCGCAGGGTCGTGCCGAAAGCAATGATTCAAGCGGTGCTGCTGTCGGGCATACTCGGATTCGCGTTCCTGATGTCCTTGTCGTACGCCATGAAGAACATCTCGGCCGCGACGGCCAGCTCGGCACCCGTGTCCTTCATCATCCACAACGTCCTCGGTGGTCCGGTCGAGAAGATATTCCTGGTCTTCGTCTGCGTGTCGATCTTCGCCTGCGGCCTGGTGATCATGGTCACCAATACCCGACTCGTCTGGTCAATGGCCCGCGATAAGAGGCTTCCGGGTCACCACTTGTGGCGCCAGGTTCCCCGGGCGACCGGCGGACCTTCGTGGGCCACGGTGCTGGTCACGGTCATTGGGATCCTCATCGTGGTGGCGCTGCGCAATGACAGCACCGCCCTCGCTACGCTGTTCACCGCGTCGGCGATCATGCCCGCCCTGCTCTACGCGTCGACGGTGATTTTGTACATCTCGACTCGCCACCGCTACAAGACCGAGTCCGGATTCTTCCATCCCGGTCGTTTCGAAGTGCCGGTGGTGGTGGGGGCCCTGGTGTGGCTGGCCTACGAGTTGATTGTGCTGCTCTGTCCCGCAGAGTTCAGGTCCGCCCAGTACTACGTGCTCGGTTCGTTGGGTGTCGGCGTGATTGTCTACATCGCCATGCTCTTCATGGAGCCCCAAGCGATGCGGAGCACCAAGCTCGAGACGCTCAGCGAGTCCTCAAAAGAACCTGAGAATCGCGGGTGAATGTTCTCGCGATTGATCAAGGCACGTCGTCGACCAAGGCGCTAGTCATCGGCGAGGCCGGCGAGGTACTGTCACTCGCCGAATCGACGGTGGCCGTACGCTCGATCCCGGGCGGAGGGATCGAGCAGGACACGACGCAGTTGTGGAATTCGGTGGTAGAGGCCGGAAGCCGAGCGGTGGCCGAGGCTGGTGTCGGCGTGTCGGTGGTGGGCTTCGCCAATCAGGGCGAGACGGTTTTGGCGTGGGACCGTGCGAGTGGACGCCCGTTGAGCACGGCGATCTCTTGGCAGGATCGCCGTGCGAAGACCGTTAGCGATCGGTTGCTGAACCGCGCGGGCGAACTCACGGCGATTTCAGGACTGCCCCTCGACCCGTACTTTGCTGGGCCGAAAATGACGTGGTTGCGAGAAAACGCAACTCGTAAAGGAGTGATCACCACGACCGACTCGTGGCTGATTCATCAGATGACTGGCGCCTACGTGACCGACGCCACCACGGCGTCTCGAACGATGCTGGTCGATCTCAAGGCGCGCACCTGGTCGCCTGTTGCGTGCGAGGCTTTCGGGCTCGAGTTATCGCAACTGCCCGACATCGTGGGTTGCGCCGAACCAATCGAGGTCACCGACGTCTTCGGCTCGCCGATGACGGTCACGGGGCTCTGCGTTGATCAGCAAGCGGCCCTCGTCGGCGAGCGTTGCCTAGAGCAGGGCGACGCCAAGTGCACGTTTGGCACCGGCGCCTTCTTGCTCGCGAACTCCGGGGACGAGGCGCGTTGGTCGCGAAGCGGGCTGTCGGCGTCGATTGCTTGGCAGCTCGGTGACAGCGCTGCGTACTGCGTGGACGGACAGGTCTACACCGCGGGCGAAGCCATTGCCTGGCTCTGTCGCTGGGGATTTCTGGCCAAGCCCGAGGATCTCGACGTAGTCGGGGGTTCCGTGCGCGACAGCGCAGGCATCACGGTGGTGCCCGCGATGTGCGGCCTCGGCGCGCCGTGGTGGCGGCCCGAAGCCCTGGCCTCGATCGAGGGCATCAGCCTCAGCGTTGATCGCGCGCACGTGGTGCGCGCGACGATCGAGGGGTTAGCCGCGCAGGTGGCGCTACTCGCGCGAGCGGCCGGCCAGGATCTGGGGGTGCCCCTCACACGGCTGCAGGTCGATGGTGGGCTGACTCGTTCGCGAGTGCTGATGCAGACGCAGGCAGATCTTCTGCAGATTCCGGTCGAAGTGGCTCCTTCGCCGCACGCCACCGCTATGGGTGTGGGCGCGCTGGCTCGATTGGGCGCGGGCGACGGCAAGACTCTCTATGAGGTTGTTCCGGCCTTGCATTCTGTCCAGAGTTATCAGCCGGCCATCGAGGCGGACGAAGCGGCTGAGCGGCTCGCTCGATTCGAAGAGGCCGTGGATCGATGCCTCAGCGAACGGGGGGCGACGGGCCGTGAATAGCGCTGAGAGCTACGACGTGGCGGTCATTGGTGCCGGAGTGGTGGGCTGTGCCATCGCGCGCCAGCTGGCCCGCTACCAACTGCGCACGGTCGTCTTGGAAAAGGCCAACGACGTCGGCACGGGAACGTCCAAGGCCAATACGGCAATCCTGCACACCGGTTTCGATACAGTGCCCGGCACCCTTGAGTCCAGTCTGGTTCGTCGAGGTCATGATTTGCTGGCCGACTACGCTGCTCGTTCGGGCATAGCCCTCGAGAAAACTGGGGCCATACTCGTTGCGTGGGATCAAGAGCAGCTCGACCGACTCGACGGCCTCATCGAAAAGGTTCACACCAACGGATATGCGCCGGCTCGAAGAATGTCCACGGTCGAGCTGTACCAGCGCGAGCCTCACCTCGGCCCTGGCGCCACCGGTGCCGTTCATATTCCTGATGAGTGGATCATCTGTCCGTGGAGCACGAGCATTGCTTTCGCCACCGAAGCAGTGAGCGCCGGTGTGGAATTTCGCCTTGGTGTGGAAGTCGTAAACGCAACTCGCGACTTGGGTTGGTGGACGTTGACGACCTCGGGTGAGCCCGTTCAAGCCGACTGGGTGATTAACGCCGGGGGACTCTCTTCGGACTCTCTCGACCGCCTTTTTGGTCACGAGGGCTTCACCATTACTCCGCGCAGGGGCCAACTGATTGTTTTCGACAAGCTGGCGCGCTCCCTGCTCTCTTCGATCCTGCTACCCGTACCCACCGAGCGAACTAAGGGCGTGCTGGTCGCGCCGACCGTTTACGGCAACGTGTTACTCGGCCCCACGGCGGAGGATCTCTCTGATCGGCGCGACACGGCCTCCACGGCCGACGGCATCGCCGGGCTCTTGGGCGCCGGACGGGCGATTCTGCCCCGGCTGCTGGACGAAGAGGTCACCGCCACCTACTCGGGACTACGCGCGGCCACCGAACACCGTGATTTTCAGATTTCGACGGACACCGAGCGCCACTACGTCTGCGTGGGGGGTATCCGATCTACCGGGCTGAGCGCGTCGCTCGCCATTGGCGAATACGCCATCGAGCAACTGGTCCACGCTGGTGTTCGCCTGAGCGAAGTGGATCACGAACCAATGATTCCTCAGATGCCCCAGCTGGCCGAGCACGGAATCAGGCCGTACCAGAACGCCGAACTCATTGAGTCCGATCCCGCCTACGGCACGCTGGTGTGCTTCTGTGAGCGGGTGAGCGAAGGGGAGTTACGTGACGCCATGGCTTCGACACTGGCGCCATCGGACCTCGGTGGGCTAAGCAGACGCACCCGGGTAACGAACGGTCGATGCCAGGGCTTTTACTGTGGGGCGGGGGTGGCGGCTCGCCTCGCTGGTATGAAACCGTGAGGCAATCGGTCCAGCAGGTTGACGCTTTGGTCGTTGGCGGCGGCCCCGCTGGACTGGCGGCCGCGTTGGCGCTGCGGACAGGCGGTGCGCAGAGCGTGGTGGTGGTCGAACGCGAGGTCGAAGCGGGTGGCGTCCCGCGTCACTGCGAACACATTGGATTTGGCGTGCGGGATTTGCGACGATTCTTGACCGGCCCGCAGTACGCACGTCGTTGGGTCGACAAGGCCGCCGACGCCGGCGTCGACATTTGGACTCGCACGATGGTGACTGGTTGGGCGGGCGAGCGCCACGCCGAGTTAACGGGCCCCCTCGGTCGCCGCGAGATCGTCGCCAGGACCGTGGTGCTCGCGACCGGGGCGCGCGAACGACCTCGGTCGGCCCGTCTGATTCCCGGGACCCGTCCCGCGGGAGTGTTTACGACCGGCCAGCTGCAGCAGTGGGTGTATCACGAGAAAATGCCCGTGGGCCAGCGGGCCCTAATTGTCGGGGCCGAGCACGTTTCGTACTCGGCCGTCTTGACTTTACGCCACGCGCGAGTGCGCCCGGTTGCCCTCGTCACCGATTTGAAGCAAAGCCAGACCGTCCGTCCCTTCGACTTCTTCGTTCACGCCGGACTTCGGGTGCCGTTGATGACCCACACGTCGCTTGGCGCCATTTTGGGTCGCGAGCGAGTAGAGGGGGTCGTGCTCTACGACGCGAATGGTAAGGCTCGCGAGATGGCCGTCGACACCATTGTCTTTACCGGAGACTGGATCCCCGATTGCGAGCTCGCTCGACTCGCCAATTTGGAAATGAATGTGGGCACCAACGGTCCGGGTGTCGACGCAGACGGGCGAACCTCTCTGGACGGAATATTTGCCGCTGGCAATCTGGTCCACCCCGTTGAAACGGCCGACGTCGCGTCTACGCGGGCCTCGCTGGTTGGCGCCGCCGCCGCCGCATGGTTGCGCAGTAGCGACGACCAGTCATTGTTTGGTGACTCGGTTCGGTTCATAAGTACCGAACCGTTGAAGTGGATCTCCCCGAATTTGGTCCGCGCCGGGCAATTCTCTCGCCAGCCCGTGTTGTTGCGCTCAACTCAGTTTCTCGATCATCCCCGTATTCACATTCAGCAGGGCGCTCGAACTCTCGCGACGTACGGCTTGCGAAAGATGATTCCAAATCGGTCACACCATATTCCTTCCGATTGGTATCGCTCCGTGGATTTTGACGGCGGCCCAGTAACGGTCACGGTTTCTACTGATGGTTGAATCGCCAGGTGCTCACCGGCACGTCACTGCGATCTGGACCCGGCATCAGAGGTCGGTCGTGCCAGTGCACGGTGACAGATCGGAGCGCATGACGTACTGTAGATGCGCAGCAGAGTACTGGGGAACTGGTTAAAGTGGGTGATCGAATTGCTGGCAGGGTTTGCGTAGTTACAGGAGCCGGGTCCGGGATCGGGCGGCCTTCGGCCATCAGGCTCGCGGAAGAGGGCGGTCGCGTCCTGTGCACCGATCTAAACGGCGCCTCTGCGGAGGAGACGGTTGAACTGGCACGATCTGCGGGGGGCTTTGCTAGCTCTCGACAAGTTGACGTGAGCGATTCAAGAGTTGTTGACGCGATGATTGCCGACGCAGTCGAGCAGTACGGAAGGCTTGACGTGCTGGTGAATAACGCCGGAGTCAATATTCCGGGCGTCCTGCACGAAGTGACCGACGAGGTAATTGACCGAACTTTGGCAGTGAACGTGAAGGGGCAGATCTATGGGTGCCGAGCGGCGATTCCTCACATGCTCGCGGGAGGCGGCGGTTCGATAGTCAACATCTCGAGCGTGAATGGCCTCGTCTCAGAGCCATTTCTCGCCGTCTACTCGGCGTCGAATGGTGCCTCAGTCATGCTCACGAAGGGAGTCGCGCTCGATTACGCGAAACGCGGAATTCGTTGCAACGTGATCTGCCCGGGTTGGGTTGACACCCCAATCAACTACGCGCACGCCGAGATGCTTGGCGGCCTCGCTCACGTCTACGAGACAATCGATTCCTTCCAACCGATAGGCCGACCAGGCGAGCCGCGCGAAATCGCGAACGTTGTTCTCTTTCTCGCCTCCGACGAAACGAGCTTCATGACGGGAAGCGTCATCGCAGTCGACGGGGGCATGACCTCCCAGTAGTTGGCCGCATTCTGGCTCTCGCAAATGCCGAGACAAGGCTTCTTGGAGTTCTGGGATCGTTTCGCGCCTATCCGATGGGGTGTGGTGGAAGTGCATTCGACTTCTGGTGAGCTCAGCTATGTCGTAAGTCTCCAGTGCGTGGTAGCAGATCCCAGCTCGTCGTGGCTCCGATACCAATCAGGAACTAAGCGGGCCGAGTCGTTAGTAGAAGGTTGCAGACCTACGTCGGGCCGGCATGAGCCCCCACGCGACGATTGCCATTCAGAAAATCCCACGGAAAATCCCACATACCAATCCGACACCACCGGACAGATCCGACACCACCGGACGAGTTTTCGTTCAAATCCGGACAGATCCGACACCACCAGACAGATCCGACCGAATGCATCCACCTCATAATCCCTCGGTCGTGGGTTCGATCCCCACCGGCCCTACCAAGCCTTATCAAGTCGTCCTCCCAACGACTCTTTCGGGTGCATTGAAACATACAACGCACCCTAAGTGGACCCGTTCGCTGTGGTCTTATCACCTCACTGATCTTGATAAAGACGCTGGAGCAAAAGGTGGGGATATCTTCCCCCGAGTACCCCGTCGCTCGGGTCAGCATTGCTGTAATCTCACTCGAGGGCACCGCGGGTGTGAACAGATAGCCCTGACCAAGTTGACAGCGCAGAATGCGCGGGCGCTGTAGCTGTTCTCGCCAGACTCAATCGGTGTTGTCGGTGTGGATGTGATATAGCCTGTTACTTGATGCGCTATCTCGCGAGCCATTTCGTGTGGCGACGATTGTTCTTGTCATGACGGGTGGCGCAGATTCGCCACCTTCGACAGGCGAATCGGAGCCGCGAAGGAATGCAGCGACGCACTCCGAGTCAACGGACCGGACCACCGAGCGCGTCGCACTCGGGAATGCACTCGAAGAGCGAACTGACGACATTGTCAGCTGGTGCCAGTTGGAGTTCGCAAAGCATTCGGGGGCCACACTGGAAGAAGTGATTGCGTCACAGTCCGGGTGGGATATGCCCTCGCTGGCGGTGCATTCAATCGCCAACTGGCTCAAGAGTGGTGTTTCGGCCAACTTCGTTGACCGCGAACAAATTGCCTCACTGGGAAAGGCGGCAGCGAAGCGGAGGAATGTGCCGATGTCTTCGGTCCGAATCAGAGAGCAACCGGATGCTGAGCCCGGTCCCGGTCCTGCCCTGCAAGGAGATTCGCCCTTGCAGTTGTCGGTCGCTCTCATAACCAGGCTCAACCTCTGGTGGAGCGAAGCGACTCGCACGGTGCTGGCCGAGGAGGGCGCCCGGTTGAAGATCAGCGTTGCCACGCTCGATGAAGCCTGCGAAATGGTGGTGAAGAGTTGTCACTCGAGTCTGGTGCGCATGGCAAAGCAGTTCGACGCGGAGTTCAAGTCCCTCTACGAGCGGCTGTCCAACCTTGCGCTCCACGACTCGCTTACGGGCCTGGCCAATCGCGCCACACTGGTCGAATGGCTCGACCGAGCGATTGCTCGATTGGCGCGGCACCCGGGAGGGCTAGTCGTGGCCTACTTGGACGTGGATAACTTCAAAGAAGTGAATGATGCTTACGGCCACGCATGCGGGGACGAAGTGCTCGTCGAGCTGGCTTCGCGTTTGGTCGCCCAGATGCGTCCCGAGGATGTCGTCGCTCGTATCGGAGGTGACGAATTCGTCGCTGTTTTCGGCGACCTGTCCGATCCGTTAGATGCCGCGCAGCGGATGGCCGAGCGATTGCACCACATGGTCGCAGAGCCAGTGAGAGTGAACGGAAATGATCTCCACATGACTATCAGTGTCGGGATCGCCGTCGTTCAGGGACCCGAATGCCATTCTGATGAGGTCCTCGCTCAGGCCGATGCGGCCATGTACTCGGTCAAGAAGACGGGACTTAACAAGATTGTCACGGTGGAAGTCGGATCACCCAATCGGCCCGCTTAGCCAGGGCCAGTGCACTCCAATGTGCGCCGGAGCGGAAAAAGTCCCGATTCGTCTACCAACCTGTCTTCACAGCTGAGGATCTTATTCTCGTCGGATTCGAAGGACTGATGCACCGGGACCCCGACACGAGCCCCGTATCAACCGTCGGACCGCCAATGTCTGGTTGCAGACCTGTTTCGTCAAGCCCGCGAGATGAAACCACACGTGGCTTCGGATGCGCTTCTTCAATCCCACGTTTCATCCGACATACCAATCCGACACCACCGGACGAATCCGACACCACCGGACAAAATCTTCAGACATTTTCGGACCATTCCGACGGCACCGGACCAGTCCGACCGTTTGCTCCCACCTCATAATCCCTCGGTCGTGGGTTCGATCCCCACCGGTCCTACCGGAAAAAACACGGTCACCGACGGTCCTTCCGGGGATGGAGGGATTCGCCGCGAGCGAGCATGTCGACGTACTCGGCCAACTTGCGGTCCCGGGTCGTCGGGCGCTTGACAGCGTTGAGTCGGTAGACGATGGCGAAGCGGTTGGCCGCGTCCAACTGGTCGAACGTCGCGGCTGCGGCGGGATTGGCCGCCAGCGCCTGAGTTAGATCGG
>Ga0207933_1002510_pt1 | contig 11743 bp, 8 predicted proteins | sample NGESurdeep092012_4_FD_184488 | JGI IMG/M metagenome (GOLD analysis project Ga0207933, IMG submission 184488) | Arctic peat soil microbial communities from Barrow, Alaska - NGEE Surface sample F53-3 deep-092012 (SPAdes) | ecosystem: Environmental > Terrestrial > Soil > Wetlands > Peat ... | reverse complement strand
CTCCGCCGGTGGCACCGGCTCGAGCCGGCGTGCTCGGTATTCTCCATGCCGACACCGGACGGACAGTTGGTCGGGGCCAGCCCGGAACTCCTGGTCGAGCGCACCGGGCGTCGGGTGCACAGCCGGCCCCTGGCCGGGACCACCGATCGGGCCGACGACACGCAGGGGGTCCTCCCCCGCGAGCTGCTGTCGTCGGTCAAGGACAGCGCCGAGCACGGCATGGTGGTCGAGGCCATCGGAGCGGCCCTGCGTCCGCTGTGCTCAGCACTCGACGTCCCTCGGCGACCTGACCTGGTCCACCTGCACACGATCACCCATCTGGGCACTTCGGTATCCGGGACCCTGTCCGCCCGCTCGGACGGCTCGGTGCCCACCGCCCTCGAGCTCATGGCCGCCCTCCACCCCACCCCGGCGGTGGGCGGGGTGCCCCGCGACCGGGCCCTCGCCGTCATCTCCCGCCTGGAGCCCGACCCCCGGGGTCATTACGCCGGTCCGGTGGGGTACGTCGACGCCAGGGGCGACGGGTGCTGGATGCTGGGGATCCGGGCCGTCACGGTGGACGGACCGTCCGCCCGACTGGCTGCCGGGGTGGGCGTGGTCGAGGGCTCCGACCCCCGCACGGAACGGGTGGAGACCGTGCTCAAGCTGGCGGCGGCCTTCGACGCCCTCGCCCCGGGTGTCCCCTTCTCCACCTCGGACCGGCCGGCCGGTCGTCCGTCGCCTCCGGACGACTATGAAGCCCACGAGGCCGTCGGCTGACCCACGGTGGGGCCGAGGTCGGGACGCCGTCGAGGGCCACGCCGGCCTCACCCGGTGGGGGCGATGCTCCGGATCACCTCGGCCAGGGCCTCGGGGTCGTCACGGGCCACGAAGTGACCGGCCCGGGGCAGCACGGTCAGGGCCGCTCCGGGGATGGCGTGGGAGAGGGTGACGGCGGCCCGGTGCGGCACGACCAGATCCCACCGGCCCGAGACCACGGCGACGGGTAGGTCGAGCGCGCCGAGGGCCGCCGCCACGGCGGGCAGCTCGTCGGTGAGGGCCCGCTGTTCGACCATGAAGGTCCGCCGGTGGCGTCCGAGGACACCCCGCCCCCCGGCCAGGGCCCCCCGGTCGGGCAGGGCGGTCTCCACCTGTCGGCGATAGCGGGCGGGGACGTGACCAGTGAAGCGACGGAGACGGGGCAGGACCTCGCCGATGCCCACCAGTCCGGCCACGGTGAGTGCGTCGCCCACCCCGCGGTAGGTGAGCCAGGTGTCCAGGGCGGTGAGGCTGTCCGCAGTGCAGGCCGCCCCCACCAGCACCAAGTTGCGGACCACCGTCCGGTGGTGGGTGGCCAGCAGGACGGCCACGCCACCAGACCAGCTGTGGGCCACCACCGTGGCCGGCGCCGCCCCCTCCGCTTCGATGAAGGCGGCGATGATCTCCGCGTTGTCGGCCAGTCCCCGGGCCTCCCCCGCCGAGGCGCCGTAGCCGACGCGGTCGGGGGCCAGCACCCGGAACTCTCCCACCAGTCGGTCGGTGACCGGGCCCCACGATGCTCCCGAACCGGGCTGCCCGTGGAGCATGACGACCGGCGGCCCGGTCCCGCGGTCAATGGATGCCAGCGTCCTGACGGCTCCCCCCTCCGTTGGCGGCCTGGTCGGCGTAGAGGGGCAGGACGACCTGGAACGTCGAGCCCCGGCCCAGCTCGGATTCCACGGTGGCGGAGCCCCCGAAGGTGCGGGCCAGTGTGGCCACGATGAACAGCCCCAGACCGGAGCCCCCGTCGAGCCGGGCACCGTCGCCTCGGTAGAACCGGTCGAAGACGTGCCGCGACTGCTCGGTGCTCATGCCCGGTCCCCGGTCCCGCACCTCGAGGACGGCTTCCTCACCGCGTACGGCCACGCCGACCTCCACCGGGGTGCCCTGGGGGGTGTGGGCCAGGGCGTTCCCGAGCAGGTTGTGCACCATCTGCTCGAGGCGGGCGTCGTCCCCAGCCACCGGGACCTCGGTCGGGGCGAACAGCTCGATCGGACGGGTGGCGTCGAGGGTCTTGGCGTCGGTCACGGCTTCAGCGGCCACGGCGGCCAGGTCGACGCGGTGGCGGGGAGGCTCGGGACCCTCCCCCTCCCGGGCCAGGACGGCCAGGTCGCCGACCAGCGCACCCATACGGGCCGCCTCTTTCTCGATGCGGGCCAGGGCGCGGTCGCGATCCGCCTCGTTGCTCAGGGCGTCCTTCCGGAGGAGTTCGGAGTAGCCCCGGATGGAGGTCAGGGGGGTCCGCAGTTCGTGGGAGGCATCGGCGAGGAAGCTCCTCAGGCGGTCCTCGGACAGCGCCCGCTGGGCGAAGGCCGTCTCGATCTGGGCCAGCATCCCATTGAGGGCCCGACCCAGCCGGGCGATCTCCCCATCGCCATCGGCGGGCTGCACGCGGCGGGTCAGGTCCCCGGCGGCGATGGCGTCGGCCTCCTTGGCCATGGCCTCGAGCGGGCGGAGACCCTGCCGGATGAGCAGGGTCATCAAGACGAGGAGAGCGGCCAGCAGGCTGAGGGACACGGCCAGTTCGATGGTCCGGAGGGAGTTCAACGTGGCGTTGACCGTGGTCAGCGTGGTCGCCACCACCAGGGTCCGTCCGGGCAGGGCGGTGGCCTGCAGACGGTACTGGGGGCCGTGTCCGCCGGTCGACGGGACGGTGACGGAGTCCGAGCTCGGCCGGTAGGCCCGGTCGGACCGGTCCGGGTGGGTGGCCGATTCCGACGGGACCGTGGCCACGAGGGGCAGGTTCGTGGGCAGGGCCGGTCTCGGATCGGCCGCCGACTGGGTGTCGGAGGGCCGGGACACCACCACATGGGTGGTGGTGTCGATGATCTCCACGTACAGGTCCGGGTCCACGTGGGTGTCGATGGAGGCCGGGGTGATGGTGAACCGCCGCTGGTCGGCCCGGGCCACGAAGCTGGCCATCTGGCGGCTGGCCGCGGTGAGATGGTCGTCCACACGGCCGTAGAGGTACGAGTGGAGGGACGTCAGGGTGATGATGTCGAGGGCGGCCAGCCCGACGGCCACCAGGCCGATCATGGTGACCAACAGCCGCCGCCGCAGCCTCACGGGCGGGGCTCTCGCAGGCTGTAGCCCACCCGTCTGATGGTGTGGATCAGCGGCGGGTCATAGCAGTCGACCTTCTTGCGCAGGTACGAGATGTAGATCTCGACGATGTTGGAGTCCCCCACGAACCCCTCGTCCCACACCGCGTCGAGGATCTGAGGTTTGGACAGCACCTGACGGGCGTTCCGCAGCAGGAAGTGGAGCAGTTTGAACTCGGTGGCCGTCAGGTCGATGGGGTGATCGCCGCGCCAGACCTCGTGGGTGCCGACGTCGACCACCAGATCGCTGAAGCGCAGCCGACCCTCATCGGGGAACTCCTCGAGACCGGTGCGGCGGAGGACGGCGCGAATCCGGGCCACCAGCTCGTCGATGCTGAACGGCTTGGTCACGTAGTCGTCGCCCTGGGCCAGACCGGCCAACTTGTCCACGGTGGCGTCGCGGGCGCTGAGGAACAGCACGGGCGTCACCACGTGCTCGGACCGGAGCCGCTGGCATACCTCGAAGCCGTCGATGTCGGGGAGCATCACGTCGAGGACGATCAGGTCGCAGCGACCGGATCGGGCCTTGTCCAGGGCGTCGTACCCGTTCGACGCCTCCTCGGTGGCGAACCCCTCGAACCGTAGGGCGGCGGTGACCACGTCGGTGATGTACGGCTCGTCGTCCACCACCAGGATTCGTCCGGCGACGGTCATGGGAGGGGCGACATGTCCCGGACGGGTGCCGGCCGGCTCCGGACCCGCTCCACCAGGCGGAGGAGGCCCCACCAGGTCACGAGGCCCAGTGCCTCGACCACGATGAAGGTGGACATCTTGGACTCTCCGTCGACCCGGTCCACGAACCGGATGGGCACCTCGGTCACCGAGGCCCCGGCCCGCCTGGCCTGGTAGGTCATCTCGATCTGGAACCCGTAGCCGTCGGCCCGGATCCGGTCCAGCTCGATGCGGCGGAGCACCGAGGCCGAGTAGGCGCGGAACCCCGAGGTGGAGTCGGCTACGCCGAGGCCCAGGAGTGCCGAGGCGTAGGCGTTCCCGCCCCGGGACAGGAGCCGACGGTGCCACGCCCAGTTGGGGATGACACCCCCGGGCACGTACCGGGAGCCCACGGCCAGCTCGCACTCACTGGACAGGGCGGCGACCAGGCCGGGAAGGGCCTCGGGCTCGTGGGACAGGTCGGCGTCCATCTCGATGCAGGCGTCGAACCCCCGGTCGAGACCCCACCGGAACCCCGCCCGGTAGGCGCTACCCAGGCCGGACTTCCCGTGCCGGCGCATGACCTCGACGCTCCCGAGCTCCTTGCCCAGCACCTCGGCGGCGTCGGCCGTGCCGTCGGGACTGCCGTCGTCCACCACCAGCACGGTGGCGTCGGCCAGGGCGGCCCGGATCCTCCGGAGCACCCGTTCGATGTTCTCCGCCTCGTTGTAGGTGGGCAGCACCACCAGAACGTTCATCGGCGCAGCTTACGAGACCGGCCCCCGGAGCATCGGTGCAGGGGTGCGCCCCGGCCGGCCCTCATCCCGGGTCCAGGGACGGCTCGGGTCGCGGGTCCCCGGGGCCGGCGTCGGACGGCGGGTCGGGAAGGCCATCGGAGGCCCGGGTGCGCTGCCAGATCTCCCGGGAGACCACCTGGATGGCCCCGCCCACCGGGATGGCCACCAGGGCCCCGGTCAGAGCCCCGAGGGTGGATCCGAACACTCCGCCCAGGTTGGCCCCCACCAGGACGGCCAGCAGTACCCACAAGGGGTTCATCCGGACGGTCCGGCTCATGACCACGGGATAGAGGAAGTGATTCTCCACCAGCTGGAAACCGACGAACACGATGGCCATGACCACACCGGCCGTGGGTGAGTGGAGCAGGGCGATGATCACACTGGGAACCCCGGCGATCAACCCGCCCACCAGGGGGATCATGGCCACCAGAGCCACCCACAGCCCGATCAGGAGCGCGAAGGGAACGCCCAGGATCAGCAGGGTGACCAGGACCACGATACCGAAGAGCACGGAGAGGGCGATGGTGCCGAGGACGTACGAGGTCACCGACCTCGACACCCGGTGGGCGATGGCCTCCACCATCTCCCTCCGGTCCGCCCGCATGTTGTCGAGCACGCCCCGGCGCAGATTGGGGGCCTGCAGCAGCATGAATAGAGTCAGGAAGGCGATGGTGGTGATGGCGAGGAGGGTGGACAGCACGCCCTTGGCCAGGTTGGTGCCGACGTTGAGGGCCGGGGCGCCAAGGTGGTTGGCCGCCGTCTTGAGCTTGGGGGCGTTCTTCTGCACCCATGACAGCAGGTGGAACTTCTGCAGGGTGTGGGCCAGCCAGCCGTGTCCCTTCTGGACCTGGTCGACCATGGTGGGCAGGCGCTCGGCCACATGGGTGAGCGAGTTGACGAGGGGATAGCCCAAGAGGCCCAGGAGGCCGGCGAAGGCCAGGGCCGCCCCGGCCAGGACCAACCCGACCGCCGTGCCCCGTCGGAACCGGTGGCGTTGGAGGAAGTTGACCGACGGGTTGAGGACCAGGGCCATGAAGGCGGCGATGAGGATCCAGAGGATGACCTCGCGGAGGCGCCCGATCAACCGGTAGGCCACCCAGGTGGCGATGACCACGCCGTCGATGGTCAGGATGGTGCGGAGGGGTACCCCTTTGGCCGAGGCCGCCGCGAAGAGCCGGTCCCGCCTCGGGGCGTCCGGACCCACCTCCCGGTCCTGCCGTTCGGCCGGCGTCTCGTTGATGATGGTGGTGGTGGGTCCGTGGGTGGTGACGTGGGACACCGCCACCGGCCCGTCGAGGTCGTCCGGAGGCGGTTTCCCCGGCCCCTCCATGACCCCGCCCGGGACCCCGGACGGCCCTCCGGCGACGTCTGGATCCCTGTGGACCGGCTCCGTCACCCGGCCAGCATGTCAGGTCCAGGGGGGTCTGGCGTGTCAACATGGTCGTGATGGAGGGCGAGCAGCCAGACGTGACCGCTCAGCCGCGTCGGCGGTGGTGGCACCGGGGACCGTTCGTCCGACGTGAGGTACGCCTCAGCGTCGGCACGCTGTTGGTCTTCCTGTTCGTCTTCTACGTGGCCCTCCCCCTGCTGGCCGGCCACCGGGCCGAAGTCAACTCACTGGCCCACATCCACATCGGCTACCTGGCCCTCGGGGTCCTCCTCGAGATCGGCGCCCTGGTGGCCTACACCCAGTTGACCCACGCCGTGCTGCCTCCCGACGGACCCCGCCGGTTCCGCCTGTTCCGCATCAACCTGTCCACGCTGGCCCTCAGCCACGTCTCGCCCGGCGGCACCGCCCCGGGGGCCGCCCTGGGCTACCGGCTGCTCACCCAGTCCGGGGTGTCCGGGTCCGATGCCGGGTTCGCTCTCGGGACCCAGGGCATCGGTTCGGCGGTCGTGCTGAACGTCATGTTCTGGTGTTCCCTCGTGGCCTTCCTGATCACCCACGGATTCCACGCCCCGTCCAGCCACCACGGCGGCCAGTCGGAGTCGGCCACCATCCTCGTGGTGGTGGCCGCGGCGATCGGTGTGGTCCTGCTGGGGGCGTTCGGGAGCCTGTTCTACCTGCTGACCCGGGGCCAGGAACGGGCCAGCCGGGTGATCCGCCGCGTAGCCGGACGGATCCGGTTCCTCGACGCCGATCGCACCACGGCCCTGGTGGAGCGCCTGGCCGACCGGTTCGCGGCGCTGATGCGGGACCGGTCGCTCACCCGACGGGCCATCGGATGGGCGGCGGCCAACTGGGTCCTCGACGCCGCATCCCTCTGGGTGTTCATCGCCGCCTTCAGCCACTTCATCTCCCCGGTCGACCTGCTCATGGCCTACGGGCTCGCCAACATCTTGGCGGCCATCCCCATCACGCCGGGGGGCCTCGGCGTGGTGGAGTTCGTGCTGGTCTCCATGATCACGGGCTTCGGCCCCACCGCCGGACAGGCGCTGTCGGCGGTTCTGGCCTACCGGGCCGTGAACTTCTGGCTCCCCATCCCCTTCGGCGGCATGGCCTACGCCTCACTCGAATTCCAGCGTCGGCCGAGCTACTTCCGGTTCCGGCAGTACCTCCACCGACATACCGACCACCGCCGCCGGGTCTCAGTGCGGGTCGGGCCGGCCGGCGCAGCGGTCCAGACCGACGACCCCGAGTCGATCACCGCCACCGGGGCGCCCGCCGTTGCCACCACGGTGGCTGCCGAGACGTCGGCGGCCTCGGTGTCGACGTCTCCAGCGAGGGCGGGATCCCTGCGGAATCCGGCGTCGAGCCGGGCAGTGGTACCTGGGCCGCGTGGACCTCGGGTACCGGAGCCGGCACCCTCCGCCGGGTCCTGGGTACCGTCCGGCTCCCGGCACGGCGAGACCGCCACGATGCGAGGGCCTGCGTTTGAAACTGATCCTGCAGGCTGACGCCCAGTCCGTGCGGCGGGAGGTCCTCGGCCACCCGCACCCAGCGGCCATCGGACCGGAGCTCCCACGAGTTGGCCTGGTCGAGCAGGGCCCAGTCGAGCAGGCCGGCCAGACGCCGCTGGAGGCCGGGATCGGCGATGGGCACCACCACCTCCACCCGGCGGTCCAGATTGCGCTCCATCAGGTCGGCCGAGCCCAACCACACCCGCACCGGACGTCCGGCCAGCCCCCCGAAGCAGAACACCCGGGAGTGCTCGAGGTAGCGGCCCACGATGGACCGGACCCGGATGCCCTCCGAGAGCCCGGGGACGCCGGGACGGAGGCAGCACCGCCCGCGGACCACCAGATCGACCGAGACCCCGGCCCGTGACGCCCGGTAGAGGGCGTCGATGACGTCCGGGTCGGTCAGGCCGTTGGTCTTGAGGACGATCCTCCCGTCGGCCCCGGCCCGGGACTCGCGCTCGATGGCCTCCACCAGGCCGGAGCGCAGGGTCAGGGGGGCCACCATCAGCCGGCGGAAGGGCGGCGGCTCCCCCGATCCGGACAGCAGGTTGAACAGCTCGCCGATCTCTGCCCCGATCTCCGGATCGGCGGTGAATAGGCCCAGATCCTCGTAGGCCCGGGCGGTGGCGGCGTTGTAGTTCCCGGTGCCGAAGTGGCAGTACCGGCGGACCTGGTCGCCCTCCCGCCGGATGACCAGGCAGATCTTGGCGTGGGTCTTGAGGGTGGCCAGGCCGTAGATCACCTGCACCCCGGCTTCTTCGAGGGCACGGGCCCAGGCGATGTTGGCCTGCTCGTCGAAGCGGGCCTGCAGCTCGACCACCGCGGTCACCTGTTTGCCGGCCTGCGTGGCCCGGATGAGTGAGGCCACCACCGGACTGTCGGTCCCGGTCCGGTAGAGCGTCTGCTTGATGGCCAGGACGGCGGGATCCTCGGCGGCGGCGGCCACGAAGGCCTCGACCGAGCCGCTGAACGACTCGTAGGGGTGCTGGACGAGGACGTCCCGCTGGCCCAGGACGGTAAAGAGGTCGACCCCGCCGGCGAAGGACGACGGGGTGACCGGGGTCCAGGGCTCAGCCGAGAGGTCGGGTCGGTCCAGCTCGACCAGGTCGGCGAGTCCGCCCAGATCGAGGGGAGCGTCGGACAGGTACACACTGTCCTCGGGCACCTCCACCTCGGCCATCAGCATCTCGAGGAGGTCGGTGGAGATACCCGAGGAGATTTCGAGGCGGACGGTCTGCCCGAACCGCCGGCGGTGGAGTTCGAGCTCCAGGGCGGCCAGCAGGTCGTCGGCTTCATCCTCGTCCACGGACAGATCGACGTTGCGGGTGACCCGGAACACCTGGTGCTCCTCGATGCACATGGCGGGGAAGATGCTGTCGAGGTGGGCGGCCACCAGCTGCTCCACCGGCACGAAGCGCCTCCCGTCGGGCAGGGGCACCAGACGGGGAAGCAGGGACGGGACCTTGACCCGGGCCATGCGCTCCTCGCCGGTGAGGGGACTGGACACCCGGACCACCAGATTGAGGGAGAGGTTGGAGATGTAGGGAAACGGGTGTCCCTGGCCCACGGCCAGCGGCGTGAGGACGGGGAAGATCTGCTGGTGGAAGCGATGGGCGAGGTGGCGACGGTCCGATTCGTCCAGGGCGTGCCAGTCCGAGAGCTCCACCCCGGCGGCGGTCAGCGCCGGGGCCACCTCGTGGCGGAACAGGTGGCTGTGCCGACCCACCAGCTCGGTGGCCCGGGTGGTGATGGCGGCCAGCTGCTCGCGGGGGCTCATCCCGTCGGGCGACCGGGCCCGTAGTCCGGCGGCCACCTGGTCCTCCAGGCCGGCCACCCGAACCTGAAAGAACTCGTCGAGCCCGTCGGCGAAGATGGTCAGGAACCTGACCCGTTCGAGGAGCGGGAGCCGGTCGTCGGCCACCAGGTCGAGGAGCCGGTCCCCGAAGTCCAGCCACGAGAGCTCCCGGTTGAGGTACCGCTCCGGGTCGGCCAACGAGGGCGGGGCAGCCGGCCCCGGTGACCCGATCTCGGTCCCGACGGACCCGCCGGCGCGCAGCACGGGCCAGAGGGCCCCCCGGCGACGCTCGGGCCTCCAGGTCGACCGCTCCTTGTCGGTGCCTGTCCGGGGCAGGTCGGCCGGGAAGGCCGTCCCCCGATCGCCTACCACGGATTCCCTGGTGAAGTGGGCTCCACCGGCTCCGGCCGGCTCCGGAACCGGCGCCTCGTCGCCCCTCCCCCGGCTCCACCGAATCCGCCCGTGGCGGCGGTAGGCTCGCCCGGATGCCGGTGTTGACGTTGCGCTCTTCTTCGACCAAGCGCCCTCACCGGGCCTTCAAGGCACGGCGCCGGACCGAGCTGGGACTGCTGGTGGGGGCCTCGGTGATCATCATCGCCGCCTACATCTTGATGATCCTGGGCAACACGGCCAAGGTCCCCGCTGACGTGGTGCCTCTGATGGTGGGCATGCTGCTGCTCGGAGGGATCGCCCATATCGCCAACCGTATCTTCGTACCCAGTGCCCACCCGGTGATCCTCCCCATCGCCTTCCTGCTCAACGGCTTGGGCTACGTGATGATCTTCCGGATCGACCTCGGGCTCAACAAGTCGTTCGCACCGCTGCAGGCGGCCTGGACCGCCGGAGGGGTGGCGGCCTACGTGGTGACCCTGGCCATCGTCCGGCGGTCACGGGACCTCGACCGCTACCGGTACCTCCTGCTGGCCGGTGGGGTGCTCCTGTTGCTGCTCCCGCTGGCCCCCCATCCCATCGGCGCCACCATCAACGGGGCCCGGCTGTGGGTCAAGGTGGGCCAATTCGAGTTCCAGCCCGTGGAGCTGGCCAAGATCGTCCTCTGCATCTTCTTCGCCTCCTACTTCGCCGACAAGCGTGAGCTGCTGACCATCCCCACCGCCCGCTTCGGCAACCGACTGGTCCTCGATCCACGTCCCCTGGTCCCGATCCTGTTGGCCTGGATCTTCGCCATCGGGGTGATGAGCCTGGAGCACGACATCGGCTTCTCGGCCATGCTGTTCACCCTGTTCATCGGGCTGCTGTGGGTGACCACCGGGCGGACCGGCTACCTGCTCCTCGGGGTGGTGCTGTTCGCCGTGGGCGCGTACCTGGCCAACAAGTACTTCTACCAGACCCATATCCGGGTGGAGACCTGGCTCGACCCGTGGAGGATCCTTCCCCACGACCCGGGCCGCCAGCTCCGTGAGGCCTGGTACTCCCTGGGCAGTGGGGGCATCGGCGGGTCGGGCCTCGGACTCGGGGCCGGGGCCTACACCATCCCCATCCCGCAGACCGACTTCATCTTCGCCATCATCGGCGAGGAGATGGGCCTGCTGGGGTCCACCATGGTGGTCGTGGCCTTCATGCTGCTGGTCGGCGCCGGGCTCCGCATCGCCCAGTCGGCGCGGTCCGAATTCGCCAAACTGACGGCGGTGGGCCTGACCATGATCATCGGGTTCCAGGCCTTCTTCATCATCGGCGGGGTGGTCCGGATCCTGCCGCTCACCGGGATCACCCTCCCGTTCGTGGCCTACGGGGGTTCGGCCCTCATCGCCAACTACGTGCTGATCGCCCTGCTCATGCGGATCTCGGACGAGGGCGGAGCCGCCGTGGACGCCGCCGACCAGGCCCAGTGGGAGAAGAGCGAGGAGCGCCGGGAGCGCCTGCTCAGCGGGGGTTGAGCGGAGTTCGCGCCAAGGTCGCCTGACCGGAGCCGGGGGCTAGGGCGCCGGCTCGGCCGGTCCCGCCGGGACCACATCGCCGTCCAGCTCGAGCAGGCGTCGGTCGATGAGGATGGGCACGCCCGCCGGTTGCAGGAGCGCCACGGTGAGCCCGTCCGAGGGGCGGCACGACAGGATCGACCGTCCGTTCCGGCCCCGGAGGTCCAGCTCGGCGAAGTAGATGGTGCCCTGGCGGCCGACCAGCCGCACGGCCACCACGTCGATGTCGAAGCCCTGCAGGACCTGGCTCATCAGTTCGTGGGTCAGGGGGCGGGGCGTGGGGATCCGACGCATGGCGTGGGACAGCACCACCGCGTCCTGAAAGCCGATGGAGAAGGAGAGCTGGCGCCGGGGGGACTCGGTCTCGCGGAGTACCACGGTCGGATGCTGGTTGGGCAGATCCACATTGAGCGCAGCAACCAGGGCCATCCGGAAGTCGCCCATCGGGGGGGCCGGGACCGGGGTCAGTCGGGCTCCGTCGGCATCGGGGGGGCCATCGGTCCCGATGGGGGCGGCCGGGGTGACCGGGTGCTCGTCCGGGTCGGT
>Ga0207933_1002508_pt1 | contig 11749 bp, 11 predicted proteins | sample NGESurdeep092012_4_FD_184488 | JGI IMG/M metagenome (GOLD analysis project Ga0207933, IMG submission 184488) | Arctic peat soil microbial communities from Barrow, Alaska - NGEE Surface sample F53-3 deep-092012 (SPAdes) | ecosystem: Environmental > Terrestrial > Soil > Wetlands > Peat ... | reverse complement strand
CGGAACGAATGTACGGGCCAACGAAGTTCTGGAAAGTGACCATCTTGCCGCCAATGACCGGCATGTTCCATGAGTCATGAGCCAGTTGGATAAGGCCCGCCTGCACGCATAGCACAACGTAGCGTTGGTCCGGTGGCGTGATGAATCCGCCTTGTCCGATCGGGTCATCATCGAACGGCTTGGCAGGCGGGCTAGGTGGCGGAGAGGAAGGCGCAGCGGCAGGAGGCGGTGGCGCAGCGGGTTGGGCAGCAGGCGGATGAACACCGGCGACTCGTTCGAGGCACACAGTCTGCGCACGCCAGCCATCCGTAATGCCGCTCGTTACCATGCATTTAGACAGGCGTTTTGCCAGAGGTTGCAGGTTCGCCTCCAGTTTGTATTTCGCTCCCTCTTTGTTCTCGTCACTGGGGTAAATCCAAAAGGCGCCATCATCGTCGACATAGGCATGCCGTCCATCCGGAAGACGCACGGACGTGTCCACCAATCCCTGGCTGCGCGCGTCATTTCCCTTTTTGAGTTCGTCGAGGACGTAGATAATGAAGATGGAAACCACATGTGTCGGGGCTTTTGCATTCTCGGTCTCGACAGCAGTTTTGACATTCCGGAAGCCGGGCTGTTCACCGGAGCTGGGAAATTGGGTACTCATGATTTCCGCGAGGTCGCGGCTACTTTCATCGCTGAGTCCAAGGAAACTGCTCCCCTTGGTCTTGACCATGTCCCTGAAACAATAGTCGGGGAAGGCGAGATCGGAGAGCAATCGGACGATGTGCCGCTGCTCCGAAGGCGATTGCGCACGAAATTCAGCGTTAGTCATATCATGAAAGCTCGCCATCGCATTTATGACGCTGTTCATGGCGTTGCTCGACAGTTCAATTCCATTCTTTTTCAAGGTGACGAACAACGCATCCTCCACGTCAACCCGCTGTGCCTTTGGATCCTTCTTTAGCCGATCAAGATCGACAACGCGCACGACTGCAATATTCCTCTCCAATTCGACCAATCCTACAGACATTTTGTCGCCTGGTTCGACGTGGGCAAAAAGCTGCCCCGTTTTCAATGCGAGCTCTGGCTTGCCGTCGTCCCGGAGCGCCTTCTCCGTCCTGTCCACCATGTCGGCAATGAACTCCGCCTGCGCCGCGCTGTCCATGTGGTCGAACGCCGGGAAGGTCGCTGCGTTCGAGGTGCTCGCAAATAGCACGAAAACCGCGATCGCGAAAACCGAGATCAGGGAACCTGCCAGGACTTTTCTCAATCGGTTCATAAGTGCTCCGTTCAGAGCGGGGTAAACGGGCTGTCCAGTTTACGAACGTTCACCCCGGAAATGCAGGCACCGTGTCATCGGCCTCTACTATGGCTGGAACTCCGGCTTGAGACATCAGTACACCTTCCACTGCGTGGACTCGACCACCCGGATGCTGCCCTTGGGCGCATTTCCGCCGCAGTAAGGCGACTCGACCTGCCCCGCGGCTTCCAGCGTCTTGCCGACCAGGGCGGAGAGATTCAGGCCGACGCGCTCCTGGAACATGTCGGGATAGGGGGAGCAGACGACGAAGGTGGCATCGGGCGATTCCTTGAAGTAGATTGTCACCCACTGCGGAGAGCCATTGGGATCGACTTCCACCCGCGACACGGTGCCGACAATGACGAGGTTCTGCCCCCTCCACTGGGGGCTATAGGCGGCGGGAGACTGGCGCGTTCCGGCCCATCGCTGGCGGTTGTCCTCTTCTTCGCGCCGGACCATCTGCGCCGGAGCCTTGGCGGCGGGGTTGCCGGCGGCGTCCGCGGCAAGGATCTGTTTGTCTCGCTGCACTCTGGCCGCATGCTGTTCCCGCGCGTGCTGTAGCTGCGCTTCCGCCGCGTCGAGGTCCGCCGGCGCGCGCTGATTGCTCTGAGCGTCCGCGGCGTTTGTCCCCGCCGCGTATTGGTTTTTCCGGTAAGCGGAGATGATGCGCTGGGTGGCCACGCGGCAGGTGTCAGGAGCGTCGGAGAAGTAGACGCAGTCAGGAGCGCCATCCTTGAAGGACACGGTGACGTGTCCGGGCTGCTGCGTGCCCCGCGCGTCGGCGTAGCTATACCGTGCGAAGACGCGGGTGGGATGGCCCAGCGGATCGTGCTCGACGATGGGGTCGGAGATGCTGCCGCGCCGGTAGCGATTCAGCATCCATGCGCGGGCGTTGTCGGCGACGAGGTCGTCGAGCAGGCGGCCGAAGTCGGTGTCCTTTGCGGGGTCACCCGGTATCACAGTTGGAACTACAGCCCCCGCGAACTTGATGGGGGCATTGCCGTTGGCGAAGCGGATGAGATTGGACTGGAAGTTTCGCAGGCCGGGGCTGCCACAGCCGTTGGTGCCGATGACGGTTTCCATCTCGGTACCTTCGGCAACGAGCTGGTCGAGCATCTGCTGGGAAATCGAAAACGGATTGGAGGCGTGACTGCCTTTTCCGGTCACCATTCCCAGCATGTTGCCGACAATGCTCACCGTGGATTTCACCGCGACGCGATTCACGGCAGCGTAGAGTTGCGGGTCGGCGAATAGGCCGGTGCCGACGGTCTGGCATGAACTGGAGGACGGGGTTGGGACGACGTTGCCGTTGCTGTCGAAATTGGGGACCGGATCGCCGGTTACGGTGCATACCTGTTGCGTGATTTCGACCTTGTCGGGCGGCAGGAACTGCTTGCACTCCCTCGCGTAGTCGTTCATGTAACCGGAGATGATCTGCATGAACTCATTGCCGCTGCGGTCGAAGCTGACAGATTGGAAGTCGCCGGAATAGATGCGGACGAGGTCGTCCTCGTTGTTGAGGCCGGCGGCTGAGAAGCGGGCGGGAGCGGTGGAAGCCGGTTTGGCCCGCGTGGTGGATTTCGCTGGAGCAGCGGCTTTATGCGCAGGCCTTTGGTTTTGAGCGGCGGCCGGGGTGTTTAGAAACATGCATACAGGAAGTACGAAGCCCAGGAAGATCAAGACCAGTGCGGCTTGCAGTGCAAGTTGAGTGCCGATTGCTTTCATACGTCTCCTTTACTCTTCCCAAGTCCCGCTGGAACGGATCAAAGATGGATTCATTCGCACTTTGGAAGCCAGTTACAGCAATGCCGTCAGCAACAAGACCAGGAGTCGGTTCATGTTTCGCTCGTGCACGCTTCAGGGGCCTGGATTGGGGAGGGGAATCTGGGATTAGGGGAGCAAGACGATCCGAATTCAGAGATCATACGCTTAAATCGTGCAGGGGGAACTATTTTCAGGCCCGGTACAAAAGCCTTGTATCAGGGGGCTTTAGCCATGCCGTTCGCCAGCCAGAATTTCTGGGCTTTTAGCGCCTCTGTGTTTTCGGTGGATACCTACAAATTATTATGAAGCACGCTGTAGAGATTGCCGCAGCCGTGCTGTCGGAACGCGGAAAACGTTCTTCGTTTCTATCTTTTCCCGGCCTTCTTCCAGGCGCTTCCTGACTGGCTTTGACGATGCGTTGTCGCACTTGGAGCTTGAATCCGCCCACCCATGTTCCTGTTTTCGAGCTTTCGGACTTAGCCAGAATGGTCGCACAGAGTGCAATAGCCAGCGCTGAATCTGCTCAGTTGAACATTAAATTGGAGTCACTCTGAACGGAGCGTAGCGGAGTGAAGAATCCAGAGAATATTTGCCTGGATCACCCAGCAATCACCCTCTGAATTCTCCGCTTTCTTCACTGCGCAGACATGGCCGGTTCATCTCTATTGGCTGGCGGTCATTGCGGGTTATAATGACCGGTTTCGTCTCTCATCTGTTGCATTTCTTTGCCAAGCTCGGCATCCTCCAATTCGAGGAGGTACATATACACGGAATACATTGTTCCGTTGGCGGTGGGCGCTTTCGCGTAGTCGATCCGGATTTTCTTCGCAACTTCCGCAAAGCCGGGTTGATCGGTCGATCCGTTCGGAAAATGCTGGGCAACCAGGTCCACCCTGAGCTTTCTCGCCTCCGGGCTATAGGAGCCCGCATTCGGGCTAAAAGGGGCCGCGCCAGGTTTTTTCGACTCCTGTAGAGCTTTCATCTCCTGGCCCAAGAGCGCGAGCGGATAGCCGATTTTCGCTAGCAGTGCGATGTATCGGCGCTGCACGGCTGGAGTCTCCGCTACGAATTCAGCATTCGTCATACAGTGAAAATTCGCCATCAAACCCATTACGACGCTCACGAAGGGTTGTGTGATTGGGATATTGTTCTTTTTCAGAGTCACGAACAGAGCGTCTTCCACGTCGAGCCGCCGCGCCTTGGAGTCCTTGATGACTCTCTTGAGGTCGGCCACGCGAGCATTGTCTATATTGCCCTCCAACTCCGCCAATCCCAAAGACATGGAATCGCCTGGCTTAACCGTTGCAAACAGTTGCTCGATCTGCGCGGCGTAATTGGCTCCGCCGGTGACTCTGAGGACGCTTTGCGTTCTATCGACCATGACGGCGATGTACTCAGCCTGGTCCAGTATATTCATGGCATCGAACTGTCGATACGGCATTGCCGACAGTGAAACCGGCAGGCACAGCGCGACAAAAACTGTCAGAAAGAACGAAGCAATTCCAATACGCGCTATTCGGGACATAAAGTTCCCTCCATCAAATTCCTGGACGTTAATCCTATGCGGTTTTGGGTTCATGGCCGGGTTCGCCTCTCTTGGCTGACGATCACTGCGGGAGATGATAGGTTTCGTCTTCCATCTGTTTCATCTGTTTGCGAATGTCGGCTTTCTCCAGATCGAGGAGATATATCATCACGGCGAACATTGGGCCATGGGCGTTGGGCGCCGTAGCGTACTCGATGCGGATTTTCTTCGCAACTTCCGCAAAACCGGGTTGATCGGTCGATTCGTTCGGAAATTGCTGGGCAACCAGGTCAAGCTCGCGTTTTGTTGCCTTCGGGTCGTTGGGGGACGTGCTAGGTTTTTCCCCCTTCTGTATGTCCTCCCCATCCTGGCGCATCTGCGCGTCCGGGTAGCCAATTTTCGCCAGCAGTGCGATATATCGGTGCTGCACGGCTGGAGTCTCCGCTTCGAATTCGGCGTCCGTCATGCAGTGAAAATTCGCCATCGCATCCATCACGGCCTTGATAACGGGCTGTGTCATGGGGATATTGTTCTTTTTCAGGGTAACGAACAGCGCATCTTCCACGTCGAGCCGCCGTGCCTTGGGGTCCTTAATGACTCTCTTGAGGTCGGCCACGCGGGCCCGGTCCACATTGGACTCCAACTCCACTAGTCCCAAAGACATCGAATCGCCCGGCTCAATCGTCGTAAACAGTTGCTCGATCTGCGCGGCGTAATTCGCTCCGCCGGTGACTCTGAGGACTCTTTGCGTCGTATCGACCATCACGGCGATGTACTCAGCCTGATCCAACATCTTCATGGTATCGAACTGTCGATACGGCATTGCCGACAGTGAAACCGGCAAGCACAGCGCGACAAAAACTGTCAGAAGGAAAGATGTAATTCCAATACGCGGCATTCGGGACATAGAGTCCTCCGCCAAATTTCTCGACGGCATCATACGCCAATTTTTGGCGGATTGTCTGGAATTATTCGATTTTCAGGCCGTTTAGCGAGATGATGCCGCCAGTCGATATTCGTCCAGGCTATCTTCCCAACGATCGCTGACCGAGTCCGCTAAGGCGTGTTAACACTCGAGTAGACCCCGGCCATTAGTCCGGGAATGAGAGGCCGCTGGAATGCGCCTTCACAGGCTGCGAAAAAACGATAGACCTGTATCAGAGCACGGCTTCAGCCGTGCCGTAAGGAATTGGAAATATGTCGGGCTTTAGCCCCCTGCTGGGGGGATGGTTTCCCTTCCCAATTTAGACTTTTCCGGCAACCTGTTTAGCCCTCTGCGCGTTCGGCGGATAACGAGAAAACAGCCTGCGCCATAAGCTTTTCTTTTCGGTCTCGCCGGCAGCGCTTGACAAAGTCGCATCGGGCGCGTGCGCCGGCAGTGGTCGGGGTTGAACCTTTCCCGCCCAATATATCGTCGATACTTCGGCATCCTTTGGAAAATCGATGTTGAGCGAAGGAGAAAACCGGAGTAAGTCGTGGGGGACCGCGTTCTTCAATATCTCCGCCTCGTCCATGGTCGAGATAGGAATGTATTTGCTGTATTGCGGTCATTGCCATGCTCCCAATCGATCCATTCGTAAAACTCGAAGAAATAGAGCTGCCCGCATTCGCGGCACTTCAGCAGATCTCTGCGACGAACGAATATCAATCGCATGATGCGAGCGCACCGGGAATCTTGTTGTTGTCTATTCGCTGATCAAGGTATGATTCACCTCGAAACGCGAGAGCGGACATGTTTTGCAATTATTGTGGTACCCCCAGCGCTGGCGGAGCGAAGTTTTGCCGGAAGTGTGGGAAGCCTATTGTGATTTTGCAGCAGCCATCGGCCGCCGCACCGCCGATGCCAGTGGCTCCGCCGCCCGTTGAACCACTTTTTGATCCACCCGTTACTGCGCCTGCCGCGGAGGCCACACCTGCAACCGCTTCGTCCGCTCCCTACACGGCTGAACCCCGCGCAGGTCGCGCTGGCAGGCGCACCATCGTTGCAGCCATTGCGGCATCCATCGCGGCGCTGTTGATAGGTGGCTTGATTTTTATACGCGCACGCAATGAGCGCCCGCGCACGCTCGTTGGGCACTCCCAATTCATCACCTCGGTCGCGTTCAGTCCGGATAGCCGGATGCTCGCCAGCGGCAGTCCGGACGGGACCGTCAGGCTTTGGGACACGACTCTCGGCCAGCCCCTGCGTACGCTTGCCAGCGACCAGAATACTAATTGGGTGGCCTTCCGCCCCGACGGTCGCACACTGGCCTCCTCGGGAGGTTCTTCGCCGCATGGACTAGTGTTATGGGACGTCGCGTCCGGCAATCAGACGCGCGTGCTGGCCGGGGACACCGATGAAGTCGGCCAGGCGGCGTTCAGCCCAGATGGCCACCTGCTGGTGGCTGAAGTAGAGAGCCATGGGAGTAGTGACAGCGACGTCCGGCTGTGGGACGCAGCCTCAGGAAACGAATTGCGCCGGTTCCCCAACTATGCGGCGCCGGCATTCAGTCCCGATGGCAAGCTTCTGGCGGGCAAGACCCAATACATCGCCCTGCTCGATGTGGACTCGGGCAAGGAAGTGCGCACGTTCGGAGGAAACTTCGAATCGCTGCAGGGCTTTCTGCTTAGTCCGGACGGACGCCTGCTGGCCACTCGCGAATACAGTACCGGGATGATCACGCTGTGGGAGGTGGCTTCCGGGAAGGAACTGCGCACTATCAATGATTCGGCAACGGTACGCAGCATCGCCTTCAGCCCCGACAGCCGCCTGTTGGCTTCCGGCAGCGAAGATCACACGATCAAGCTGTGGGACGTTGCTTCCGGAAAAAAGGTGCGCACGCTCTCCGGTCATTCCGACTCTGTAAACTGCGTGGCGTTTAGTCCCGACGGGCGCTGGCTGGCATCCGGTGGCGCCGACCGCAAAGTCATGCTCTGGCCTCTCTCGCAATCCCGATAACTGATGCAGCGTTTTCACCGCTTGTTGGACGCCCACTACTGAACACGGCTGTAAACGTGTCCACCGCCATTGGGATCGACGCAGCTCAACGAATCTCCCGCCAACTGGCAACTCCAGATCATGATTCCCTTGGAGAAGAATGAATTCGATTGGAGCCGGAGAGTCCCGTCGCCACTGCTAAAGACATAAACTCCTTTATCTGAGCCGGGATTCAAGATGTACCGGCCGTCAGCGCCCAGGTGGAGACCAATACTGCTGCCGACGAGCGTGGTTGCCTTCCAATCGCCAACGATCGAGTTTTGCGGGGCGGCCGGTGGGGGCGGCGGAGGCGCTTGGACAGGAGCAGCAGCTGGCGCAGACGCTTGAACGGGAGTACTGACGGGCGCAGGCGTGGTATCGGCGACGGGCGCGGGATCACGGGGCGTCTCGGCGACGGGCGCGGCAGCTGGCAGAGAATCTGAGGGCGAGTTGGTACGGGTAGTTTCCGGTGCGGTAGAGGGTTGGCTTTGCCGGAAGCCCAAAGCCACTGCTATCACGATGAGAAGACAGGCCGCGAAACCAGCCAGAATCCACAGAACGGGTTTGCCTCGTGGGGCAGCAGGTTGGTATTGTGGCGGCGGTTGCGGCGGCGACGAAATCTGTGCCGGGGGTTGCCCGGTTGCGTTCCAGGATGGTTGCTCGGCGCTACTATGAACCTGCTGAAGAGCCTCTGTTGGAACCGGCGAATTCGCGGGTGCCCCGATGGTCTTTCCGCAACTACCGCAGAAGGTGGCGTCCTCGGGATTTGGGGCGCCGCAGTGAATGCAAAACATAACTTCTCCTGAGTGAGGTCGAAGAAACATTGCCGTGTTTCGTAACAACAAAGGGATCGGTCCTTCGACCTCCGGCTAAACTTGTATTTCTGCTTGCGCAGTGTATGCTTCGTTTGCCTTCCGCACAACTGATTCGTCACCAGAGCAAGTCGAGAGCTCTGAATTCACCGTCCGGCCAGCTTGGTCGCGGCCGCGCACGCGCTTTCCGGAAAGGTAAAGTGGTCTTCGATCACGACGGCGGTCTTGCCGTCCTTGCCGAGATCATAAGTAGAGATTTCGGCACGGAGCGCTATGCCGCCTATTTCCGTCGCTACGATCCACCGGCTGCCGATATTCCAGACGAAGATGTAGCGGCGATGTTTATGCCCCTTGACGTATACGTCGGTCGTGTCGAACGGCTCGCCCGGCAAAGCGATGTCACCCGGTAAAGCGTCGCGCAAAGCAGGCGGCAACCCGGAAGGAAGAGCGACCTTGACGGCTACCGGCGGCACCGGGCAGTCCGAAAGCGCTGCCTGCGCGGGAATGGCCGACGCCGCCATCGCCAGCGCACCGGCCATAATGCAAATCCATTTCATCGCTCTCTCCTTCCCGTGATCAAACTGACCCGCGATCACGATGTACAGCCGAACTTATCGGCAAGAATCATTTTGGCGGAAACTTCGGCTTGAAATTGCTGGCAACAGTGTAGAAGCTGTTGGGCAAATCAATGTGATTCTTCTGCAATGTCACAGCCATGGCATCTTCAACTTCAAGCCGCCGCGCATTGGGATCCTTTAAAGCTCTCTGTGCATCGGCAACGCGCGCGCCAGGTCCAAGTTGCTTTCAAATTCAATCAATCCGAGAGATATATCCTCGCCGTCAAGTGTTTCCGTGAACAGTTTTTGATCCTGCGTGGCGAGATCGCTTCTGCCCTTTTCAATCAGGACTTTCTGCACCCCGACAATGAGAGCGGTTGTGTAATCGTTCCGATCCTGAAGCGCCATTTTGTCGAACTTCTGAATTTCCATGGCCTGGGCTGAGGTGACGAACAGCATGGCCGCCGAGAGAGTCCAGGCGAGGCGAAATGCGCGCATAGGTCCTCCTGTTCGCTACTGGTTTTGCGGCGGGAACTTGGGGGTGGAAATTGTCACCACATGCATGAAGCTCTTCGGCAGAATAATACCGTTCTTTTTCAAGGTTAGAATCATTGCGTGTTCAACTTCAAGCCGCGGTATAGTTGGATTTTTCACGACATTGTGAGCATCGTAAACACGAACCAGCGCCAGATTATCCTCGAATTCTTCCATCCCTAAGGAGACTTTGTCGCCAGCAGGAACCTCAGTAAAAAGCGCATCCATTTTGTTGGCGAGATCGCCCCGGCCTTCATCCTTCAAGACCTTTTGCGCACCATCCACAAATACCTGGATGTAATCCGCCTGATCCTGATCCGCCATTTTGTCGTACTGACGGATTTCTATGGCCTGCGCTGTATTTATGAGGAGAATCACCCCGGATATTAAAGATAGCCGCGAGAAAACTTTTCGCTCTGCTCGTCCAGCGCGTTGAAATAAGATTGCGGATTGTGGCGGACATAAATGTCCTCGCTCGATGGATCGTCACCGAGTCTAGCATGGTTTGCCGGGCCCTGAGGTCCGCCGGCAACGGAGCATTACATGAACTTGCGGCGAATCATGTCGAGCGCCTGTTTCGTAAAGTATGTTCCCGGTTTGCTCACCAGGCTTCCGCGCTGCGCTTGTGCAGCACTTCGCTTCGCTCCGCCCTTCCCGAGACTTCACTCATCCTAATACCGCTTTACGCCTTGCGCTCTATATTTCGAGTCGCGTTCTATCCGCAACTTCGCGGAGGCGCTGCGGGCCGGTTCTTTGGAACAGCACGTCCGCGCGCCAAACGATAGTGCGTGTTTGGCACTTGGCCGCGCCCGCCGCTCGACCCTACATTCCGCCTCTTGGTCGTTCGCCCTGCGTGCCGTCTGGGATTGTTTTTTCCTTCGCTTCGCTCCTGGGTGAAAGAAAAAAACGCCCCGGACGGGCACTCAGGAGGTTTTTAATGGAAGATCCAAGCAACAACAACCGCAGCAGCAACGGGCAACCGTGGCAGTAAGAAAAAAATGCCACGCAACAACTCATCAAGCAAATGTGGACTTCCTCATCCAGCAGCTTGAGGCTGGACCGAGTGACGCACTCACGGCATACCTTACCGCTATGAGCCGCTTTCACAACTATTCATTCTGCAACATCCTTGAAATCGCACGGCAGAAGCCGGACGCGACCCGCGTAGCCGGAATGTATACGTGGAACCAGCTTGGCCGCCGAGTGAAGAAACGCGAGCACGGCATCCGCATCATTGCTCCCATCATCGGCGTCAAGCGCAAGCCGCAGGAAGAGGCTGAAAAAGACCTCACCAAGCAGAATGTTGCTGTCTTGGTTGGCTTCCGCGCCGCCTACGTCTTCCATGTTTCACAGACCGATGGTGCGGAGCTTCCCGAACATGCCAGCGTCAAAGGCGATGCGGGAGAGAACCGCGACCGGCTGATTGAGTTCATCAATGCTCAGGGCATCGAGCTTGAGTTCAACGAGCGCATCGCGCCAGCATTGGGCATGAGCTACGGCGGCAAGATCGTTTTGCTGCCGGGACAATCGACGGCCGAGGAATTTTCCACCCTTGTGCATGAACTGGCGCACGAAATGTTGCACAGGGCCGACCGCCGGACGACAACCACCAAAGTTGTCCGCGAAACCGAAGCCATCGCCTTTGTGGCGGGCAAGGCAGTTGCTCTACAGACGGGAACCGCATCCGCCGACTACATCTAGCTTTACTACGGCAACGCATCGCTCCTGTCGGCTTCGCTGCTCCCTACAACCAGATGGAGGATTGGGTTTTCGGCAGTCCTCAAAGGAAAGGCAAGCAACCGTACTGGCCCAGCTCGCTTTTCCGTGTCGCGTTGCAGCCGGCACTCAAGGCGGCGGGCATCAAGGAACCGGTAGGTTGGCACACTCTGAGGCATACTTTCGGAACCTTGATGAAGGCCAACGGGGAAGACGTGAAGACGATTCAGGAACTTCTCCGCCACGCCAACTTCAAAGTGACGATGGATGTCTACACTCAAGCTGTCACGGATGTGAAGCGCACGGCACGCAGCCGGGTGGCGAGACAGATCATGGGACCGATCGGGGATGGAGAGAAGGACGATGAGTAAGAGTGAAACTCCTTATTGGACCTTTTCGGACCGGCGGTGAATTGGGCGATTTCAGCTAAGCTTTTTGTTTTGTTGGCGTCCCCGACGGGATTTGAACCCGTGTTATCGCCGTGAAAGGGCGGTGTCCTAGGCCGGGCTAGACGACGGGGACGCGCAGGACCAGGGCAGGAGATGCCCGGTCAGTGTGGGCCAACCCTCAATCTATCAAGTGGAAAAAGGGGTGTCAAAAGAG
>Ga0207933_1002507_pt1 | contig 11750 bp, 13 predicted proteins | sample NGESurdeep092012_4_FD_184488 | JGI IMG/M metagenome (GOLD analysis project Ga0207933, IMG submission 184488) | Arctic peat soil microbial communities from Barrow, Alaska - NGEE Surface sample F53-3 deep-092012 (SPAdes) | ecosystem: Environmental > Terrestrial > Soil > Wetlands > Peat ... | reverse complement strand
GCCGAGCGGCACGGTCCGCCGGCCGCTAGGGAGCTGGCCGACCAGGCGTCGACGTCTGCCGTGTTGCCACGAAGCCCACGGTGAACCAACGGTCAAGCCGACGACGAGTTCGAAGCCGACACCATCGCCTAGTTCTCAGGATTCCTTGCCTGTCACGACCTCGTTGCCGACATCGTCGCTTTCGTTTGAATCGCCGGCGTGGTCGTGCTTGCGGAGCGTCTGGGCTGGTGGCCGTGGCGTCGAACCTAAACCGGGACGTCGCCGATCGCGATAGGTAGCGGTGGTGCGGCGGCAGCGCTGACGGTACTCGGCGGACGACGTGTGGTTGCGACGCCCGCAGTAGCCAGCAAGACAAACAACGGAACTACTGTCATGGCGGTGTGTGACCCGACGTGATCGGCGAGCGCACCGAGTCCGAACGGAGCGGCGCCGACGGCGAAGCCGCCGCCAAGCGCGGCGTAAGCAGTGGCCAGGTCGGGTCGGCCATCAGAAAATCCGACCGCCCTCGTGATCGCGAGTGGGAACTGCAACGAGATGCCGAGCCCGGCGATGAACAACCCTGCGAACGCGACGACTGGATTCGTTGATATCCAGAAGACGCCGAATCCGACGATGTTCACGCCGAATGCGAACAGCAGCAGGGTGTCAGCGCTGTAGCGCAAGGCCAACCGAGCCGACGAGAGTCGGCCAATCGTCATGCCGGTCACGATTGCAGTGACGCCCGTCGCCGCTACCCCTTTCGAGAGCTCGTCGTGGTGATTCAAGACGTCGGAACTCCAGATCGTCATCGAGAACTCGATCGCGTTCGTCATGACGAGCACGAAGCAGGCGCGCCAGTACTCGCGTGAGAGACGGCCGCCGTGCGCGTGCGGCTGAACGGGCGCCGCAGGAATCTCGGCGGGATGCACGCGGCGCACGAAGATCATGGCGACCGCGGCCGCGAACACCACAGTCACCAGCACGCCCGCCCGCCAGCCGATTCCGACTGCCACCGCGCCACCGACGAGCAATGGCGCGAGGATGCCGCACGCCGACCCGAGCCCGTTCGCTTGGGTGACGGCGGCGCCTCCCGCGGCACCGCGATGATGCGCCGTCAAGATCGGGACGGCGATGTTGATCGTCAGCGTCCCGCCGAAGCCGGCGATCAGTGCTCCCGCGATCGTGACGGGAACGAGGGTGCACGAGACGAAGACGATCGCGCCGAGCGAGAGGATGCCGAGTGCCACCCAGATCATTCGCGCCCGACCGAAGCGTCTGATCAGTCGCGGGGCGATCACGGCCGTCAGCATCGCGCCAACGGCGAGGCCTGTTCCGTGCAGACCGGAGATCGCCCGGCTGGTGTGCTCGTCGTCGCGCAAAAGCGTGACCGAGGGAGTGAACGCGTAGAGGAAATATCCGTAGACGGCCAGCTGCAGATAGGTCATCCACGTCAGATGGTCACGGACGAAGGGCCCGGACCCCGCGTTGCCGGCATCCGGGTTTGTGGTGAGGTCCTTCGTCAGGAGAGCTTCGAGACTACGTAGTCGATGCACGTCGTCAACGCTTCGACATCGGCCGGGTCGATCGCTGGGAACATCGCGATCCGCAGCTGGTTGCGTCCCAGCTTGCGATACGGCTCGGTGTCGACGATTCCGTTAGCCCGTAGCGTTTTTGCGACTTGCTCGGCGTCGATGGCTTCGTCGAAGTCGATGGTGCCGATGACGTTCGAGCGCATGTCAGGATCCGTGACAAACGGTGTTGTGTAGTCGGTCTTCTCTGCCCACGTGTAGAGCCGCTGCGCGGAGTCAGCAGTGCGCGACGTCGTGAACTTCAGCCCACCCTGCGAGTTCATCCACTCGAGTTGATCGGCGAGCAACCACAACGTGACGAGCGCCGGGGTGTTGTACGTCTGGTCGAGCCGGCTGTTCTCGATCGCCGTCGTTAGGTCATAAGACGTCGGGATCCAACGACCGGAGGCCTTGATCTCCTCGACGCGGGCGAGAGCCGCCGGGCTGAAGACCGCCAGCCACAGGCCGCCGTCGGAAGCGAAGCATTTCTGCGGTGAGAAGTAGTAGACGTCGGACTGTGTGATGTCTACGTCCAGCCCACCAGCCGCAGAAGTGGCGTCAACCAACACCAGCGAATCGGCGTCCGCCCCTTCGACGCGGTTGATCGGCATCATGACGCCGGTCGACGTCTCGTTGTGGGTGAGCGCGTACGCGTCGATGCCGGCTTCAGCTTTTGGCAGCGGATGGGTGCCGGGCTCGGACTTTATGACCGTCGGATCGCCGAGGAACGGCGCCTCCTTGGCCGCGCTGGCGAACTTGCTGGAGAACTCGCCGAAGTTCAGATGCTGCGAGCGCTCCTTGATCAAGCCGAAGGTCGCGATGTCCCAGAACGCCGTCGCGCCGCCGTTGCCGAGCACAATCTCGTAGCCGTCGGGCAGTTCGAAGAGGTCGGTAAGGCCGGCCCGGATCTGGCCGACGACGCCTCTCACGCCCGGTCGGCGGTGCGAGGTGCCGAGGTAGCTGGTGCCGGTCGCGGCGAGCGCGGCCACGGATTCGGGGCGGATCTTGGAAGGGCCGGCACCGAACCGGCCGTCGCTGGGTTTGAGGTCGGCCGGAATCTGGATGCTCTCGGTCGCGTCGGTCACGGAAAGGCTCCCTTAGAGCTGCACGGGTGGGGGTCGGCGACGCTGCCTGGTGCCTATTGTCGCAGGTCCGCCCGTCGCCCCGTCTTGCGAGCCGGTCAGATGTGGCTGTGGGCTACATCCCAGCCGGGAACCGACGATGCGGGCCGGGTGCCGGGGCCGATGTAGCGAGCCGACGGCCGGATCAGGCGTCCGGTCCGCTTCTCCTCGAGCACGTGGGCGCTCCAGCCCGCCACCCGGGCGCAGGTGAACATCGCCGCGAACATGTGTGCCGGAACCGCGGCCAGGTCGAGGATCAGCGCCGCCCAGAACTCGACGTTCGTCTCGATGGGTCGGTCGGGACGACGGGTGCGCAGCTCAGTGAGCGCCGCCTGCTCCAGAGCGGCTGCCGCCTCGAAACGCGGCGAGCCCAACTCCTGCGCAACCCGACGCAGCACGCGCGCGCGTGGGTCCTCGGCCCGGTAGACCCGGTGCCCGAATCCCATCAGCCGCTCGTGCCGATCAAGCAGGTTCTTCACGTAACGGTCGGCGTCGCCGGTCTTCTCGACCTCCTCGACCATGTGCAGCACCCGCGTCGGCGCACCGCCGTGCAGCGGGCCGGACATCGCCCCGATCGCTCCCGAGAGCGCGGCTGCCACGTCGGCGCCCGTTGACGCTATGACGCGCGCCGTGAACGTCGACGCGTTGAGCCCGTGTTCGGCGGCCGAAACCCAGTAGGCGTCGAGCGCCTTCGCCTGGAGCGGGTTGACTTCGCCGCGCCATTGCAGCAGGAACTGCTCGACCGAGGTGGTGCCCTTCTCGACCTCGCTGTGCGGCACCGGCGGCTCGTCGCCACGCGCGGACTGCGCGACGTAGGACAGTGCGGTTACCGACGTCTGAGCCAGTTCGTCGCGGACCTGGGTGTCGTCGAGGTCGAGGACCGGCTTGAATCCGAGCTGCGGCGCCAGGGTCGCGATACCGGCCTGGACGTCGACCCGCACGTCACCGGAGCGCACCGGCAGGACCAGCGTGTTGAACGGCGGCAGCCCGGGCGTGAACGAGTTGTCGACCAGCAGCCCCCACACGTCGCCGAAGGACGTCTGCCCGGCCAGCTGCTCGATGTCGACGCCGCGATAGCGCAGCGATCCGCCATCCTTGTCGGGCTCGGCGATCTCGGTCTCGAACGCGACGACCCCTTCGAGGCCTGGAACGAAGTCGGACATCAGCGGCACTCCTCGCTCTGCTCACGGGTCACGGGATCACACGCGGCGGTCTTCACATTGTCCCCGCTACTGTGCGGGTTGAACGAGCAGGTCCTGCGGAGAATGCCGTGACCCCTGAAATACCGAGGTGCTTCTAGATGGACGCCGACCGGGTGGCTGCTCTGCGCGCGTACTACGCAGGCATTGGCCTCGACGAGGCCGATCTTGCGATCGACCCCATGGACCAGTTCGCGGCGTGGCTTGCCGAGGTGGTCGAGCTCGGGGTTCCGGAGCCGAATGCGATGGTGCTGTCGACCGCGAACTCGGATGGACAGCCCAGCAGTCGTCATGTGCTGCTCAAGAGGGTCGGGCCGGACGGTTTCGTCTTCTTCACCAATTACGGCTCTCGTAAAGGTCGTGAACTGGCGGCGAATCCGCTGGCCAGTCTGTGCTTTCCCTGGTTTTGTATCGGACGCCAAGTCATCGTGACCGGTCTTGTGACGAAGGTCACGAGGCAGGAATCCGACGATTACTTCGCCTCGCGGCCGCGCGCTTCGCAACTCGGCGCGTGGGCTAGTGCGCATCAATCCGACGTTGTCGCGAGCCGCGCCGAACTCGACGCCGCCTACGCGCAGGTAGCCGCCAAGTACGGCGGCCTCGACCCGATCCCGACCCCGCCGTTTTGGGGTGGCTTCCGGCTCGCGCCCGCAACTGTGGAGTTCTGGCAGGGCCGCAACGCGCGCCTGCATGATCGGCTGCGCTTCCGGCGAACAGACGGGCCGGACGGCGGGGCGTCAACTCCGTGGATCGTTGAGCGGCTCTCGCCCTAAGGCCTGGGCGGCCACCTCGAGGTCGGCGACCAAGCCGGCGTACGCCCCGTCGCGATCGGTGGCGCGCAGTACGGCGGATGGGTGCACGGTCGGCACCAGCAGGACGCTTCGTCGATCGGCCGCGGCCATGCCTGGTGGTGGCCAAGCGATGGCCGTACCCCGCGACTTCGTTACTCGAAAATCGTTACCCATCAGCGATTTTCCGGCCGTGGCGCCGAGCGCGACGATGACGTCAGGGTCGATCAACCGGAGTTCGGCGGCCAGCCACGGGCGGCACGCTACGACCTCGCGCTGCTCAGGAGTCTGATGGATGCGGCGCTTGCCTTCGCCCTCTTGGGTGAACTTGAAATGCTTCACCGCGTTGGTCACGTACGTCTGCTCGCGGTCGATCCCAGCGTCGTTCAACGCGCGATTGAGCAGGATCCCGGCGGGGCCGACGAACGGCAGACCACGTCGATCTTCCTGGTCGCCGGGTTGCTCGCCGACGAACACCAACCGTGCAGTCGCCGGACCTGCACCGAAGACGGCCTGCGTCGTGCCGGCGTGCAACGGGCAGCCGCGACACTTCTGCACGCCGTTGCGCAGCTGATCGAGATCGGCGTTCGCCGGCACGTACGTACGAGCTCCCGGATACTCCTCGTTGGCCACTCGCCCTCCTTCAGCGTCGGTCGCGAATGCAGTGTCGGTCGTGAAGGTTCCTTTACCCACGAGGTTTCCCCGCCAATGCAGGCAGGGTAAGACCAGGATCGAGCCGCCGTACGAGGCGGCCACTTGAGGAGTTCGAGGAGTGCGGCCATGAGTTCAACCCTTGACCCGAACGTGCCCCTGCCGCCGGTTGACGAAGACTCCGACCTGGTAGGCAAGAACAACAGGCTGGGCATCCCCGACGACGAGGATCCCAACAGCGAGGATCCCAACAGCGCCGAAGCGCCAGGTGTGACCTTGCCGATCGCGGGCGCGGGTGCTTATCCGCTGCCGGGCGTGCGATTTGGCGACGAGCTTGAAGAGGCCGTCGGCGAGGACGACGAGAAGAAGTAAATGGGTGCCGTCAATGCCCGCGGTCAGGGCGGCGGCAGCTGGTTCCAGTGCCAGAGCACGTGCGCGCCGTGTTCGAAGCCGAGCACGGACACGCTCCCCGTGTCGAGCGCAAGCATCGCCCCGCCCGTTGGCGCCAGCGACAGCCAGCGAGCGGCGAGCACGCGCAGGAAATGGCCGTGCGAGACGAGTGCAACGTCGCCTCGACCCAGCACCGGCAAGACGCGCGCGATGACCCGATCGGCGCGCACCCCGACGTCCGCCGCAGTCTCGCCGGGCTGACCGTCGCGATGCGCTGGTACGCCATCGCGCCATAGCGACCACCCGGGCAGGATTGCTCGAATCTGCGCTGTTGTCAGGCCTTCGTAGTCGCCGTAGTCCCACTCGACAAGGTTCGCGTCGGTCTCGATGTGCGACAGGCCGGCGAGCTGCGCGGTCTCCTGCGCACGAGCCAGCGGACTCGCAAGCACGAAGGCGAAGCTACGGTCGGCGATGAGAGGCGCGACGCGTGCGGCTTGCTGCTCACCGAGCGAAGTAAGCGCGACGTCGGTGCGCCCGGTGTGCTTGCCACTGGAGCTCCATTCGGTGGCGCCGTGCCTCAAGAGCACGAGCTGGCCGGGGGGCTGTTCCGTGTCGACGGGGTCGGTAGTCACGGCGCCACGTTACTGGTCCCTGCGCAGGCCACCGGCTCGTCGCAAGTTGCTCGCGCCGGCCACGATGCCGGTGGCGAGCCCGAGTGCGGGGAAGTGCCACACGAAGTCGACGAGTCCGGCCGCGCCGACGCTGACGAGCACGGGAACTGCAAGCGATCCGCGGCCAGCGGCAAGTGCGCGGATGACGACGACGGAACACAACACGAGCACCACCGTGCCGATCACGCCAACCGAAATCAAGATCTCGACCGGCTCGTTGTGAGTGAAATACGCGATGCCTGCCTGACCCGTCAACGTGTGCGCACCAAAGCTCGGGTCGGGCCCCGCCCCGAAGAGTGGATGCTTTGCGAACACGGTCACCGCACCGCGCAGGATGTGGCCACGTTCGGTCCAACTCGCGTCGAAGCCCGAGACGGCGTGGTGCTGCGTGACAAGCAACCAGCCGACAACGCACACCGCCGGAACGGCGACGAAGCGCACGAAGCGATGCGCCACGCCGTCCGGTATCAATGCAAGACCCCCAGCAACGACGACTGCCACGACCACCAGAAGATGGTTCGCGTGTGTGCGTTGGCCCAACAACAGCATCGGTGCGCCGATCACCGCGGCAATGACGGCGGTACCGAGTTCTCGCCGCACGCTGCGAAAACACAATGCAACGGCGAGCCCGACGACGGCCCCACGGCTGTCGGTTGAGACGATGCCGAGAACGGTGACCGCGCGCACGCAGTTGAGAACGCGGCGCGCTCGCGAGTTTACTTCGAAGCCCGTTCCCGCAATCAGTGAGATCACCAGGAACAGGCCGACTGCACTCGGGTAGGTGAACGGGCCGGCGAAGCGCAGTGAACGCTGGTCCTGCAACGTCCAAAACGTCGAGCGGACGCCGACGAGCACAAGTCCGGCGATCGCCAGCGCGTCGCCCAGCACCGCGGTGCCGACCAATGCCGCTCGCCGCGCGGCCGCCGAAAGACTGCGTGCGCAGCCGTATCCGGTCGCCAGGCACAACCAGGAAGCCGGGAGTCGCCACGAGTCGACGCTGTGGTGCGTGAGTTCCGCGTCGCCGATCCACCATGCAGTGGCGAGTAGCCCCGCGGCGACTACTGCAAGGTGGTCACGAGCCCAATCGCGGACCTGCGGTACCGACAATGCGAGCGCGAAAGTGAGCGCAGGCGAGACCACGATGTCGGGACGAAAGAACGCCCCCTTGCGGATGATCGCGACGAGCAGCAGCGTCAGTAATGGCGCCGCCAACGCGACCGCGTCGAGGTTGACGCGGCTCGGGCTGGCGTCCTGCGTGGTCGCCGTGCTCGTTGCCACCGCTAGTCGTCGAGCGGCTAGTTGTCGAGGCTGACGACCATGGACGGCGGCGTGATGACATGGTCGGCGCGCAGCGGCCGAACTGCAGTGCCGATCGAGAAGAACTCCGTCGTGTGCGCGCCCCATGAGTGGTTGCGTTGGTGCAACTGCACACCGACGATGCCCTCGGCGTGCAATTCTTCGGCTTCCTTCTGCATGCGCTCCATCGCGAGTTCGCGTGCGTCATAGAGCGCCTGCGTGAACTGCGTCAGCTCGGTGTTCTTGCCGACGTTTGACAGCACGTTTCCTAACCCGCGGTGTGCAATGTGGTAGACGCAGGTGCCCATCACCATGCCGAGCGGTGCGTAGCCGGTCTGCACGAGTGTCCAGAAGTCCTGACCTGACAGGTCAGAAGTGAACGGGAGTCCCTTGTCGTTACGCCAACTCGTGCCGTCGTCGGCCTTTACTGCGGTGCCGACCGCGAGAAACTCCGCGATGTCGGCGCCCCATTCTTTGAACTCAACTTCAAGCCGGACGCCGACAATGCCGTCAGCACCGAGCACGTTCGCTTCCTGTTCCATGCGGCTCATGGCGAGCTCGCGGGCGTGGTACATCGCCTGCGACAAGACGTCGAGTTCTTGGTTCTGGCTCCACCGGCCGACCTGAATACCGACGTGATAGATCGACGAGCCGAGCACCATGCCAACCGGAGTGAACCCGGCCTGCTTGACGAGCAGGAACTCGTTCACGGTGAGGTCGGAGGTGAAAATCGAGCCGGGCCTGCCGGGCTGCAGCTCCGACAACCTCGTCATGGCGTCCTGGGGCAGGCCGCCTGCGGCGGGCTCGGTCATCGGGCATCTCCTCTGGTCGCTCTGTTCAGACGTGGGGTCATTTGTTCAGGCGCAAAATCGGTAATGGTCGGGGAATCTCGTTTGCGTGCCCGCGGCGCAGCGGCACTAACGCCGTGCCGATCGCCAGTGACTCCGCGACGTGGTCGTGTCCTTCGCTGCCAGACCGGCACCCCTGGTGGAACACCCAGAGACCGAGATCGCGCAACACGACGTGCTGAGCGCCAAAGCGAGACGCATCGGTTTGCAATGTCGCGCGGGCCCGTTCGCGGGCGTTGGTCACCAGATCGGTGACGCCGCTGACTTCGGTGTTGTTCCACGAGCCGCTTTGCCAAGCAGTGGTGTAGTCGTCGTGCCGGATCAAAACGGCGGTTCCCATGACCAAGCCGCTCGGCAGCCAGCCAGCGAGCATCAACTTCGCGAAGTCCTGGCCGGTGAGGTCGGAGGTGAACGGACGCGGCGGTCGCGTATCGCCGTCCGCTCGCACCGCCGTCCCGATCGCTTGTACTTCGATGCCGCCCGCAACGAACGGCTCCATCGTCAGCCGGACGCCGACGATGCCGTCGCCGCGTAGTCCTTCGCACTCTTGCACCATGCGATTGACCGCGGAGTGCCGTGCACTCTTCAGCGCCGCCTCGACCTGTTGCGCAACCGAGATCGGCGCGGAGCCCCATGCGTAGCGCATGCCCATGCCGCCGCCACCGCCGTAATAGCCGCACATGCTCAGTGCATACGCGCCCGGATGGACCACGCAGGTGCCCATGACTTGGCCGACGGGGGAGAAGCCGACTGATCTGATTGCGTGGTGCTCGTCGACAGAAAGGGACGACGTGAACGCGGCGTCCTCGCGCATGGTGGCGAGTCGCTGCTGGGCCCGCAACGGAAGGCGGCCGGCGTCGAGTTCGGCAATGCTGCGCGCGTCGATATCGGCGGGGGTCATCCCCGCGAGCGCGTCGTCGAAGCTGCTCGGCATGGTGTCAGCTGGTCCCGTTGATGGCTAGTTGCTGCAACGCCAGTGCGGCCGACGCACTGCGCCCGGCCGCGGTGGAAAGCGCCGAGAGCAAGTCACGAACCCATGCGTCGAATTCGACGGGCGTGGTGCTCATCACGATGCCACCCGATTCGTGGCACACCGACGAAGCGAGGCCGGACGGCGTGGTCTTCAGCACGTAACGCCGATCGCCGACGCTGATATGCACGCCGACGACTTTCGACTTGCGCACGAGCCCACCTGACCGCTCGACACGGGCGAGTTCTGGCGGCAACGCGTTCGCCAGGGACTCAAGGACGACCTGACCGTGCAGTCTGGTGTCTTCGGCGTCGCGCCGCAGCCCGGCCGCGATCAACTCGAGATTGGCCTCCCCGTTGTCGGTGTGGCTGTCGTCCCCCATGGAGCTACTCCTGTGGTTGCGTGTGGGTGCGTTTCTGGTGATTCGTCCCGGTGATGCTGGCATGCTGGTCTTAAGGCAATCATCCCTGGTCACACGAGGATTTGGAGATGAGCTCCGCTCATCCGTGATTTTGAGCATTGGAGGGCCCAGAAGGGGTAGGGATCAACCGGAGCGTGGGCCTGATCTGAACGCCCACGCCGGGACTCGCGATAGATATACCGAAATTGCCGAAAGGGTGACACGCGATGCTTCTCATCGGCCTCCTGATCTTGGTGGCAGCCGCCGCGTTCGCAGGCGTGCTTATGTCGGAGAACTGGGGTGGCGGCACGTTCGCCATCAAGGGCTTCGGGCACGTGCTTGGGCACTACACGCTGGCGCAGATCTTCATCTCCGGGATCGTCTTGACCGCGATCTTCTTCTTCGGCCTGTGGGCGGCCAGCGTGTCGACCCGCATTCGTCGGCGCGCGTCCAGCCGCCGCCGCGCAGAAAGCCGGGCCGCCCGTGAAGAGCATGACGAGCTCGTGGCGGAGCGCGACAGGTTGGCGCGCGACCTAGCCGCCGCCCAGCGCAACACCCCGGTCGCCGCGCCCGTTGCCGCTGCGCCCGTAGGCGCGCCGGCGGCAGCTGCTGGTCAGCCGGTCTACGTGCCAGAGGGACAGCCCGCCTACGTGCCCGCAGAGCAGCGCCCTGCCACCGTGGCCACCCAGCAGCCGAACGAGCTGTTCCCCACCCGGCAGGTCCTGCTAGAAGAAGGCCCGCTCATGCACGACGTCGAGGTCTAACCGAAGTCGCGGTACGCCGAGTGAAGGAATTGCGCACGGAACTTGCGCGGAACACGACGTAGTTCCTTCGCTCGGCGGCAAGAATAGGGTTTAGCCGGTTGCGGCGGCGGGGGCTTCGGCCACGGTGACCGGAAGCGGCAGCGACACGACGTCCCCACCGACGGCTTCGTCGTCCGACGCAGCGGTTGCGACTACCGGTTCGGGTTTGACCAGTGTTGGCGCGGCCTGAACATCTGGGTCGAGGTTACGTTCGAAGCGGTCGAGCAGGGCCAGCAACGTGAACAAGCAGCAGGGCAAGACGATGATGGTCAGCACGGCGAGAAAGCCGACCTCAGCTAGTCCGTTGCCCACGCGCCGCCTCCTCGTTCATGTCGAGGGCTCGCAATCCAAAGCCCGGCCGACACGCCGAACCTATGACTCGCGACCCGTGCTCGCGGTTGTCCGACTGTACGGAACTTCGCCACTGACGCCCCACGCCAAACGTATTTTGCGACTTCCACGGCGTGTCGCCAAGACTGGGGCGCCGTCTCAGGCGCGCCGCTACTGAGCGTAATCAACCGCAGGGGCGTCCCACGGCCCTGTCATATGGACGCAGCCCTGACCCGGCCGGCCCAATCGGTGCTGGTCGCACACGCACTCGTGCTGATGGGTCCACTGCACCGGGACCGTGAGCCAGACCTCCTTGCCCTCGGTCCGCTCAGCGACGCCCCACTCGTCGGCGAGTGCGTCAACGATCAAAAGCCCGCGGCCACCGGCGATGCTGCCGCTCGAACCGACGTAGGAAGCCGGGTGCCGATCGTCGAGGTCTGCGAGCATGGACGGCCCTAAATCAGGACCGACGGCGTCGAGGTCGGCCAGCAGGTCGAGGCGGACCGGACGAATGACAGGCGGCCGTGGGTCGCGGTCGACCACGCTCAACGTAACCTGGCCAGCCGTGACGCAGAGCTGAACCTCGATCTCGGTACGCGCGTGCAGCACCGCGTTAGTGACGAGTTCAGACACGGCGAGGGTCAACTCGTCCATCACTGCGTCGATACCCCAGCGATCGCACGTACTCGCGACAAAGCGCCTGGCATCGCCGGCCGCCTGCGGCGTCGGCTCCAGG
>Ga0207933_1002506_pt1 | contig 11753 bp, 8 predicted proteins | sample NGESurdeep092012_4_FD_184488 | JGI IMG/M metagenome (GOLD analysis project Ga0207933, IMG submission 184488) | Arctic peat soil microbial communities from Barrow, Alaska - NGEE Surface sample F53-3 deep-092012 (SPAdes) | ecosystem: Environmental > Terrestrial > Soil > Wetlands > Peat ... | reverse complement strand
CGGCTGGGGGGGCTGGGCGCCGCCCTCCAGGTGATCGAGTCCTGCGCGGCAAGGAGAGTCCCACTGTGGATGGGGGGCATGTTCGAGACCGGGTTTGCCCGCGCCGTCAATGTGGTGGTGGGAGCCGCCTCCGGGACCGACTGGCCGGGTGACCTGAGCCCGGCCACTTCCTACCTGCGACAGGATCTGACGGTTCCCGGGTCCCCGGAGGTCGACCCGGCGGGTCCGCCGACGGTGGTTCCGAGCCGGGCGCCGGGGATGGGGCCCGGCTTGGACCCGGCGGCGGTGGACCGCCATACCGCCAGGCGGGTGCACCTCGAAACCGGCCCCGGCCCTGGGTTTGGCCATGGATGAACGGGGGGTCCCGCCGGTGTCTACAATTGCTGGCCCATGCATCGCTCCACCGTTGAACGTCGCCTAAAGGACGCCCACCGACAGTTGGAGCGCGCCCGCACGGAGCTCGCGGTTCTCGACGAGCAGTTTGCCGTCGTCAGCGACATTGCCGACGACACCCGCCTCAAAGCATTGGTGGCGGAAACGCCGATAGCCTCACGTGAGCACGATGAGGCCAGTCGCCACGCCGCCGCCATGGGGCGGACCCGTGAAGCGCTTCGGGCTTCCATCGCCGAACTTGAACAGCGGCAGAATGACCTACTCGACCGCCTGGTGGTCGGGCCCAGTTGAACGAGCCCATCATCGTTCCGGTACGAACGAACAGTCTCACCGAGCAGGGCATCCCGCCGACAGGTTGGGGGAGAGGAACAGAGTCAGCATGAGCAGGCGCGTGGTCATAGCCGAAGACGAGGCCATCATCCGGCTCGATCTGAAGGAGATCCTCCAGGCGGAGGGCTATGAGGTAGTGGGGGAGACCGGGCGCGGCGACGAGGCCGTGGAGCTGGTCCGTACCCATGCACCCGACCTGGTGATCCTCGACGTGAAGATGCCCGGCATCGACGGCCTGTCGGCGGCGCGGGGAGTCCGGGACCTCGGCATGAAGGTGGCGGTGTTGGTGCTTACCGCCTTCAGCCAGAGGAACCTGATCGACGAGGCCCGCGATGCCGGAGTCGCCGCCTATCTGGTCAAGCCCTTCCAACGCAATGAGTTGATCCCGGCCATCGACCAGGCCATGGCCCGCTGCCAACAGGAGTGGGCCATCGACGCCGAGAGCCAGGCGGAGGAGTCGGCCAACGGGGGAGCCAGGGACGGGTCGACGTCCGCCGAGGACAAGCTCGAGACTCGTCGCATGGTGGACGGAGCCAAAGGGGTGTTGATGGAACAGTTCGGCATGGTCGAGTCGGATGCGTTCGGGTTCATCCAGAAGACGGCCATGGGCACCCGGGCCCGAATGATCGACGTCGCCCGCCAGATCCTCGAGGGCTCGCTCGTTCCGTAGGCTGGACGGACCCTCGCCATGCCCAGCGCCACGACCCCCAACGCCCCCAAGGGCGCTCCGCTGGTCCTGCTCGACGGCATGTCGTTGGCCTTCCGGGCCTTCTTCGCCCTCCCGCCGGATCTGGCCACCAAGGCCGGCGTTGTCACCAACGCCTTGTACGGGTTCGCCTCCATGCTGGTGAACCTGGTGCGGGACCACCAGCCGTCCGGCTTGGCGGTGGCCTTCGATCTTCCCGGGGGCACCTTCCGAGACGAGGTGGTCTCCGACTACAAGGCCGGCCGGGCCGAGACCCCCGACGACCTGTTCCCCCAGTTCGACATGATCCGCAGGCTGCTGGCGGCCCTGGCCATCCCGGTGGTCGACGCGGTCGGCTTCGAAGCGGATGACGTGCTGGCCACCCTGGCCACCGAAGCCCGCGACCGCGGCCAGACCGTCATCATCGTCACCGGCGACCGCGATTCCTACCAGCTGGTCGAGGACCCCTACATCCAGGTGCTGTACAACCGGCGGGGGGTGAGCGACTACGTCCTCTACGACGAGCACGGCATCCAAGAACGCACCGGGGTGACTCCGGAGAAGTATCCGTTCCTGGCCGCCTTGCGGGGCGACCCGTCCGACAACCTGCCGGGGGTTCCCGGGGTGGGGGAGAAGACGGCGGCGAAACTGGTCAACGAGTACGGCGATATCGACTCGCTCTACGCCCACCTCGACGCCCTGTCCCCGAAGCTGAGGGAGAACCTCGCCGCCAACCTGGAGCGGGTCCGGATGAACGCCGAGGTGATCCCGCTGATCCGGGACGTGCCGCTCACGACCACCATCGACCAGCTCACCCTCGGGGGTTGGAGCACCGAGGAAGCCGAGGCGGTGTTCGCCGAGTACGAGTTGCGGACACTTTGGCCCCGGTACCAGGCGGTCATGAACGACGGCCTGCTCGGTCCGCCGGTCGGCGGAGGCCCGGTCGTCGTCGCCCGCGCCGAGGCTGCCGCCGAGGCCGCGCCGGTCACCGACCAGCCCGCCTGGCTGACCTCTCCGGAGATCGTCGCCCCTGACGATGCTGGCGAGGCGGTGGCCGGTCTCGAGACGATGGTGGCCGCCGCCCGGTTCGGGAACGGCAACCTGGCCGTTTTCGCCCAATGGACCGGCGATCCGGGAAGGTCGCCCCTCCGGTCGCTGGCTGTGACTCCCGAGGCCGGTCCGGATGACACCTTCCCGGTGTTGTATCTCCGCGGGTCCGACCTGCTGGAGGATCCGAAGGTGCTCTCGACGCTGGCCGACGTCGTCGGCCCCGGCGGGGTGGGGGTGGTCGGCCATGACGTCAAGGAGTTGATGCGCTCCCTCTTGCCGCTGGGAGTGGACACGACCGGGCTGGTGATGGACACCGCAGTGGCCGCCTACCTGCTCGACTCGTCCATCGACCGCTACCACCTGGTGGATCTGGCCCACCAGCAGCTGGGGGTGGTGGTGGAGGACGGCTCGACCGGGCAGGGCACCTTCGACCTGACCGACGACCAGGCCGGCGGGGATGGAGGGATCGACGCCGACGTGCTGCAGAGTGCTCGGCTGGTGTCGGTGGTGGCGCGTCTGCGGGTACCGCTGGAGATGGAGCTGGCCGAAGCCGGAGGGACCGCACTCCTCCACGAGATCGAATCCCCCCTGGTTCGGGTACTGGCCCGGATGGAGGTGGTCGGGGTGCCGGTCGACCGGGAGGTCCTCCACGAGATCACCGCCGGTCTGGCCGACGAGTGCCGGTCGCTGGAGACGACTATCCAGGACCTGGCCGGAGAACCCTTCAAGGTTAACTCGGTCCCCCAACTCCGCTCGGTCCTCTACGAGCACCTCGGCCTCACCCCCGTCCGGAAGACCAAGACCGGGTTCTCTACCGACGCCCGCACCCTCGAGCAACTGCGCGGACAGCATCCGATCATCGAGGCCCTTCTCCGCTACCGGGAGGTGGAGAAGCTCCGGTCCACCTACGGCGAGAGCCTGGCCGCGGAGATCGCCGAGGACGGGCGGATCCACGCCACCTTCCGCCAGACGGTGGCCCGGACCGGCCGTCTCTCCTCCGACCGTCCGAATCTCCACAACATCCCGGTCCGCACCGAAGAGGGTCGGCGCTTCCGCCAGGCCTTCGTGCCCTCGGAAGGACGTCGGCTCCTGGTGGCCGACTACGACCAGGTCGAATTGCGGGCCATCGCCCATCTGTCCGGCGATCCGGGCCTCACCGCCGCCTTCGCCGCCGGGGAGGACATCCACCGCACGGTGGCCTCCCGGGTCTTCGGGGTGGAGCGGGACCAGGTGACCCTGGCCCAGCGTTCGACGGCGAAGATGGTCTCCTACGGTTTGGCCTACGGCATGGAGGCCTACGGGCTGTCCCAGCGCCTCAACGTGCCGGTCGAGGAAGCCAAGGCCATTCTGGACGCCTTCTTCGAGGGGTTCCCCGCCGTCCATGACTACATGGACCGCACGGTGGCCGAGGCCCGGAACTCCGGGTTCACGGTGACCGCCTTCGGGCGCCGCCGGCTGCTTCCCGAGCTGCTCGCCACCAACTACCAGGTCCGCCAAGGGGCCGAGCGCCAGGCCATGAATGCCGGGATCCAGGGGCTGGCCGCCGACCTGTTCAAGGTGGCGCTGCTGAGGCTGGATACCGCCCTGGCGGAGGGGGAGTTCGCCTCGGAGCTGGTGCTCCAGGTCCACGACGAGGTCATTCTCGACGTGGTTCCCACCGAGGCCGAGGCGGTGGAGGCGTTGACGGAGCGGGCCCTCACCGGGGCGGCCGATCTGTCGGTCCCGTTGAAGGTGGCCATGGCCTGGGGTTCCTCCTGGGCCGACGCCAAAGGAAGCTGAGCCGACCCGGGCCGGGCGAGGCGGTCTTCGGGTAAGATTGCTTCCCGGTCACAACTGGTGACCCCTTACTTCACCCGCAGAGTCGCCATCGGCGGCGCGGGATCTGTCCGGAAAGCGAGCTACCTACTTCATGTCCGACGTCTTAGCAGTACCCGGAGGGCCGGCCCTCCTGTCCCCCGAGCACATGGGCCATTTCGATGAGAACGGGGTCTACATCCCCCGTCCCATCACCGAGGACGACCTCGACGGAGCCTCCCTCGAGGACGCCATGGCCGGCACCATCGTCGAGTTCGAGGATGGTGACCTGGTGCAGGGCACCGTGGTCAAGATCGACCGCGACGAAGTCCTCCTCGACATCGGCTTCAAGTCGGAGGGCGTGGTCCCGGTGCGGGAGCTCTCCATCCGCAACGACGTCGACCCGTCGGAGATCGTCACCCTGGGTGAGTCGATCGAGGCCCTGGTGCTCACCAAGGAGGACAAAGAGGGTCGCCTGATCCTCTCCAAGAAGCGGGCCCAGTACGAACGGGCGTGGGGCACCATCGAGAAGCTGAAGGAAGCCGACGAGGTCGTCACCGGACCGGTGATCGAGGTGGTCAAGGGCGGGCTCATCGTCGACATCGGCCTCCGGGGCTTCCTCCCGGCCTCGCTGGTGGAGCTGCGCCGGGTGCGGGAGCTGCAGCCCTATGTCGGGCGCACCATCGAGGCGAAGATCATCGAACTCGACCGGAACCGCAACAACGTGGTGCTCTCCCGCCGGGCCTGGCTCGAAGAGACCCAGAAGGAACAGCGGGGCGAGTTCCTGGAGAACCTCAAGCCGGGGGAGCGTCGCCGGGGCACGGTGTCGTCGGTGGTCAACTTCGGTGCCTTCGTCGACCTGGGCGGCATGGACGGTCTGGTCCACGTGTCGGAGCTGTCGTGGAAGCACGTCGATCACCCGTCTTCGGTGGTGGCGGTGGGCGACGAGATCGACGTCGAGGTCCTCGATGTCGATCTGTCCAAGGAGCGGATCAGCCTGTCGCTCAAGGCCACCCAGTCCGATCCCTGGCAGGAGTTCGCCAACTCCCACCAGATCGGCGAGTTGGTCTACGGCCGGATCACCAAGCTGGTGCCGTTCGGGTCGTTCGTCCAGGTGGGCGACGGCATCGAAGGCCTGGTCCACATCTCGGAGATGGCCGTGCACCACGTCGACCTGCCCGAGCAGGTGGTGGCGCCCGGTGAGGAACTCTGGGTGAAGATCATCGACATCGACCTCCAGCGCCGGCGGATCAGCCTGTCGATCAAGCAGGCGGCCGAGGGCGGCGAGGTGTCCGAGGAGTATCGCGAGGCATTCGGCGAGCACGCCTACGACGCCGAGGGCAACTACATCGGCCCGTTCGAGTACACCGAGACCGAGTTCACCCCCGAGACCGAGGCGCAAGCGGCCTGGGCCGACTTCGTCGCCGAGCCGGGAGCGGCCGAGGCCGGGGAGGCGGGGGCTCCCGAGCAGGCCGAGACTCAGGCGGCCGCCGGGGAGGCCGAGGCGCCGACCGGAGGCGAGCCGGCCGAGCCGGCCGAGGCGAGCACGACGGCCGCACCCGAGGCCGCGGCTACCCCGGCTGAAGGCTCACCCGCCGAATAACGCCAGTTGCGGGCCGGGTCACGGCCCGCCGGAGTGGAGACGCGCGGCGCGACACGGCCACGGGAAGAGCGCACCGACACATCGGGCTGGGGGAAGGCTGGGTACCATCAGGACTGGATGAAGGCCAGCAGATCGGCGTTGATCGTCTCGGCGGGCCCGAGTCGCTGTAGGGGACGATCTGGTCGTCATCTCCGTGCATCACCGGCACGGGCGCAGTTATTTTCTTGAGGTCATCCGTGACGGTCTGCGAGAAGGCGACGATGCCGTCGTAGTGTGCCTTCGCACCCCCCTCATCCCCTGCCGCCACCAGTTCTCCATGATCGCTTCCGAGGTCTCGACCCCGGGACGGTTGAAGCCGCAGAAGGGACCCGACGGCGGGGCCCGGTAGAACTCGGATCGGTTGCACGAACCCAGGTGCTCGTAGAAGGCCAACGCCTGCGGATTGGCTGTCACAGACCTACGGGTCGAGCGGACCTGGATGGCGCCGGTCAGGCCGGGCTGGAAGCCATGCTCACCGGGGTCTTGATGAGGGGGAAGTGGCAGGCGACCTGGTGCCCGGGGGCGATCTCCCGGAGCGGGGGCTCCTCGTCGGTGCAGCGCGGCTGGGCATAGGGGCAACGGGTCCGGAACCGGCACCCGGAGGGGGGATTGAGCGGCGAGGGAAGCTCACCGGTCAAAGCCTTGTGGGCGGACTGGTGCTCGGGGTCGGGCTCCGGGATCGACGCCATCAGCGCCTCGGTGTAGGGATGGGCCGGTGAACGGTAGAGCTCGTCGGAACCCGTCACCTCCACCAGCTTGCCCAGGTACATCACCGCCACCCGGTCGCTGACGTTCTTCACCACCGCCAGGTCGTGGGCGATAAAGACCATAGTGAGGCCGAATTCCTCTTTGAGGTCGGCCAGCAGGTTGAGGATCTGGGCCTGCACGGAGACGTCCAGTGCCGACACCGGCTCATCGCAGATGAGGAGCGATGGGTTGGCCATCAGGGCCCGGGCGATGCTGATCCGTTGGCACTGGCCGCCGGAGAACTCCTGGGGCCGCCGATCGCCGGCAGTGTCGGGGTCGATGCCGACCGAGTCGAGCATGGACCGGACTCGTTCCTCCCGCTCGGCCCGGGAACCGATGCCCCAGATGGCCAGGGGCTCGGAAACGATGTCGCGGATGCGTCGCCGGGGATTGAGGGAGGAGATCGGGTCCTGGAAGATCATCTGCATCTTGGTCCGGGTCTCCCGCAGCGCCTTCCCCGAGAGCTTGGTGAGGTCCTGGCCGTTGAAGCGGACGGTTCCCGAGGTCGCCCGCTGCACCTGGACCAGGGCGCGGCCGGTGGTGGTCTTCCCGCAGCCGGACTCGCCGACCAGCCCGAGGGTCTCGCCCTTCTTGACCGTGAAGCTGATGTCGGTCACCGCCTGCACCCGTTGCCTACCACTCCGGAACTCCACCACCAGGTGATCCACCTGCAGCACCACGTCGTCGGGCATCGGAGTGGCCGGGCTATCGGTCGGCACCGTGGTCGGGGTGGCAGCGTCAGTGGTCATGATGGCGGGGTCTCCGGGTCGAGCTCCGGCACCGGAGCGGTTCCGACGTCCGTCGGCACTCCCGGCGCCCCATCCACCAACGGGAACCAGCAGGCAAAGACGTGGTCGGAGGATGCCGCCGTCCGCAGCGGCGGTTCCAACTCCCGGCACTTGTCTTGGACATACGGACACCGGGGAGCGAACCGGCAACCCTGCGGCGGATGGATGAGGTCCGGCGGCCTCCCGCCGATGGCCAGGAGCCGGGTTCCGCTGGGGTCGGCCAACCGGGGGATGGAGTTCATCAATGCCCGGGTGTAGGGCATCCGGGTGTGGGCGAACAGGGTGCGGGTCGGGGCACGCTCGACGATGCGTCCGGCGTACATCACCGCGATTTCGTCAGCCCGCTTCGCCACCACCCCGAGGTCGTGGGTGACCAGGATGACCGCCATGTGGCGTTCCCGCTGCATGGCCTGGAGGAGGTCGAGGATCTGGGCCTGCACCGACACGTCGAGTCCGGTGGTCGGCTCGTCGGCCAGCACCAGCCGGGGGGCGCAGGCGAGGGCGATGGCGATCATCACCCGTTGCCGCATGCCTCCCGACAGCTGGAAGGGGTACCAGCGGATCCGCTCCTCGGGGGAGGGGATGCCGACCGACCGGAGCAGCTCGACGGCGGTGGTGTTGGCCTCCTTCCGGTCCATGTCCAGGTGGAGGCGGAGGGAGTCGGTGATCTGGTGGCCGATCCGGACCACCGGGTTGAGGGCGGTCATCGGATCCTGGAAGATCATGCTCATCTGGGCCCCCCACACCTGCCGGAGTTGGGCCGGGGCCAGGGTGGTCATCTCGTGGCCGGTGAACTGCACGCTGCCGCTGCGGATGACGTCGCGGGAGGGGAGGAGCCCCATGATCGATCGGGCCAGGACCGTCTTGCCCGATCCCGACTCGCCGACCACCCCGAGGGTGGTGCCGCGGTTGACGCTGAGTGACACCCCGTCGACCGCATGCACGGTGCCCCGTCCGGTGCGGAACGAAGTATGGAGGTCCTTCACCACCAGCAACGGGTCGGCGAAGTCGGTGACGTCGGGGAACTCGAGGGTCTTTTCCATCACGGCGCCGGCATGGCGATCGCTCACAGCAGGCCCTCCCGGATGTCGAATCGCTGACGCAGCCGGTCCCCGATCAGGTTGATGGAGAGCAGCAGCAAAAACATGGCGATGGCCGGCCACATCATGACCAACGGGTTGATTTGCAGCAGCCCGTTGGAGGTTCCCTCCGCGATCAGGTTCCCCCACGAGGGGGTCGGAAGCGCCACCGACAGTCCGAGGAATGCCAGCGACCCTTCGAGGACGATGACCCCGGCCACGGTGATGAGTCCGAAGGAGACGGCGGCCGGCACCACGTTCGGAAGGATCTCCCGGAAGATGATCCGTCGACTGGTTGCCCCCAGGGTACGGGCGGCCATCACGAAGTCGCGGTTGGCAAACGACAGGGTCGACGCCCGGACCACCCGGAACATGATCGGGATGGTGCCGACCCCGAGGATGACAGTGATCTTCGACAGTGTCTGGCCCCAGAAGGCGACGATGGCGATGACCGCCACGATGCCCGGGAACGCCAGGATGACGAAGGAGGCGGCATTGAAGGCGATGTCGAACCCTCCACCCTTGAACCCGGAGATGAGGCCAAGGGTGCCCCCGACCAGTAGCCCGATGCCGACTGAGGCGAACCCCACCACCAGGGACACCCGGGATCCGAAGATGATCCGGCTGAGCAGATCCCGTCCCAGGTCGTCGGTGCCCAGCAGGTGGTGGATGCTCGGGCCGGTGTTGATGGCGGTGTAGTTCTGGAAGTTCGGCGACTGCAGCGGGAGCAGGTTGGCGAGGATGGCGCAAATGGCCACCAGCGCCACCCAGGCCACCGCGAACCAGAACAGCGGGCCGAGCGGTCGCTTGGCCAGGATGTCGTCGGCCGGGTCGGGGGCACCCAGCGCCGCCGCCACCGCGATCGGGGGCGTCTGACCCGGGAAGGTACCGGCGAGTGCCGTGCCCAGGCCTGGCGGGTGAACCTCGTGCTCAGCAGCCATCGGTCACTCCCGTGTCACTCGTGGGTCGACCACCGTGAACAGGAAGTCGATGATGAATTGGAGCACGACATAGGCGAGGGCCACCACCAGCGTGATGCCCTGGACGACCAGGTAGTCGCGCTGCTGGACCGCGGCCACGATGGAGAAGCCCAAGCCGTCCATGGCGAAGAGGTACTCGACGATGAAGGTACCGGCCAGCAGGGAGCCGATGTTGACGCCGGCCACCGCCAGCAGCGAGAAGGTCGAGGGTCGGAACGCTTGCCGCCACATGATCCGCCGGTTGGAGAGCCCCTTGGACCTCGCCATGGTGATGAAGTCCTCCTGGAGGGTCATGATCAGGTCGGACCGGAGCAGCCGGTAGTAGACGGCGATCGAGCCGGCGGTCAGCGCCAGTCCGGGGAGGATCATGTCGTGGAGGTTGGTGGCCGGGTTCTGGGTGAAGGGGACGTACCCGGTGGCGGGGAACCAGTGGAGGCCGACGGCAAAGACGGCGACGAAAATGGGGGCCAACAGGAACGGGGGAAGGGCGAGCAGCCCGAATGTCCCGGTGGTGGACACGTTGTCGAGGGGCCGGTTGGGGCGACGGGCGGTGACCAGGGCCAACGGGATGGCCACCGCGAACGCCACCACCTGGGAGATGATGATCAGTTCGACGTCGATGGGGAATCCGGTGGTGATGATGTGCCCGACGGTCTCGTGGGTGAGGTACGACTGGCCGAGGTTTCCGTGGAAGACGTTGCCGATCCAGATCCAGTACTGATGGTAGAGCGGCAGATTGAGGCCCAACTGGTGCAGGAGGTTCTGCCGGTTGGCGGCAGTGGCGTTGACACCCAGGATGATGGTGGTCGGGTCGCCGGGTAGCAGGTGGACGAGCAGAAAGACCAACACCGAGATGATAAAGGAGATGACGACCAGCTGGGCGACCCGCTTGAGGAGGTACTTGAGCATCGATGTGCGGAAAGACCGGTTCCCCGGTCGCTTACCCGGCCATCCAGATCTGGGTGGGGAAGAAGAAGCCGTTCTGGAATGGATAGCCGGGGGACCCGTCGGGGAGCACCGGGTTGGCGAAGTTCTGGACCCGGGTGTCACCGACTTCCGACCAGACTGTCTGTCCCAACCAGATGTAGGGGATGTCGATACCCAGGCGCTCGTTCACCGTCTGATAAGCCTTGATCCGGGCGGCGGGGTCGGGGTTGGTGCGGCCGGTCTGGAGGGCCTGCTCGATCAGCGGGTCGGAGTTACGGGCGAAGTTCAGAGTGATCTGTCCGGGGGCATTGGCGGTGGTGGTGCTCCACCACACGTAGTTGAGGTCGGGATCGGGAGTCGCGAACTGCTCCCAGGTGAGGGCCTGGAAGCCTCCGGTGATGGCGTCGGTGATCAGCGCCGCCTGTTCGATGGCCTTGACGGAGACATCGAAGCCGGCCTGGTTCCACATCTGCTGGAGGACCTGGGTCACCGTGACGATCCGGGGATCGGTGGTGCCGGTCAACTGCAGCGCGGGGGTGCCGTGCTGGGCTTTGTAGGCGGCCACTAGTGCCTTGGCCCCAGGGAGGTCGAAGGTGGGGTAGGTAGTGGGGGAGTAGTACTTGGACCCCTGGGGGAACAGCCCGGTGGTCGGCTTGGACAGACCGCCGCCGAAGATCTTGAGCACCTGGGCCTGGTCGGTGGCCTTGGCCAGCGCCTGACGGATCGAAAGGTCGTTGGTGGGGGCGACAGCACAGTTCAACATGATGAAGTCCATGTCGGGCTCGCCGATGGTGGAGTTGAGGGTGTCGACCAGCTGAAACCCCGATACGCCGGAAAAACGGGTCACCGTCTTGGGGTCGGCGGAGACGATGAGGTCGACCCCCCCGGTCTTGAGGGTCGCCTCCCGTTGGGTGGTGTCGGGAATCGGCTTGAAGGTGATGGAATTGAGGTAGGGGAGCCCACTTTGCCAGTAGTTCGGATTCCGGGTGGCCGAGAACTGTTGGTTGGGCTGCCAGTTGCCGTAGACGAAGGGGCCGGTACCGATCGGGTGGGGCGAGGCGGTGGAGGAGGCGGCGGCGGCGTCGAGCATGGCCTGGCCGACCACATAACCGACCTGGGTGGCCAAGCCGGCCGGAAAGTCGACCAGAGGCTGGGAACAGTTGTACACCAGGGTCAGCGTGCCGCTGACGGTGGCCGACGTCACCGCTTGGAGGGCGGGGCCGGTCAGCACCGACTTCTTCAAGGCGTCGAAGTTGTTCTTCACCACCGTGGCGGTGAGGGCGGAGCCGTCGTGGAAGGTGATGCCGGGCCGGAGCGTCAGTGTCCAGACGGTGTAGG
>Ga0207933_1002505_pt1 | contig 11757 bp, 13 predicted proteins | sample NGESurdeep092012_4_FD_184488 | JGI IMG/M metagenome (GOLD analysis project Ga0207933, IMG submission 184488) | Arctic peat soil microbial communities from Barrow, Alaska - NGEE Surface sample F53-3 deep-092012 (SPAdes) | ecosystem: Environmental > Terrestrial > Soil > Wetlands > Peat ... | reverse complement strand
CGGGACGGTCAGCACCTTCCAGCCCTTCGGCACCTTGCCCTTGTGGCCGTCGAGCACTCCCGGGTTGCCGTTCGACTCGCGGTGCAACGAGGTGGTCGGGCCGGCCGCAACCTTCCAGGTCGTCGTTGTGGTCGTCTTCTTTTTCTTGCCGGTGCCGGTGGTCTTCGTCACCTGCTTCGGCTTGAAGAGGACGTACTCACTCGCCGGGCCGGGGTTGGCGTTCGGCTGCACATGCGACAGCAAGTCGTAGAGGTTGCGAGTGGCAACCGGCCCGGCCGTGGACGTCGACGGCGCCACCAGTGCCGGCTCGAGGTCGTACAGCGCGAGCTGTGCGGTCGAGCCGATGATCTTCGCAGCCTGGTTGACGTCGTGGATGCCCGCGAGCTGGATCACGATCTCGTTGCTCCCCTGCTTGCGGATCTCGGGCTCGGACACGCCGAGCTTGTCGACGCGGCTGCGCATGATCGAGACCGAGCGGTCGAGGTCGTCGGTCGTCAGCTTGTGGCCCTTCGGCGGCTGCGCCTTCAGCACCACTTCCAGGCCGCCCTGCAGGTCGAGGCCCTTCTTCACGCCCCGGTGCGCGGGCGAGCCGGGAACCGCCAGCAGCGCCACGCCAATCAGCGCGAGCACGATCAGGCCAACCAGTACGAGGTGGGAACGCCGGGAGGACACGCGCCGGAAGGTTAGCCTGGTTGGCCGGGCTCTTCCGAAACGGCGTCGTGCGAGTCGATTTCAGCCGGCTCTTCGGGCTCGGCGTCGACCTCGACCTCGATCTCCTGGGCGACCGCAGCGACGGCGCGCCGGTCGACCGTGACGACGACCCCGGGCGCGATCTCGACCTGGAGCTGGTCATCGCCCAGTTCGCGCACGAACGCGTGCACGCCGCCGGCGGTGATGATCTCGTCGCCCACCTCGATCGAGTGCTGCATTGCCGCATGCGAGCGCGAGCGTCGCCGCGCGGGCAGGAAGAACAGCACCCAGACGACGCCGAGAATCAGAATGAGGATCAGGAATCCGCCCACGCCAGCCTTTCCAGACAGTCACGTTTGTAGGAGGCGAACTCGCCGCGTTCGATCGCGTTCCGCGCGCCGCGAGTCAGCTCGAGCAGGAAGCGTAGATTGTGCAGCGAGAGAAGCCGCAGGCCTAGGAGCTCGTTCTGGTTCACGAGGTGGCGGATGTAGGCCCGGCTGAAGCGCGTGCAGGCTGGGCAGTCGCAACTCTCGTCGAGCGGATTCGGGTCGCGTGCGAAGCGCGCATTCCGCAGGTTGAGCCGCCCGTTGGCGGTCAACGCGCTCCCGGTGCGCGCCGTGCGTGTGGGCAAGACGCAGTCGAACATGTCGACGCCGGCTTCGATCACCTCGAGGATTCCCTCAGGGTCGCCGATGCCCATGAAGTAGCGGGGCTTGTCGGCCGGCATCAGCTCGGCCGCCCAGTCGGTCACCTCGAACATCGCCTCGCGCTGCTCGCCGATCGCAAGGCCGCCGATCGCGTTCCCGTCGAAGTCGAGCGCGGCAATCTCCTCGGTCGAGCGGCGGCGCAGTTCCGGGTCGATGCCTCCCTGCGAGATCCCGAAGCGCAGCTGGCCCTCGGCGCGTAGTGCGTGGCGCTGTCGCTCCGCCCAGGCGGTCGTGCGGCGGACAGCCTCTTCGAGTTGTCGCCGCGTGACGGCGACTGCCGGCACCTGGTCGAGGCACATGGCGATATCGCTGCCGAGGTTGGCCTGGATCTGCGCCGAAAGCTCGGGCGTGAAGTGCGAGCTCGTTCCGTCGTAAACGCTGTTGAACGTGACGCCCTCGTCGTCGACCCGCGCGATCGTGTCGCGGAGCGAGAAGACCTGGAACCCGCCCGAGTCGGTGAGGATCGGCGCGTCCCAGCCCATGAACCGGTGCAGGCCGCCGAGCTCGCGGATCAGCTCGTCGCCGGGGCGAAAGTGCAGGTGGTAGGTGTTGCCGAGCAGGATCTGCGCTCCCAGGTCGCGCACCTCATCCGGATGGAGCGTCTTCACCGTCCCTTTCGTGCCGACGGGCATGAAGACGGGCGTCCCGATCACTCCGCGCGCGGTCGTCAACACGCCGGCGCGCGCCGCGCCGTCACGTGCGATCACTTCGAAGACGTCAGTCACAGGAGACCCTCCCGAGCCAGCGCAGCCCACAGCCGGTGCCAGGCAAGACCGGTGCCAGTCCAAGGCCGGTGCCAGGCACCGTTACCTGCCTGTAACAGGCGAGCAACAAAGCTGTCAAACCTGGCTCCCGTAGCTCGATTTTTCGCCCGTCGCCTGCGAGACTCCGTGCCAGGCACCGGCACTCGCGGTGCACGGCCGCGGGACGCGTCCGTGGTGGTGCCAGGTCGGCGCTGGTCCCGTCACAGGATCAGCAACGCATCGCCGAACGAATAGAACCGATAGCGCCCGTCGATTGCGAGCGCGTACAAGCGTCGAACCTCCTCGACGCCGGCAAACGCCATCACCAGCGCGAGCAGGGTCGAGCGCGGCAGATGGAAGTTCGTCAACAGCGCGTCGACGCGCCGGAACACGAAGCCGGGCGTGATGAATAGCTCGGTACGCCCGCCGAGCGGGCCGCCGGCCGCCAGCGTCTCGAGCGTGCGCACGGTTGTCGTCCCCACGGCCAACACGCGCTCGGCGCTCTGGATGCGCTCCCACGCCTCCGGCAGCACGTCGTAGCGCTCGCCGTGGATGTGGTGCTCCTCGACGCGCTCCGCCTGCAACGGGCGAAACGTGTCGAGCCCCACGTGCAATGTCACCCGCTCGACGTCGAGGCGGGCGAGCAGCTCCGGCGTGAAGTGCAAGCCCGCGGTAGGAGCCGCAGCCGACCCGCGCTCCCGGGCGTAGACCGTCTGGTAGCGCTCCTCGTCGTCGAGCGGCTCGGTGATGTACGGCGGCAGCGGCGCGTGGCCCGTCGGCTCTCCGTGCAGCCGGACCCGCCAGCGGCCCGCGCCGAGGTGCTCGATCAACTCGACAGCGCCGTACGTGCGGCCCGCTCGCAGACGGCGGGTCGGCCGCGCGAGCGCCTCCCACACGTCGCCGTCGACCCGCTCCAGCAGCAGCACTTCCCCACGCGGCCGCTCGATCGCAATCCGGGCCGGCACGACGCGCGTGTCGTTGACGACCGTCAGTGTGTCGGGCTGAAGCAGCTCCGGCAGATCGCGGAAGACGCGGTGCTCGACCTCGCCGCTCGCGCGCCGGTAGACCAGCAGCCGCGACTCGTCCCGCCGCTCTGCCGGGTGCTGGGCGATCAGCTCGGGCGGCAACTCGTAGTCGAGCTCACTGGCATCCATCCGGCCGGGACGGTAGCGTCGGAGCTATGGACGAGATCCGCGAAGCACTGAAGGAAGGGCTGCGCGAGGAAGCCGCACCGATCTCACGCCGCCTGGCTGAGGTCAAAGGGCTGTCCAACAACGCGATCCGGCGCCTCGAGAACCTCGAAGGGCTGATCGAGTCGGAGCGCAGCGCGCGCGTCGACGACCTCGCGCTGATGGTCGACCTGCTCACCGAGGGCTGGCGCTCGCTCAATGCACGCCTCGACCGGATCGAGGCGGCACTGCAAGCGAAGCCGTCGAACGTGGTGCCGTTCCGCGACGGCGCCTCGCGCGAGTCGGCCTAACCGTCAGCCGGTAACACGAGCTCGAAGCGCGAGCCGCTGCCGACCTCGGACTGCAGCGCGATGTGGCCGCCGAGCGCGGCCGACAGCTCCTTGGCGATCGCCAGCCCCAGGCCCGTGCCGCTGCCCGACTCGGAGATGAACGGACGGAAGAGCCGTTCGTGCGCCGCGGCCGGAATTCCCGGGCCGGAATCCTCGACCGCCACGTGCACGGAGCCGTTCTCCTGCGCGAGCTCGAGCGAGATGCGCCCACCGTCGGGGGTCGCCTTGAACGCGTTCGAGAGCAGGTTGCCGACGACTTGCAGCACACGATCTCCGTCCGACGTGATCACCGGGCGATTGCGCACCTCGCGGCGGTAGTCGATGCTGCGGCGCCGCGCCTCGTCGCGATACGTCTCGAACGCCTGGTCGAGCAGCGCTCCCATGTCGACCTCTTCGTTCATCACCGTAAAACGATGCGTGTCGAGCTTCGCGAGGTCGATGATGTCGCCGACGAGTCGCTCGAGCCGCGTTGCCTCGGCCGCGACCGTCTCGAGCGACGCCTGCCGCAGCTCAGGCTCGGCGACGACTCCCTCGAGCAGCGCCGACACGTGGCCGCGGATCGCCGTGAGCGGCGTCCGCAGCTCGTGCGACACCGACATGAGAAAGTTGCGTTCCATCGTCTCCGCCTCCGCGAGCCGGGCAGCCATCTCCCCGAAGCGCTCGCTCAGATGGCCCAGCTCTCCCGGCGCGTTCTGCGGCACGGCGACGACATAGCGGCCAGCAGCCACCTCATCGGCTGCATCGGAGAGTTGCAGGACCGGCCGCACGATCCGGCGCGCCAGGTATGCGGCAAGCAGTCCCGCGACCAGCAGTCCGAGCAGGCCGGCGATCGCTAGGCGCTTGATCAACGCAAGCACGCGGTGGCTCACGTCCGTCTTCGGGGTGGCGACGACGATCGCTCCGATCGCCTGGCTGCGCAGCTTCACGGGGTTGGCCACCGCCAGGTAGACGCGATGCTTCCCCGGAGGCGTGAACTCGAAGGTGAGCGACTTGCCCGACTGCCAGTCGATCGTCTTCAGCGGCAGCAGCTCCAGGCCCGCGATCTGCCCCTGCCCCGGAAACGGGTTCGGACCGACGAAGTAGATCGCATCGCCGGTTGCCTTCTCGAGGTTGGTCGCGGCGAGGATCGGCGGCAGGCGGTCGGTCGACTTGCCCTGCTTGTCGCTGTTGCCGTAGCTCGCCGGCACAGCGGCGGTGTAGAGCGCTGCGATGCCGTGCGCTTCGCGGGTGAGCCCGCTCAACGCCTGGTCGTGCGCGAAGTTCTGGAACAGCCGCACTGCGATGACCGTCGTGACGACGCCCGCGAGCAAGATCCCCGCCAGGAAGATCAGCGGCAACCGGACCCTCAGCGAGCCAAGCTTCGCCATCAGCATGAGAAACTACGTCTTCGTGGTGAACTTGCGCGCGTCTTTCGCGGGCGAGACCTTGTAGCCGACGCCCCAGACGGTGACGATCGGCGACGCATCGCCCAGCTTGCGACGCAGCTGACGTACGTGCACGTCGACCGTGCGCGTGTCACCCGCAAACGTATAGCCCCACACGCGCTCGAGCAGCTGGTCGCGCGTCAGCACCAGGCCGCGGTGGTCGAGCAACTCCCAGAGCAGGTCGAACTCTTTCGGCGCAAGCTGCACCTCGTCGTCCACGACCCGAACCTCCCGGCGGCCGGCGTCGACGTGCAGGTCGCCATGGATGATCTGCTCGGTCTCGAGCTCGCGCCGGTCGGACGTCGAGCGGCGAAGGATCGACTTGACGCGCGCCACAAGCTCACGCGGATTGAACGGCTTGGTCAGGTAGTCGTCGGCGCCAACCTCGAGCCCGATGATCTTGTCGACGTCTTCGTCGCGTGCGGTGAGCATCAGAATCGGCACGTCGCTCGTCTGGCGGATGCGCTTGCAGACTTCGATCCCGTCGATGTCGGGCAGCATCAGGTCGAGGACGATCAGGCCCGGCATCTGCGCCGCAACCTGCGCGAGCGCCTCGGTGCCGGTTGACGCCGTGCGCACGCCGTACCCGGCGTTCTTCAGGTAGAGCGAGACGAACGAGGCGATCGAGCTCTCGTCCTCGACCACAAGGATGTTCGGCGCCTGCGTAGCCAAAGCTAAGGCCCGCTGTTCGACGATGTGCCGCCGGTCGGTAGACCCGTCACGGTCGGCTGGACCCCGAACAGCACCGGCAGTGTGTTGCGAAGCACTGGCACGGGCGTCCACTTGCCACCGTCGAGCGCGTAGGTCCCCGTGGTGTCTGCCGTCGGGTCGCCGGCCATCAATGCCTTGCCGACACCCACAGCCGTCAGGTCGATGCCGGTGCTCTTCACGAACGTCAGCTTGTAGGTCCCGCCGGTGATGCGGAAGTGCATGTTCTTGCCGATGTAGAGCGTGGTCGTGTCGCCGATCGCGCGAGGCGCCCGGTCGGCGCCGCTCACGTACACCAGACCGTCGGTGTCGATCGGGTCGGTCACGTACAGGCGACCCTGGTCGACCTGCCCCCAGAGCGCACCCTTGCCGGCAATCGTCACCGTGGTCGCGTTGACCGCCTGCAGCTCCAGCACCCCGTCGCCGCTCGCGCGCACACCGGCCAGCGCCGCAGGAGCGAGCAGAAGTCCGCAGAGCAGGGTGAATGAGAGCCGGCGCATCGGCAAAGACAGTGTTTCCTCCTGAATTATGCCGCGAATGAGCGAAAGGTAAGGACTTTTGTTCAGACGGCCCGCGTAATGTGCCCTGCACGTTGGGCGACGCCATCCATTTCGGCGGCTTGATCCTGCTCGTCGCCGGCGGGCTCTCGGCCGCCCTGCTGACCTCGAAGCTGAGCGCTCGCCTGTTGATCCCGTCGGCAGCGCTCTTCCTGGTCGCGGCCGCGGTCAGCTCGGATCTCTTTCCCTCGCTGGTCGTCTCGATCGGGACGGTCGAGCGGATCGCAACGGTGGCGTTGATCGTCATCCTTTTCGACGGGGGCTCGTCGATCGGCCTGCGGCGTTTCCGGGTGGCGGCAGTGCCGATTGCGTCACTCGGCGTCCTGGGGACGTTTGCCACAGCCGGTCTGCTCGCGGCGTTCGGGCACTGGGCGCTGGGGCTTGGCTGGATCACCGCCGGCCTGCTCGGCGCCGCCCTTGCGCCAACCGATCCGGCCGTGATGTTCTCGGTGCTCAGCGAGCGAGAGATCGGCGGGCGCACCGGAACGATTCTCGAAGGGGAGTCGGGCGCCAACGACCCGGTCGGGATCGCGTTGATGCTCGGCATGATTCAGCTCGCGACTCACGCCGACGCGACGTTCTGGGTCGTCGTGCGCGTGTTCAGCGAGCAGATGGCGATCGGGCTCGCGATCGGGATCGTCGGCGGACTGCTCGAGGCCGGCCTGCTCCGCCGCGTCGGGCTCCCGTCGGCCGGCCTGTACAGCGTGCGCACGCTCGCGCTGGCGGGTGTCGTCTACGGCGCCGCGACGGTCGCGCACGGCTCGGGCTTCCTCGCGGTGTTCGTCGCCGGCCTGATCATCGGCGATGTGCGCGCACCGTTCAAGGAGGAGATCGAGGTGTTTCAGGAGGGGCTGGCGGCGATCGCCGAGGTGGTGGTGTTTGTCGCGCTTGGGCTGACGATTGACCTGTCCGCGATCGGCGCGGGCCGGTGGGCCGAAGGGCTCGCGGTCGCAGCCTTCCTCGCACTCGTCGCCCGGCCGGCCGCGCTGGCTCCGTTGCTCGCGCCTGTACGGCTCCGTCACGGCGAGCGGTTGTTCGTGATGTGGGGCGGGCTGAAGGGAGCGGTGCCGATCCTGCTCGCAGCGTTCGCCCTCGGCGCCCATGTCCCGCACGGTGCGCGGATCTACGAGACGGTGTTCGTGGTCGTGCTCGCGTCGGTCGTCGTCCAGGGCGGCTCGATCTCGTTCGTCGCCCGGAAGCTCGGCGTCGAGATGCGGCGCGTGCCCGTTACGCCACGCGCTTCACGGTCTGCGTGAGCCCGGTCACGCGGACGCGCTCGTAGCCGTCGACGACGCGCACCCAACCCGCCTCGCGCGCGAGCGGCTCGCAGACCGCGCAGACCGTCTGGTCGCGCCGCTCGCCGCGCCAGGTGCGGAACCGCTCACCCGCCAGCAGGCCACGCCGGCAGACCTGACACATCGCCATACCGGCACGCTACGACGCGCTTCGGATGGACTGACGAGGGTTCTCGGGTGTCAGACACCGGGGCACCCCGCGACGTCCGTCAGTACGTGTAGAAACCCTCGCCGGTCTTGCGACCGAGCTTGCCCGCCTGCAGCATCCGGACGAGCCGCGGCGGCGGTGCCATTCGTGGCTCGCGCAGCTTCTCGTAGAGCGCCTCGCTCGCGTGCACGTGCACGTCGGCGCCCACGAGGTCGAGCAGGGCGCACGGGCCCATCGGCCAGCCGGCGCCGTACTTCATGCCGGCGTCGAGATCCTCGGGGCTGACCCCCGTCTCATCGAGCACACGAACGCAGTCGTTGAGCAGCGGGATCAACACCCGGTTGACGACGAAGCCGGGCGTGTCGGTGCAGCGAATCGGCGTCTTGCCGAGCTTGGAGCCGAGCGCGAACGCGGCCTCGAAGACGTCTTCGGCTGTGCGCTCTGCGCGCACGATCTCGACGAGCGGCATCAGCGGAGCCGGGTTGAAGAAGTGCATGCCGCACGCCCGCTCCGGATGCTGCAGCATCGATGCGATCTCGGTCACCGACAGTGCCGATGTGTTCGTCGCGAGGATCGTGTCTTCGCCGACGGCCGCTTCCAGCTCGCGGAAGAGCTCGTGCTTGACGGCAAGGTCCTCGAACGCCGCCTCGATCACGATGTCGCAACCGGCGAGATCGGCAACATCCTCGGTCAGCCGCAGCCGGCTGACCGCATCGTCACGCGCGCTCTGCTCGAGTGTCCCCTTCTCGACCTTACGCGTGAGGAAGTGCGCGATCCGGTCGCGTGCATCCTCGGCGCGCGCGAGCTCGACCTCGCGCCCAACTGTCTCGAACCCGGCCTCGATCGCAAGCTGCGCGATCCCGGAGCCCATCGCTCCGAGCCCGACGACCCCGACCCTATGAATCTCGCGTGCCATCGAGCGAGATCCTAAAGACGCTCGACGATCCCGGCGATCGCCATACCGAAGCCCACGCACATCGACGCGATCCCGTAGCGCGCGTCGCGCCGGTCGAGCTCGTTCAGGAGCGTCGCAGTGATGCGTGCGCCGGTCGCGCCGAGCGGATGACCGAGCGAGATGCCGCCGCCGTTCGGGTTGACGTCGTCCATCCGGCCGGTCAGGTCGAGGTCGTGCACCGTCTGAAGCACGACCGAGGCGAACGCTTCGTTGATCTCGATCACCGCCATGTCGGCCAGCGTCAGGCCCGCCTTCGCGAGCGCCTTGTGCATCGCCGCCGGGTTGCCGTGCAACATCCGCGTCGGGTCGACGCCCGCCAGCCCGAACGCGATGAAGCGGGCGCGCGGCTGCAGCCCGAGTCGCTCCACGGCGGCCCCACTCGCGATCAGCACCGCGGCCGCGCCGTCGACGATCTGCGACGAGTTGCCCGCCGTCACGACGCCCGCTGGGTCGAATGCCGGCTTGAGACCCGCAAGCGCCTCGAGCGACGTTTCGCGTCGCGGAGCCTCGTCGGCGGAGAAGACCGCTCCGTCCGGCAACGCCACGGGCACGATCTCGCGCACGAACTTTCCCTCATCCGAGGCGGCCAGCGCTCGCCGGTGCGACTCGTAGGAGTAGGCGTCGAGCGCTTCGCGCGACAGCCCCCACTCCGTGGCCAGCAGCTCGGCCGACGTTCCCTGCATGACGATCTCGAAGCGATCCGTCACACGCTCCGAGACCGAGCCGCCGTTCGAGCCCATCGGCACGCGAGACATCGACTCGACCCCGGCCGAGACGACCAGGTCGAGCTGGCCGGCCAACACCGCCGCCGCCGCGTTGAAGTTCGTCTGCATCGACGAGCCGCACTGACGGTCGACAGTCGTGCCGCTCACCTCGACCGGCCAGCCCGCCGCAAGCACAGCCATCCGCCCGATGTTCCACCCCTGCTCGCCGATCTGCGTCACGCAGCCCATCTGCACGTCCTCGATCTCGCCCGGGTCGAGGCCGTGCGGCGCGATCAGGCCGTTCAGCACCTGCGCGGCAAGGTCGTCACCGCGCAGCACCGCCAAGCTGCCGTTGCGGCGCCCGATCGGCGAACGAACCGCGTCGACGATGAAGGCGTCCATCAGTCGGCGAGTACCGGCTCGCGCGCAGGCACCCGCGCAGCCCGGCGCGCGAAGACGTAGTTGACGCCGACGAACGCGACGGCCGCGTACGCCCAGCCCGCGATGCAGTCGACGGCGTAGTGCTCACCCGCGTAGACGAGCGCCAGCGCCATCGCCAGCGGGTACAGCACCAACACGGGCCGAAGCCAGCGCGGCGTGAACTGCCAGAGATAGAGGGAGAGCAGCAACGCAAACGCTGCGTGCAGTGACGGCATTGCGGCGACGTCGTTGGCGTAGCCCGTCCCGTGCTCGAACACCGCGCCGCCGTCGGCCAGCGGAACGTGCTTCCAGATGATCCCGATCATCCGGTTCGACTCGCCCAGGTTGCCTTGCTGCGCCGCCATCCACGGCGGGACGGCCGGATAGAGGACGTACGTGGCGAACCCCGTCAGGGAGAGGACGCAGACCATCGTGGCGTAGCGCGAGAACTTCTCGCGCGCGAACACCCAGATTGCGGCCAGGGCGATGAACGTCGCGAAGAAGTGGGTCAGATGCAAAAACCACGCGGCGTAGTCCCACCAGTGCAGGTGGTTCGCGCCGTGCCAGAAGTGCTCCTGGAGCCACACGGTGGGCACCGGCCGTCCGAACAGCGCCGCCTCGACCCGGATCTGCGGAGTCTCGCGGGCGGGCAGCAGCAGCCCGTCGGCGACGCCACGGAGGAGGTCGTAGACGAGGATCACGCCGATGAGCGGCAGCCAGTCACGGACGACGCGCGATGCCTCGAACGTGAACGCCGCCATCCCGAGGCCGAGCCACAGGAAGAGCAGGTCGTGCTTCGTGGGGATGCCCCACAGCACGACCAAGAGAACGGTGACGACGCCCCAGGCGATGGGGGCGCCTCTGCGAAGGAGGATGCGCCGGTCCACCACGCAAGGGTAAAGGGTGACCGGTTCGAAGCGCGGGCTTCCCGGTAAACTCGCCCGCGATGAGGCCGCTTCTTCGTCGGCGCTCTGACCAGCCCGCGGGTTTGACGATCGACGGGATTGCGCCCCGGCATCCCCATGCGGGCGTTCTGCGCCGCGAGCGTCGCGCGCTTGCTCGTGCCCGCGATGATCAGCTACGCGATCTCGGCGGGCTGCTTGTCGAGATGTACCGCCGCGGCGGCTTTCGAGACGACCTGCTCGCGGAGCGCGCGGCTGCGATCGTCGGCATCGACGCACGGCTCGCCGAGATCCAGGAGCTCTTGAGCCTGCGGGGCCGGATGCTGCGCTGCGAGTGCGGCGCGCCGCTGCTGCGCGGCTCGCGCTTCTGCCCCAACTGCGGACGCGACCTCTCACAGCGCCCGGCCGATCCCGCGGCCGACGCGACCGTGATCGAGCCCACGTCCGACGCTTGAGCACCGCGTCATGAGCACGGCGCCGTGAGTACCGAGCTGCGTGCCGAGGAACGCAACTCGGCGATCGGCGCAGCCGACGGCACCTGCCCCCGCTGCGGCGCGACCCGCGAACCGGATCAGCGGTACTGCCTCGAGTGCGGACTGGCGCTCCCGGAGGTGTTCGGAGCGGTGGCGGCGCTGCGTCGCCGCTGGTTGCGCCGGTTCGGCTGGTATCCCGGCGACTGGGTCTGGATTGCACTCGCCACCTTGCTCGTGGCTGTCGCCGGTGCGGCGGTGGCGATCGTCCTCACCGCGAGCCATGGCGGCTCACGGAACGTCGTGGCGCTTGATGGGCCGGTAGCGGTGACCGCGCCGCAGGCGGTGCCCGAGCGACCGACGAGCACGACCACGGGTCAGCCCACGCAGGAAGCGGCGGCGAAGCTCACCACCTGGCCGCGCAACGAGAACGGCTGGACGATCGTGCTGGTCTCCTACCCGAGCGCAGGCGGCCGGCCGAGCGCCCTGACCGCCGCCCACGCAGCCGCGACGTC
>Ga0207933_1002504_pt1 | contig 11759 bp, 6 predicted proteins | sample NGESurdeep092012_4_FD_184488 | JGI IMG/M metagenome (GOLD analysis project Ga0207933, IMG submission 184488) | Arctic peat soil microbial communities from Barrow, Alaska - NGEE Surface sample F53-3 deep-092012 (SPAdes) | ecosystem: Environmental > Terrestrial > Soil > Wetlands > Peat ... | reverse complement strand
CTTCATCAGCCCACTCTGGCTGAGCACCACGTGCAGCTCGTGGATCCGGTCGAGGTTCTCCGCCTCGGAGATCAGCAGCAGCTCGGCGTCACCGCGCGTGCCCACGAGCGAGAAGGCTTGCAGCAGGTGTCCGTCGGCGAAGTCTTCGCAGGCGGCGTTGAACTCGCGCTTGTCCTGCTCGCGCTGCTCGTCCTCGAGCCGCCGCCAGGCGGGGTCGAGCTTCAGGAACGTGTACTTGACGAAGTGCCGCGCGCTCATCTCCCGATTATCGCAAGCCTCGCCGCTCGGCCCCCGGGCGGGCGGATAGCGCCTGGCGGGTGGGCCGCGCAGGTGGGTCCGGTCTGCACAGGGCACTGGTGGTCGACCTTCTCGCGGGATAGAGTGATAGCCATGCGAATCGCGCTGCTTTCGCCGTATTCGTGGACGTACCCCGGCGGGGTCACACGCCACATCGAGGCACTCGCGGCAGAGCTGACCGAGCTGGGCCACGACGCCCGCATCCTCGCCCCGTTCGACCCCGACGACGCGCTCTCGCGCCGCCTGCACCGTGGCGCGCGCCCCCAACGTCTGGAGCAGGGCGGGCGGGCACCCGATCGTTTCGTCGCGCTTGGGCGCACCGCCGGCTTCCGGGCCAACGGCGCCGTCTCGAACCTCGTCCCGATCCCTCCGGGGGTGCTCGCGATGCGCCGCGAGCTGCGCGAGGGCGGCTACGACGTGGTGCACATCCACGAGCCGGTCGTGCCGCTGCTCGGCTGGGACGCGCTCCGCTCGACCCCGCCCGAGCTGCCGCTCGTCGGCACCTTCCACAGCTACTCCGAGAACGCGCTCACGAACGGGATCGCGAACGCGCTCGGCGCGCGGCGGCGGATGAACCACCTGCACGTCCGCATCGCCGTCTCCGAGGCCGCCGCCTGGACCGCGCGGCGCTTCTACGGTGGCCGCTACCGGATCGTGCCCAATGGGGTCCAGCTCGGCGACGCTTCTGACCGAGCGGGGGCCACTGCCGGCGGAGATGACGTTGCTCTTCGGGCTCCGAACGCGCCCGCGTACGCGCGCGCGCGCGTACGCGGGCGCGTTCGCGACGTTTTCGATGCCGTCTCATCCAGCGGCGACGGCGTCGCGCCCCTGCGCGTTCTGTTCATCGGCCAGGCCGTCGAACGCAAGGGGCTGCCCGTGCTCTTGCGCGCGTTCGAGGCGCTGCGCGAGCAGGTCCCGGCGACGCTCACGCTCGTCGGCGCCTCCCCGGATGAGGTCGCGCACATGATGCTCGACGACCGCGGCGTCCAGGCGCTCGGCAAGGTCTCCGAGGCGCGCAAGCACGCAGAGCTCGCCGATGCGGACGTGCTGTGCGCGCCCTCGCTGCACGGCGAGAGCTTCGGCATGGTCCTCACCGAGGCGCTCGCCGCCCGCACGCCGGTGATCGCCTCCGACATCCCCGGCTACCGCGATGTCGTACGCGACGGCATTGAGGGCGTGCTCACACCCCCCGGCGACGCGCTCGCGCTGGCCGAGGCGCTGCGCTCGTTCGCGCTCGACCCCGCCGGCCGCGCGCGCATGGCCGCCGACGCCCGCGTGCGTGCCGAGCGTTTCGCCTGGCCGCACGTCGCCGCCGAGGTGCTCGACTGCTACGAGCAGGCCCTCACCGTCGGCCGGCCCGCGACGCGCGCCGGCCGCATCGGCGTGCGCCTCGGCCTGGTCCCGGCCGATCTGCTTCCGCGTATCCCAGCCCAGCGCCTGCCGAGTCTGGAGCTCGCGCCCGCGGCGCGCGGGGTGGGCGCCGGCGTCGCTGTCGCCACAGCGGGGGGCGATTCGACGACCCGGCAGGGGAACGGGCCACGCGACAATCGATCGGGAGGCGGGCCGGGAAATCGCTCGCGCGAGCGCTTCAAGCGCACGCTGCGCCGCGGCGCGCTCGCCGCTGTCTCGCTCGGCGGTCTCGTGCTCGCGGTGCTCGCGCTCGTACACATCGGCGTCGGCCGCGTCGCCGCAAGCCTGCTCGCCTCGAGCCCCGGTCTGCTGCTCGCCGGCCTGGGTCTGATGTGCGCCGCGATGTTCGCCCGTGCGATCGCCTGGTATGCGATTCTCGCGGCCGCGCCGACGTGGCGCAGGGCGAGACGTAGGGACGCGATGCAGGGAACGTTCATCGGCGTGCTGATGTCCGCCACGCTGCCCGCGCGCCTGGGCGAGCCTTCGCGCGCGCTGATCGTCGCGCGCCGCCTCGGCCGCGCGCGCGAGACGCTGCCGGTGGTGCTCGGCACGATGGTCTCCCAGACCTTGCTCAACCTGCTCGCGCTGGCGATCCTCGGGGTCGTGATGTTCTCGAGCGTCGACCCCTTCAACGGCCATCACGGCGCGCTCGTCGCCGTCGCGCTGGCGCCGCTCGCCGCGGTGGTCGCGATCGTGCTCGCCCCGGTGCTCGTGCCGAGCGCGGCGATCTCGCGCTCGCTACGCCTGCGGGCCCTGATCGCCGGCCTGCGCCGCTCGCTCATGCGCGTGCGCGAAGGCCTGCGCGTGTTCCGCCATCCCCGCCAGGCGGCGCTCGCGACGGCCGCTCAGCTCGGCGCGTGGGGGCTGCAGTGCATGTCCTGCTGGCTTCTGCTGATGGCGCTCGGCCTCGACAACCGCGTCGGGATCGCCGGCGCCGCGGGGGTGCTGTTCGCCGTTAACGTCACCGCGGTGATCCCCGCCACACCCGCCAACATCGGCGTCTTCCAGGCGGCCTGCGTGGCCGTGCTCGCCGGCGCCTACCACGTTTCCACGCCCGACGCCCTCGCCTACGGCATCGTCCTGCAGGTCGTCGAGCTCGCCACCGCGGTGCTGATGGGCATCCCCGCGCTGATCACCGAGGGCCTCTCCTGGAAGGACGTGCGCCTGCGCACGATGTCCGGCGCGCCGGTGAAGCTCAGCCCCCTGCCGGCGGGTCAGCGCTCGGGCGTGGCCAAGGGCACTGCCTCGGGCGTCGAGGGTTAGAAGCTTCTCTTCAGGAGGTGAGGAGGGGCTCGTCCTCGGCTTCGACGATGCCATCCGGCGGGTCCTCGTCGTCGAGGTCTCCGAACAGCGAAGGATCGCGAGCGGAGCCCTTGATCGCGTCGTCGGGCGAGCCGTCGGGCAAAAGGCGCCCCTGGCGCGTGCCGAAGTAGATCGCCTGGGGGTGATGGGCGATCAGCGCGAGCGTCGACTGCTCGGGAATCGGCGCGTAGCCGTCTGAGATGCTCATCCCGATCTGCGCGAGGCCGAGGAGCTGCTCGACCTTCAGGTGCTCCGCCTGCTCGGGCACCGCGGGATAGCCCCACGAGTAGCGCCGGCCCCGGGTCGCGGGGATGCCGAGCATTCCGCGCGCCTCGTAGTGCAGCCACTCGGCCAGCCCCTCGGCGGTCTGCACGCCGAGGCCGTGGACGAACAGCTGCTCGGCGAACTCGCCATCGGACTCGAGTTTGGCCATCAGCTCTGTCACCTCGCTGCCGACGGTCACGGCCTGCACGGCGATCACGTCGAGCTCATCGGGTGCTGAACCCTTGGCCGAAGGCTCGCCCGCGGCATCGACCGCCGGGCGGTAGAAGTCGGCCAGGCAGATGCGGTCGCCCTTCGGCTGGCGCGGGCAGACGAAGCGCGTCAGCTCGGTGGTGCGGTCCTCGGGGTCGAGCACGACGATCTCGTTGCCCGCCGAGTAGCAGGGGAAGAAGCCGAGCAAAGCCCGCGGGTGCAGGTAGGTCTGCTCGCGCCACATGCGCTCCAACCGCGGGCGGAAGTCATCCGCGAGCAGCTTCTGCCAAGCCTCGCCTTTGACGCCCTTGCCGCCCCAGTGGAGCTTGAATAGGACGTGCGTGTCGAGGTGGGGATAGACCTCGTCGAGGTCGACCGGAATCTCTTTGACGCCCCAGAACGGCGGCGTCGGGATCGGCACGTCGGTGCGCGCGGCCGAGCGCACGGAGTCGTCGGCGAAGTTGAGCTCCTCGACCGGCTCCTCGCCTTTGGCGCGGAAGGCGGTGGCGCCGTCGCGCAGCTTCTCCAGCAGCGCCGCGTGCGCGTCTGAGTCGATCAGCTGGTCCATCACCGACAGGCCCTCGAAGGCGTCCTTGCAGTAGAAGACCCCCGGCTCGTAGGGCTCCTCGGAGTCTTTGCCGCCGGGGTACAGCGCGCGGTAGCTGAACGCGCGGTTGATCGCGGCGCCGCCGATCAGCACGGGGTAGTCGAGGTTCTTCGCGTGCAGCTCCTGGATCGCGGCGGGCATCTGCTTGGAGGTCGAGACGAGCAGGGCGGAGAGGCCGATCGCGGTCGCCTCGTGCTCGACCGCGGCGTCGAGGATCGTCTGGATCGGCACCTGCTTGCCGAGGTCGACGACCGTGTAGCCGTTGTTCGTGAGGATCGTGTTGACGAGCGACTTGCCGATGTCGTGCACGTCGCCGAACACGGTCGCGAGTACGACCGTGCCCTTCGTGTAGCCCTCGAGCTTGTCGAGGTACTTCTCCAGCCGCGCGACCGCCTTCTTCATCACCTCGGCCGACTGCAGCACGAACGGGAGGATCAGTTCGCCGGCGCCGAACTTGTCGCCGACCTCTTTCATCGCGGGCAGCAGCACATCGTTGAGCGTCGGCACCGCGCCGATCTTCTGCACTGACTTGTCGATCCAGTCCTCGACGCCCTCCTTGCGCCGGCGCAGGATGTGGAAGTGCAGCGCCTGCTCGGGCTCCATCCCCTCGGTCGGGTCGGCGGCGCTCTGAACCTCCGCCTCGCCTTGTGACTCGAAATGCGCGATGAACCGCTCGAGCGCGTCCTCGCGGCGGTTGTAGACGAGGTCGTCGGCGAGCTCGCGCTCGACGTCGGAGATCTCGGAGTAGGGGGTGATGTGGTTCGGGTTGACCATCGCCAGGTCGAGCCCCGCCTGGACGCAGTGGTGCAGGAAGGTCGAGTTCAGCACCGCGCGCGCGCCCGGGGAGACGCCGAAGGAGACGTTCGACACGCCGAGCGAGGTCTTCACGCCCGGGATCTGCTCCTTGATCGCTTTGATCCCCGCGATCGTCTCGACCGCCGACGGTCGCCACTCCTCGTCGCCGGTCGTGAGCGTGAACGTGAGGCAGTCGAAGATCAGAAGCTCGGGGTCGAGGCCGTGCTCCTCGCAGCAGAGGTCGCGGATCCGCTTGGCGATCTCGACCTTGCGCGCGGCCGTCTTCGCCATCCCGACCTCGTCGATCGTCAGCGCGATCAGCGCCGCGCCGTGCGCGAGCGCCAGCGGCACCACGCGGTCGAGCTTCTCGCGGCCGGCCTCGAGGTTGACGGAATTGACGATCGCGCGGCCGGGGACCTGGTCGAGCGTGGTCGCGATCACCTCGGGCTCGGTCGAGTCGATCTGGATCGGCGCGGGCTGCGTCAGCGAGACCTTCTTCGCGACCAGGCGCATCTGTTCGTCCTCGTCGGAGCGCTCGGTCAGCGCGACGCACAGGTCGAGCACGTGCGCGCCGCCCTGCACCTGGTCCTCGGCGATCTGCACGAGCCCGTCGTAGTCGTCGGCCAAGAGCAGCTCCTTGGCCTTGCGCGAGCCCTGCGAGTTGACGCGCTCGCCGACCATCGTCGGACGCGGCTCCTGCACGAGCGGCGTGGCGGCGATCATCGAAGACAGGTGCGGTGGCCGCGGGGCCGGCCGCGCCGCGACCGGACGGCCGTCGGGCCGCTCGGCGGTGCGTCCGATGCGCTCCACGATCGCTGAGATGTGCTCGGGCGTCGTCCCGCAACAGCCGCCGACGACGCCGACGCCGTAGCGCTCGACGAACTCCTGCAGCGCCTGCGCGAGCGGCTCGGGCTTCTCGGGGAAGATCGTCTCGCCGTCGGGTCCCTGCAGTGGCAGGCCGGCGTTGGGGATGCACGCGACCGGGACGGGGCAGAGCTCGCCGAGGAAGCGGATCGCGTCGCGCATGTCCTCGGGGCCGGTCGAGCAGTTCAGCCCGATCACGTCGACCTTCAACGCCTCGAGCGTCGCGAGCACGGCGGAGATGTCCGTCCCGAGCAGCATCTTGCCGCCGTTGGGCAGCAGCGACACGGAGGTGTGGATCGGCAGCGTGCGACCGGTCGAGGCGAACGCCTCGCGCGCACCGAACACGGCGGCCTTGACCTCGAGGATGTCCTGGGCGGTCTCGATGATGATCAGATCCGCGCCGCCGTCGATCAGGCCGGCGGCCTGCTCTGCGAAGACCTCGACCAGCTCCCTGAATCTGATCTGCCCGAGCGAGGCCTCCTCGGAGGCGGGCAGGTATCCGGTCGGCCCGATCGAGCCGGCGACGAAGCGATCCTCGCCCGCGGCCTTGCGCGCGATTTCAGCGGCTTTCGTGTTGATCTCGACCGTGTACTCGGCCAGACCCCACTCCTCGAGCTTGATCCGCGAGCCCTGGAACGTGTCGGTCTCGAGCACCTCCGCGCCGGCCTCGAGCATCGAGACGTGCACGCCCTCGATCACGTCGGGCCTGTTCAGCACGAGCGCCTCGTGGCACTTGCCGGCCAGACCGCCGTAGTCCTCGGCCGTGAGGTCGAACTGCTCGAGCGTCGCGCCCATGCCGCCGTCGTAGACGACGACGCGCTCGGAGATGGCTTTCAGGTAGTCGCGCATTGCAGGCAATGCTAGCGGTGGGGTGGGGTGCCGAGGCATTGGCGCCTTTGCAGCAATGCCCCCGCAGTTCCATATTGAAGGTTATGGCGTAACCCAAAATATGGATACCTCTTAGTAAGGGCGGCGTGGTCACAGTGTCAGGCATCCAAAAATGAGATGCATTAGAATGCATGTATGCGCACGACCGTTGAGCTATCGGCTTCCGTATACAAGCGTCTGAAGGCTGCGGCGGTTGATCGCGGACTGCGCGGCTTCTCCCCGATTGTCGAGGAAGCCTTGAGCGAGTACTTCCAGGCAGAGCTGAGACGTAGGCATCTGGTGGACTCGATCACTGCTGCGCGTGGGGCATGGAGCGAGGAGGACGTGGCCGACTACGAGCGCGTTCGTGAACAGGCTTGGGCAACGTGGCAACTTTCCCCGTCCTCGACTCCGACGTTCTGATCGACTATCTCCGCGGCGTTGGGCCGGGGAGCGATCTGGTTCAGGAGCTCAGCGTGGATCTCTCATTCAGAGTCACGGCCGTGACCGCCTTCGAGCTTGCTCTCGGGCGTGGCTATGCGCGTGACCCAACTCCGGTCGACGCGCTACTGGCTGCCCCGTGCCTAGGGCTCACCAGGGAGGCGGCGGTACGCGCCGGTGCCCTCCTGCGAGAACTGCGGGCCAACGGGGTCGGGATCGACATTCGTGACGCGATGCAGGCCGGCATTTGTCTGGAGGCGGGGGCGCAATTGATTACGCGCAACATTCGCCATTTCGCCCGAGTACCGGGGCTTCAGGCGATGGAGCCCGGGCGCTAATCTCGGCCAAGCGGGTCCGGCGCCCTCCCGGCTGAGGGATTCGATCTTCGTACCGGGCGCTCCCGCGAAGCGGGATTTTACGGCCGGGACGAAACCTCCGGAGCCCGCGCACGCTTGGGGCACGCCACGGCGGTGCTCGCCGCGGCGTGGGCGCCGCCGAGGAAGCCGAGCTCGATCGCAAACGGGTACCCGCCGCGGGGGCAGTGTTCGGGCAGGCGGATGCCATTCGGCGTATAGGGGACGACCTTGTCGTGCACCCGTTCGTAGTAGGTGAGTTCCGCCGGCCCGAGCACGAAGCTGAGTTCGCCCACCGTCAGGTCGGGGCCTTCCGGGAGGCTCTGCACGAGCGGCGCCGCGATCGCGAGGCGGCCCCCGAACGGCCTGTTCGCTTCCAGCAGCCGGCCGGTCAGGATGAGAGTGGCGCTCACGGCCGTCTCGCCGTAGACGTAGAACAGCATCACGAGATGGTTTTCGACTTCCGGCCCTCTGAGGATCGCTATGCGGGCGTCTTCGCGGAATGGTTCGTGGTGGATCGGCAGCTCGGCCATCGCCTCGCCTTCGCCCATCCACGAATCGGCCGGGCACGCCGACGGCCCGGCGGCTTCGAGCGTCGCCACCGAGCACGTGTCGATGCCGAGACCGCTGAGGGCGATGTCCAGGCCGGCGGGGTAGCTCAGGCTCACTTCGGTCAACGGCGGCGGAACGATTTCGCCCGCTCCGGCCCCGCCGGGGTCGATCCGCATCTCGAGCTCCACGGTCGTCGTATGGCCCGGGCGCTCGGGGTGGAAGGCGGCGTGCAGGCTCACCGCCGGCGTGGCCGTTGCGCCGGCGGGCAGGCAGACGCAGGCCGCGAGCGCGGCCGCCAGCAGCGCCGTCAGGGGCGCCACCGAGATCGTGGTCGTGACCGCTCTCAATAGAGGGGCCTGGCGCATGCGCTCACCGAGCCATTCCAGATCAGTACGCGATGCGGCCGCTCGTCTGGATAACCAGCGCGAACGTCCGCCGGTCGAACGTCCCGTACAGGCCGGTGCTGCCACGCGCGTGCGCGTAGCGGCCGCTGCCGCCGGTGATCGTGAGCGTGCCGCTGAAGCTCTGGTAGCGCCCGGAGCCGCGGGGGATGGCGCGCCCGTGACCGGTGACCGTTCCGCCGTGCGTGGAGATCGTGCACGTGCCCGTGAACACCGAGCCCACGTCGAGCTGCGCGCGCATACTTCCCGGCAGCGCTCCGGTGGCCGCGCCTTCCTCGATTACGACCGTTTCGCGCTGGTGCACCAGGTGCAGGTGCGCGGTGTCGGTCCCGTTGAGCGTGCGCGCCGCGTGCGCGCCCGGCCCCCCTCTCGCGGTCTCACCAGAGGTGCCGGTGGATACGGCGGCGAACGCGCCGGCCGCGAGGAGGCCTGCCCCCAAGGCAAGGATGACCATGCCCGCCACCGAGATCGGCCTGAGGCCCGGGCGTGTGTGTCTGCGCCGGCTGCGCCCGCTTGCGCCCCTTACCTTCTTTCGTCCTGTCTGCATCCGCTCCCTCTCTCCTCGTCTGTGATTGTCTCAGTCAATGGGCGGCGTGGCGCCGGTACGGCCATGATGCCCCCTCAGCTTGGCCTCATGCGGCAGCGGACGCTCAAAGCCTTCCGTCGCCACGGCGCCACGACGACGCGCCCGGGCCTCGTGCCGTAGCCCTCGCGCTCGATCTCGCGCAGGATCTCGCGGTAGAGCACGGCCGCGAGCGCCATCGCGCGCCGGCCCTCGCGCAACAGCGGGATCGCCCGCAATCCCTCCTCGTACAGCGCGTCGGCGCGGGCGATGTGGTCGCGCATCAGCTCCTCGCGCGCGCCGGGTGAGGGGAAGCCGAAGCGCTCGATCGCGGCGCGTGAGATGTACACGCGCCCGTGTGCGCGGTCTTCGTCGATGTCGCGCAGGATGTTGGTCACCTGCATCGCCTGCCCGAGTGTCGCCATCCGCGCCTCGCCCTCGGGGTTGCGCGTGCCGAGGATCGTCGCGAGCACGACCCCCACCGAGCCGCCGGCTCGCTGGCAGTAGCGCATGAAGTCCGCGTCGGTCTCGACGCTCCCGCGCGCGATGTCGTGGCGCATCCCTTCGCAGAACTCGACGAGCGAGCCGCGCGCGAGCGGGTGGCGCGCTGCCAGCCCGGCGAGCGCCCGCGTCTCGGGCGTGTCCGACTCCTGGCCGAGCGCCCAGCGCTCCACCGCCCGCACGCGCTCGAGCGCGCGCGGGTCGTCCTCGTCGACGAGATCGTCGAGCGTGCGCAGCACGCGATACAGGCAGGCGACGTCCGCCCTGATCGGGGCGGGCAGGAGGGCCATCGCGGGCGCGAAGGTGCTGCTGTCGGCCGCCAGGGCGCGGGCGTCGTCCGCCGACGGCGGCGCCTGCGACCGTGCGCCCGGCGAAGCGGGCCCGGGCCGCACTCCCGGGGTGCTCGTCCTCTGTTGGGTCGTCACCGTCAGATCGTCTCCGATTCCGTGGAGAACGCCGCTCCGATGCCAAAACCGGCGGTGCGCAGCACGGCGAGGAGCGAGGCCGCCAGCGAGATCGCGATCGCGATCGCGATCGTGAGCAGCCCGATCTGCCAGGCGGGGGAGAAGTGGACGGGGGAGCCGGTGGTGTGGTGCAGCCAGCCGTCGATCAGGTACTGGCCGGTGAACCCGGCGGCGATCCCGATCACGCACCCGCCGACCAGGACCGTGCCGCTCTCGAAGAAGATCAGCCGCGCCAGTTGGGTGAAGCTCATGCCGATCGAGAGCAGCGAGTGCAGGCGGCGGCGGCTCTGCCAGACGGCGGCCATCATCAGCGCGATCACCGAGGCGATCGTGGTGATCAGCACGACGATCGTGGTGTCGTTCAGGCGCGTGAGCGTTGAGTCGAGCACCGAGCTGACTTCCGCGCGGCGCTGTTCGGTGGTCTGGGCGGTCAGCGCGGAGCTCGGCCCGAGCGCCGCCTGCACGGCCCGCCGGCCCGCTTCGCTCGACACGCCGGGCTTCAGCGTGACGGCGAGCTCGGTGGCGGTGCTAGCGCTCCACAGGCGCGCGACGTCGGCGCCGTTCATGATGATCGCGCCCGGCAGCCAACCGTAGTTGGCGGTCGTGGCCGCCAGGCGGAAGCTCTCCTCACCCGCGGGCGTGGGCAGCGTGAAGCGCTGGCCGAGGCGCAGGTGCTCGGCGCGGGCGATCGTCTGGCTGAGCGCCACCCAGCCGCCCACGCGCAGGCGCCGGTCGGCGGTGGCGAGCGAGCCTTCGAGCAGCTGGCTCGGCGCGATCTGCGCGCCCAGCTGGGGCGGCACGCCGAGCACCCACACGCGCCGCCCCGGCAGATCGAGGAACGAGTCGCGCCAGGGCAGCACCGAGCGCACCACGGCGAGGCGCTGCAGGCGGCGCTGCACCGCGCGATCGCGGAAGGGCTGGGTCGTGTAGACGTTCTCGGGGCCGCCGGGCCTGACCCAGACGTCGGCGCTCGAGAGCAGGTCGCCGGCGCCACGCTGCACGGCGCTCTGCACGTTGGCGACCGAGCCGCCGATCACCACCATCAGGAAGGCCGCGATCGTCCCCGTCGCCAGCAGCGCGACCGAACGGGCGGGGGTGGAGCGCAGCTCTGCCACCGACAGGCGCGCGGCGGGGTCGCCCGTGCGCCGGGAGAGCGCCCGCGCGAGCGCCAGCAGCCGGCGCAGGATCATCGGCAGGCAGAGCACAATCCCGACCACGAGCCCGACGAGCGCGAGCACCGTCGTTGAGGGCGCGAGCACCGACACCGCGACCGAGACACCGGCGAGCAGCGCGCCGCCCGCGAACACGAGCACGTCGGAGACGCGCAGCCTGCGCGTCAGCGCGAGCGCCGGGCCGACCGCCTCGGGCTCTGAGGCCGCGCCGGCGCGCAGCGTCAGGAGCGCCGGCAGCAGCGCCGCGGCGAAGGCCGCGAGGAGGCCTCCGGCGAGCGCGACCAGGAGCGTCTGTGCGTCGATCACGCGCCCGCCGCCGAGGACGAACGCGGCCGCGATGTAGCCGGGCAGCGAGCGGTAGGCGACGAGCGAGATCAGATCGCCCGCGAGCAGCCCGAGCGCGCAGCCGGCGAGGCCGAGGATCAGCGCGTCGAAGCAGAGCGAGGCGACGATCATCGAGTCCCGCGCGCCGGTCTCGATCAGGTAGACGATGAAGCGCCGGCGCTCCTCGCTGGCCAGGAGCAGCGCGTTGTAGGCGAGGACGACGCCGGCGACGAGGCTGATCGCGCCGAACAGCAGCGTGATCTGCTTTTCCGAGGCCGCCGCGCCGGCGAGCAGCTTGGCTTCGGTGTCGATCGGGCGCACGTTCGTCGTGGCGCCGAAGCGCTGCGCCAGCGCGTGCGCGAGCGCGGCTTCG
>Ga0207933_1002503_pt1 | contig 11759 bp, 7 predicted proteins | sample NGESurdeep092012_4_FD_184488 | JGI IMG/M metagenome (GOLD analysis project Ga0207933, IMG submission 184488) | Arctic peat soil microbial communities from Barrow, Alaska - NGEE Surface sample F53-3 deep-092012 (SPAdes) | ecosystem: Environmental > Terrestrial > Soil > Wetlands > Peat ... | reverse complement strand
GTGGAGCATCAGCTCGCTCCGCTCCAGTGCCCGATGGAGCGAGTGCTCGGTGGACATCCGGTCGAGCACCTCGATGCGCATGGACTCACCGAACGTCTCGGCCCCGGAGCCACCCCGGTCCTTGGCCTGGTACATGGCGGCCTCGGCGTTGGACAGGAGCTCAGCGGTGTCGTCGACCCCGAAGGTGTTGAGGGCCACGCCCACCGAGGCGTCGAGGAAGACCTCGGTCCCCTCCACCATGAACGGCTCGGCCAGCGAGGCCCGGACCCGCTCGATGAACGCCGAAGCGTTGATGTGGGCGGTCCCCGCCCCGTTGCGGAACAGGGCCAGGAACTCGTCACCGCCGAAGCGGGCGATGACCTCGGCGTCACCGGCCACCTTCATGAGCCGGGCGGCCACCGAGGCCAGCACCAGGTCGCCGAAGTCGTGGCCCATGGTGTTGTTGATGGTCTTGAACCGGTCGAGGTCGATCAGGACGACGGCCACCGAGCCGGGGACCCCTCGGGAGTCGGTCACCGCCGAGGCCAGCTGCTCGCCGAAGTGGACCCGGTTGGGCAGTCCGGTGAGCAGGTCCTCGCGCCGGGCGCGGTCCCGCCACGGCCCGGTGGACTGGTCGGGGGTGGCCACGACGGCCGGTGTCACGGCGGGACGGACGAATCCGCCCACGCACCGGGCCGGGCCCTGGCCGGTGACGAACAGGCGCCCCTCGACCGGGATGCGGTGCCCCTCGCGGTGGACCAGTTCGAATCGACGGTGGAGGCCGTTGCCGGCTCCGGTCAGCAGCGGGTCGAGGAGGGTGGTGGACGTCGAGCCGGCGTCGAGGAAGGCCGGCTCGGCCAGCCCGGTGGGGAGCAGGGTGTCGGTCACCGGCAGTCCCACGACCTCGCGGCGCGCCCACCCGAAGACGGCCTCGGCCCGGGGGTTCCACTCGATCACCATGCCGGTGCCGTCCACCTCGAGGAAGGGCTCGGGCCACTGGGCCACGAATCCGGAACACCGCTGGCGCCAGTTGGCGTAGGTGATCATCGGAGACCACCCGGTGCCGAGCACCGGATCCGGTACGGCGCCACCGGGAGGTACGACCCGCCCGTGCCGGCCCCGTCCTGCACCCAGTGCTCCACGACACCCTCCCCGCGATGATCGGCCATGACTCCTCGTCCCACTCGGTTCCCGTGACCCCTCGCCGACGACCAAGGCCTGGTTGCTGGACGCATGGTAGGCACTGGCCCAGGCCACATCAAGGATCCACGCCCGGGCCGGGGCCCGGGGGCCGGGCCGAAGGTCCCGATCCGGGTCCCGGGCCGGCCCGTGGAGGGCCGCCGGTGGAACCACCCTGACCCCCCTGCCGTGTACCGTGCCTGTCGTGGTCGTCGTCACCGGCACAGCCCAGAAGGCGGCGTGGGACCAGAAGGTCCTGCCACCCGTGGAGGAGGTACGGCCCGGACTGTGGTCGATCCCGGTCCCCATCCCAGACAATCCGCTCCGCTACGTGCTGGTCTACGCCCTCGAGCTGCGGAGCGGCGGGGTGGCCCTGGTGGACGCCGGGTGGAACACCGAGGTGGCCTGGGCGGCCCTCAACGAGGGGCTGGCCGCCGCCGGCGGGAGCATGTCGGACGTGGGGGCGGTGATGGTCACCCACATCCATCCGGACCACTACGGGCTGGCCGGCCGGGTGCGCGAGGCATCGGGGGCGTGGATCGGCCTCCACCCGGCCGATGCCGTCATGCTGGAGGCCCGCTACGGCGACACCGACGAGCTGGTGGCCAACATGACCCGGTTCCTCTCCCATTCGGGAGTACCGGACGACAAGCTCCCCGACCTGGCGGCGGCCTCCATGGCCGTCAAGTCCATGGTCACCATGGCCGTACCCGACGTCCTGTTCGAGGACGGCAAGGAGATCGACCTCCCCGGGTGGTCCCTGCGGACCATCTGGACCCCCGGTCACTCGCCGGGCCATGTCTGCTTCTACAGCGAGGACCGTCGGCTGCTCATCTCGGGAGACCACGTGCTGCCCAGGATCACCCCCAACATCTCGGCCCACACCCAGCAGGTGGCCAACCCGCTGGGGGACTTCCTGGCCTCCCTGGCCAAGCTGGAGCAGCTCCCGACCGACGAGGTCCTCCCGGCCCACGAGTACCGCTTCGCCGACCTGGACAGCCGGCTGACCGAGCTCATGGCCCACCACGCCGACCGCCTCGACGAGATCGTGGAGGTGCTGACCGACCGTCCGGGCGCCACGGCCTGGGAGATCACCCTCAGACTGCACTGGTCGCGTCCCTGGGACGAGATCCAGTCCTTCATGCAGCGCCAGGCCAACGGCGAGACCATGGCCCACTGCATCCTCCTCGAGCTGCACGACCGCATCCGCCGGAAGGGAAGCCAGCCGGCCCGCTTCTTCGTGGTCGAACGCTGATGCCGGGCGATCGCCAGGCCCAGCGGGCCGAGCGGGCCCGGCGCATCCAGCGCCAACGCCGTCGTGTGGCCACCGGGGCCGTGCTGGTGGTGCTGGCCGTCACCGGCATCATCGTGGCGTCGTGCAACGGGGGGTCGGCCACCACGGCGTCGACCACCTCCACCACGGGAGGCCACCCGGGTACCACCCCGTCGGGGTCCCACCCGTCCACCACCGTGACTGCGGGCGTGGTGGGGACCTCCCCCCGCTACCACGGTCCCCCGTCGATCGAGGCGGGTGTCGAGGCCTGGCCACTGGCCACTCCCCTCTCCCGCGAGACCGTGGTGGCCAACGGCACCGGCCTGACCGTCCTCGGCGGGATCACGTCCTCGGGCACCTCACTAGCCACCGTCTCCACCGTCGCCCCGGCCACCGGGACGATCGCCCCGACGGCAGGCCTGGCCCATCCGGTCCACGACGCCGGCACCGCCACCATCGGCGCCACCACCTATGTCTTCGGAGGGGGTTCGCCGGACACCGTGGCCACGGTGCAGGCAGTGGGCACCCCGACCGTCCCACCGGCCGTCGGGGTGACCGGCACCGTGGTGGGCCAGCTGCCCCAGCCGCGGTCCGATCTGGACGTGGCCACCATCACCCGGGGACGGGGCACCAGGGCCTCCACCACGGCCTACCTGGTCGGAGGGTACGACGGCACCACCTACCTCCCCGGGGTGCTGGCCACCAACGACGGCACGCACTTCTCCACCGTGGCCACGCTGGCCATCCCCGTCCGGTATCCGGCCGTGGTGGCGGCCGGCGGCATGATCTACGCCTTCGGGGGCCAGACGGCGTCAGCCGGGTCCACCACCACGGCCACCGATGCCATCCAACGGATCGACCCGGCCACCCACAAGGTCACCGTGGTGGGGCACCTGCCCCAGGCGCTCTACGGCGCCGCCGCCGCCGTCATCGGCTCCACCGTCTACGTGGCCGGCGGCCAGGCCCCCGGCGGACCCACCCTGACCCAGATCACCGCCTTCGTGCCCACCTCGCGGAAAGTCCTCCACGCCGGTCTGCTCCCCCAGGCCACGGCCTTCGCCGGTTACGCCACCGTGGGGTCGGGCCGCTCCGCCGTTGGGTACCTGGTGGGCGGCGAGGTCACCTCCCAGACCGGACCCGATCAGGCCGGTGTGGCCACGGGCTCGCTGCGATCGGTGATCTCCCTGCGGCCCAGTCCCTATGGGGGACCGGCCGGATCGTCCGGATCGGGCTCGCCCTATGCCGGCACGCTGCTGATCGCCGACCGGGGCAACAACCGGCTGGTGGCCCTCGACCCGGCCCGCAATCTGGTCTGGCAGTACCCGTCGGCCACCATGCCGCCGCCACCCGGAGGTTTCTACTTCCCCGACGATGCATTCTTCATCCACAAGGGCACCGGGATCATCTCCAACCAGGAGGACAACCACACCATCGTGGAGATCGGGTACCCCTCGGGGAAGATCCTCTGGCAGTACGGCCATCCCGGGGTACCCGGAGCAGGTCCGGGCTACCTCAACCAACCCGACGACGCCTACCTGCTCAAGTCCGGGGTCATCACCGTGGCCGACGCCTCGAACAACCGGATCCTGTTCCTCTCCCCACAGGGCACGGTCATCAACCAGATCGGCAACGGCACGGACGCCCACGTCCCCCCCACCTCCATCGCCTACCCCAACGGTGACACGCCGCTCGACAACGGCAACGTCCTGGTATCGGAGATCGATGGCTCGTGGATCGACGAGTACACCCAGAAGGGTGTCCTGGTGTGGACGGTCCACATGCCCACCGTCAACTACCCCTCGGACCCCCAGCAGCTGGCCTCGGACCTCTATCTCATGACCGACTACGACCCACCGGCGGAGGGGCGCGTCCTCGAGTTCAACCGGGAGGGAAAGATCTCCTGGGAGTACGGGCCCCTGTCCGGGGACGCCGCCCTCAAGAAGCCCTCGCTGGCCGAGCGGTTCCCCAACGGGCTGATCATGGTCAACGACGACTACCGCAACCGGGTCATCTTCATCGACCCCACCACCGACTCCATCGTGTGGCAGTACGGGATCACCGACGTCTCGGGGACGGCCCCGGGCATGCTGTCCATCCCCGACGGGTTCGACAACCTGTTGGCCGACGGCACCACACCCACCCACCCCCAGACCGGCTGAGCCGCCGGGATCAGGCCGGGTCGGGCCGATGTCGGGGCCCGTCGTCGCCGACGATGGTTGGGTCCCCGTCGGCGAACTCGAGGGCCAGGCGCCGACGCTCCCTCGCCTTGAGCACCATCCGGACCACGACGGCCACCACCACGATGCCGGCCACCCCGGCCAACGACCACAGGCCGACCTCCTTCAGGATCCGCTCGAAGGACAGCCCGACCACGTAGCCGAGCAGGGTGTACCCCACTCCCCAGATGATCCCGCCGATGGCGTTGTAGAAGAGGAAGGTCCGGTAGCGAAGCCCACTCATGCCGGCCAGTCCGGGGATGAGGGCCCGGGCGAAGGCCACGAAGCGGCCGAGGAACACCGCCGGTCCGCCGTAACGCTCCAGCATGCCCATGGTCCGACGGACGGCGGCGTTCCCCTTGAGGGGCCGGCGCTCCAAGAGGTAGGGACCGGCCTGCTTGCCCACCTCGAACCCCACCGAGTCGCCCACGATGGCGCACACCACGACCACGGCCATCATCACTCCCAGGTTGACGGCGCCGAGCCCGGCCAGCACGCCTCCGATGACCACCGCCGTCTCCCCGGGTATGAAGAACCCGACCAGCAGCGCCGCTTCGGCGAAGGCCAGGAATCCCACCAGCGCATAGGCCGTCGGACCGTGGAAGTGGAGGAGCCAGCCCGTGACCCCGCCGGGGTTGGCGCCGGCGGCCGAGGTGGTGGCCACCAGAAACAGGACGCCCAGGTCCTGGGCCGTCACCATCCCGCTCCCCGGTCGGTCGCACCCGAGGAGCCCGTCGGGGCCACCTCGCCCCACGGCGACGGGCTCACCGGGTCAGCGTCACGCTCGTCCAGGTGCGGCGACGGCACGCCGGACAGGTCATCCACCGGTCGAACACCCGTCGAGGAAGCCAGGCCCCGAAGGGGAGCTGCAACCAGAGGAAGTCGAGGACCCCCACCCGGGTCACCGCCCCGCACGACGAGCAGGCCACCGTGACCACCCCACGGGGCGGCAGAGGATCGGTGGCCGATCCCTCCGCCTCTTCCTCCTCGCCGGCCGGGGTGGCCGCCGAGAACAGGGCGTGCTTGCCCGTCGGCCGGGCGTGGCGGCGGTCCCGGCCGAGCTGGACGGTGTCGGTGCCCGCGGCCGGGCGCCGACGGTCCTCGTAGCCGTCCCCGGCGACGGCCTGCTCGTCCACGGGGAGCCAGTAGAGTGCCCGTTTGCCCAGCGGGTCGGGTCCGTCGGCCACTAGCCAACCGGGCCGGCGACCACGCCCAGGTCGAGCAGGGTGCGGGCCAGCTGGCGGTAGGCGTCTGCCCCGGGCGACCGCGGGGCGTGCTGGAGGATGGACTTCCCCCGGGCCGGGGCCTCGGCGAAGCGGATCGACTTGCGGACCGGTGGCTGGAGCACCGGGATGCCATAGCGAGCCTCGACCTCCTCCATGATGTGCCGGGCGTGCCGGGTGCGGTCGTCGTACATGGTGGCGATGATGCCCCGCACGGTGAGGTCGCTGTTGGCGAAGGCCCGGACGTCCTCGATGGTCTCGAGCAGCTGACCCACCCCGCGGTGGGAGAGGGCTTCACACTGCAGCGGGATGAGGACGGCATTGGCCGCGGTGAGCCCGTTGATGGTCAGGACACCCAGGGAGGGGGGGCAGTCGATGAGGATCAGGTCGTACTGTCCGAGCACCGGCTCGAGGGCCCGTTCGAGCACGTGCTCCCGACCGGTCCGGGTCAGCAGGTGGACCTCGGATCCGGCCAGGTCGATGGTGGCCGGCAACACGTCGAGGAGGGCCACTCCGGGGACGGGGAGGGCCGCGTCGGCCACACTGTCCCGGCGGACGAAGACGTCGTGGAGCGAGCGGTCCAGTGCATCGGGATCGAAGCCCAGAGAGAAGGTCAGGCAGGCCTGGGGGTCGAGGTCCACCACCAGCGTGCGCCGGCCGAGCTCGGCCGAGGCCACACCCAGCGAGTGGACCGTCGTGGTCTTGGCCACGCCGCCCTTCTGATTGGCCACGGCCAGCACGTCGGTCACCGGCGAAGTCTACGCCTGCCGCCCATGGCCACGACGAGGGTCAGGATCCGGCCATGCCCACCACCGGGCGGGCCAGTCGGATGCCTCCCATCGATCCCAGAAAGGGGGCGGCGAAGCTGAAGACGCCGCCGTCGGAGGCCACGAACCGGTAGCCGCTCCCGTTGGACGCCTCGGCCATGCCCACGATGGGAGCGTTGAGGCGGAGGCTGCCAGTGGAGCCGTAGAAGGGGGCCCCGCCGAAGGAGAACACCCCTCCGTCGGCGGCCACCTCCCAGTAGCCGCCGGTGTTGGTGTCGTTGGTGGTGTTCACGACCGGCTGGTTGAGACGCCTCCCTCCCTCCGAGCCGGCGAAGGGGGCGTCACCGAAGGTGAAGATCCCCCCGTCGGCCGCCACCATGCGGTAGCCACCGCCGTCGGTGGAGGACGAGATCCCCACCACCGGGCTGTTGAGGTGCCGGCTGCCCATGGACCCGAAGAACCGGGCGGTGCCGAAGGAGAAGATACCGCCGTCCGAAGCCACCTCCCAGTAGCCCCGGCCGTCCGGGGTGGCGGCCATGCCCACAATGGGAGCGTTCAGGCGGGTCCCTCCCATGGACCCGAAGAACCCGGCGCCGCCGAAGGCGAAGATGCCCCCGTCGGAGGCCACCTCCCAGTAGCCGCCGCTGCTCGGGGCCATGGCCATGCCCACGATGGGGGCGTTGAGGCGTGTGCCGCCGGTTGACCCGCAGAACGGCTGGGACCCGAAGGAGAAGATGCCGCCGTCGGAGGCCACCAGGTCGTATCCCGAGTAGGCCGCCGACGGCACCGAGCAGGGAGGGATGGAGCCGACCGGAGTGGTGCCCCCGGCATTGCCGGTGAGCTGGGGGTCGTGGTGGAACATGGGCCAGGCCGCCCCGCCCACCGCCTGGGCGCCGTTGGAGCCAGTGATCTCGTAGTGGTCGATCTCGCCCACGCCGGCAGGAGAGAGGTTGGAGCCGGTGTAGCCGGCGAGGGTGATCCCGATACGGCCGTTGGGATCGGCGGTCACCAGAGGCGCGTTCTGCAGCCCGAGGTTGGGACTCAGGTTGGCGATCTGGGCGCCGGTGCGCCCGTCGAGCACCAGGGTGCCGGCGATCGTGGGGACCAGGATGTCGTCGTAGCCGGCGCCGCTCAGATCGGCGGTGGTCACCGAGCCGATGACCCGGTTGATCCCGCTGACCTTCCAGATCTTCTGGCCGGTGGCGGCGTTGAGGACCCAGACCGAACCGCCGAAGACGTTGAGGTCGGTACCCTCCACCACCTGGAGCGAGCCGTTGCCCAGGACGTCGGACAGGGCCGGCGAGGAGAACGTGCTGCCATCCAGCGTGGTCGACCACTGGAGCTGGCAGCGGTTGTTGTAGGCCTTCACCGTGTTGGTATCCGAAGCTCCGGGGAAGAACCCACCGGTACCCACCACGATGCCGGTGGCGCCCCCGGCCAGAAACCCGCCCACGGCTGGAGAGGAGTCGACGGTCTGGTTGGTGTCGGCCCGACAGATCTGGTCGCCCTGGGCGCTCAGGATCCGCAGATGGCCGCCGTCGGAGTACTGCTGGCCGGCTCCCTGACCGGCGGTCTGGTCACCGCCGTCGACGATCTCGGTCTGACCGGTGCCGTACAGGTCGGCCAGGGCCGCCGTGGAGTGGGTGCTGTCCGTGTTCAGGAACGGCCAGCCGGTCAGCGGGGTCCCGCTGGTGGCGTCGAGGGCGTAGGAGACTTGACCCAGGGACCCGGCCACGGCGTCCGGCCCACTCCCCTGCAGGTTGCCGACGGCGATGCCGGCCTGCACACCCCCGGCCGAGTCGGTGTCGCTCGGAGGGTTCACCACCTGGGTGAACCACCGCTGCGCACCGGTGGGGCCGAAGGACGAATACCCGCCGGGCGCCGGGTTGCCGTCGTTTCCCGACCCGATGAGCACTGAGGTCTGCGCCCCGGAGCCGGTCACCGAGGGGGTGGAGTCGATGGGTCCGCTCTCGTTGGTGGCGGGCCATCCCGCCGCGGCCACGGCCGAGGTGCCGCCCAGGTGGTAGGCGAACACGTTGCCGAGGCGGTCCCCCACCACCATGGACGGCTGGCCGCCCAGGGTTACCGGCACCGGGGACGAGAGGGCGATAGGGCCACCGTCGTCCGGCAGGTGGCCGGTGGTCCAGGTCTGGGTGAAGCTGGCGCCACTGAGGGCCGGGGTGGACGGGGCGACGAAGCCCGTGGCCGAGGCGTCGGGGATGCCCACCATGGCCACGAGCGCCGTGAGGGCGACGGCCAGGGGCAGGCCGGCGGCGCGCCACCGCGGAGGTACCGGGACCCGGGCGGTCACGGCGTGCCCGGGCGCGGCACGTCGCCACGGCCAGGCCCGTACCCCTCGGTTGGCCACCGTCCGGGGTCGTGCTGGATCGATCCACGGATTTCGATCGTCCCAGAGTAGGTGAGTCAAGGGAAGGGTGGACATCGGCCCCGGCGGGCCCTCAGAGGCAGCGTGGCGCCCCCGGCAGGAGTCGAACCCGCAACCTGATGGGTAGAAACCACCTGCTCTATCCAGTTGAGCTACAGGGGCCAGCCCCGTGAAGGTTACTGGCACGGTCCGCACCGCCATCGGACTGTGACACACTAGAGGCTCCTTGGTGGCCGTAGCTCAGTTGGCAGAGCGCCGGGATGTGGCCCCGGAGGTCGCGGGTTCGAGCCCCGTCGGTCACCCTCTTGCCCCCGGGGATACCTGTGTTCCTGACGTCCCCAGGGCAGTACGGTGGTATGTAGGCGCCTCTAGCTCAACGGCAGAGCAACGGACTCTTAATCCGCAGGTTCCGGGTTCAAATCCCGGGGGGCGCACCAGGTTAGAGGGTGCTTTTGGTTTTCGGAACACCCAAAAAAACCCAGCAATTGCAATTGGGGGCGGTAATCTGGGCTCCGTGAAGGGGTCAAGCGACTGATCAGCGGCACCAGATCGAACAGCGTCTACGAGCTCCGCGTCTACGTCGGACGCGATCCGCTGACGGGCAAGTTCGCCACATCTCGCGGCATCACCGGGGCGGACCCGCCTCGGCTGACGCGGCCTCCGGAAGCTCGTCGAGGACGTCGAGTCGAAGCGATCGGGTGGGTCGAATGTCAAGTTCGGTCAGCTGCTCGACCGCTGGCTCGAGCAGATCGAGGGCGACCGCTCCCCCACCACCATGCGCGAGTACCGGCGCCTGATCGAGAAGACCATCCGCCCAGCCCTCGGGTCGACCTCGGTCAGGAGACTGAACCCTCACAAGCTCGCTGAGCTGTACGTGGCGCTCTCTGATCGCGGGCTGTCCCCCGCGTCGGTCCGCCAGGTCCACGCGGTGATCCGATCGGCCTGCAGGCAGGGGGTGAAATGGGGTTGGCTGAGCTCCAATCCAGCGACCGACGCGTCGCCCCCGAGAGTTCGATACCGGCCCCAGGCTGCGCCGACGCCGGACGAGGTACGGGCCATGATCGAGGCAGCCGAGGCCGACGATCCGGACATGGTCACGCTCATCGCCGTGGCCGCGGTCACGGGGGCCCGTCGAGGCGAGCTGTGCGGCCTGAGGTGGGGAGACGTGGACTGGGTCACGGCCAGCCTGACCATCGAGCGATCGGTGGCGGCCGTGGGGCGCAAGGAGATCATAATTAAGGGGACAAAGACCCACGCCGTTCGCCGCCTCGCGCTCAAGGACTTCGGCGTTGAAGTCTTGCGACTTCCTCGTGCTGAGGCCTCGAGTCGGGCCTCAGACCTGGGGCGGCAACTCAAAGAGTCCGACTGGATCTTCACCTACGACGGAACCAATCCGATCAATCCCGACACGGTGACGCACTACGTGAAGGCGGTGGCGACGAGGGTCGGGGTGGATACGCACCTCCACGCGCTGAGGCACTTCGCGGCGACGCAGATGATCGGCGGAGGGACCGACGTCCGTACGGTGGCCGGACGTCTCGGACTCAAGGACGCCAGCACCACGCTTCGGGTGTACTCCGATGCGCTGCCGGAGCGGGATCGAGACGCTGCGGGGTTGTTGGGTCGGGCTCTCTCCGGCTTCGCCACTCAATGGACGACGTTAGCTGGTTCCGCAGACCGTGATTGACTGATCCCGTGAACGGTTCCACCGAGCCGCCCGGGGCAAACCAGCGGGTGACGTTGTACTGGCGACCGGGCTGCGTCTTCTGTCTCCGATTGCGCTTTGTGTTGTGGTGGCATCATCTCTCGGTACAGCGGATCAACATCTGGGCGGACCCCGACGCCGCCGCTTATGTCCCGTCGGTGGCAAACGGCAACGAGACGGTCCCGACCGTCGTCATCGACGGGCACCCATTCGTCAATCCAGCCCCCAGCCAAGTGGTCGCTGGCCTTCGGAGCCCATAGGGCGTAAATCGGCAAACAGTCAGCCCGGACGTACCAAACGAGAATCGGCTTCCGGGACAGATCACCGGCTCCCCCCTCTGAGGGGCGGTCACACACACTCCATCCAGTGCCGAACGGCAAGCCAGAACGACGCCTGTCGCCCTCCTGGCCGCCGCGCAGAACGGCACCTCCGGCGTGCTCGCGGACAGCAGCCGCTCCGGCTGTCGGGCAGCTGGCGCCGAAGCACCTCCCCTTCGTGGCGCAGGACGAGAAGCTCGACTTCCTTCGACTGCTCGGAGCGAAGAACAAAGGAACAGATCGAACATGCAACGGACAACGAGGTGAACGAAGGCCCAGAGTGGCCTCTTGCGCGGCACCGTCGCATCGGAATGAGGGTGGCGGCCGTGGTCGACATTTTGCACAGAGTCCCTAGTGATCGGGCTTTCGGACACTACGGGGTATCGTGAATGGGGTTTGCGGCGCAGTGATCGTTGACCGAGCCGATTCCTGTAGCGATTGGAATAGGAGACGAGCCAACGAGAACATGGTGGGTCACACCAACTGCTCTTGCGGTCCTGCTAGCCGTATTGATCGGCGGCGGCGAGTCGGTCGCGCCAGGCCTGATGATCTTTCTGGCTGCGCTTGCCGACGGTTTGCCAGGCCTCGGCCATGTCAGCGGGCACGACGAAAGGCGCGTCGGTCCAGCCGAGACGCAGCCTCGCGCCGGCGACCTCGTCCTTGCCGAGCGCCGCGCCATGCGCCGCCGAGCTGTTGGCCTTGGTCGGCGCGCCG
>Ga0207933_1002502_pt1 | contig 11767 bp, 21 predicted proteins | sample NGESurdeep092012_4_FD_184488 | JGI IMG/M metagenome (GOLD analysis project Ga0207933, IMG submission 184488) | Arctic peat soil microbial communities from Barrow, Alaska - NGEE Surface sample F53-3 deep-092012 (SPAdes) | ecosystem: Environmental > Terrestrial > Soil > Wetlands > Peat ... | reverse complement strand
GGCGAGCGGCTCATAGACGACGGTCAGGAGCTGGAAGATGATCGACGCGGTGATGTAGGGCATGATGCCCAGAGCGAAGACCGTCAGCTTGCGCAGGTTGCCGCCATTGAAGAGATCGAGCAGGCCGAGCGCGCCGCCGGCGTTCTGATTGAAGAACTGCGCGAGCTTGGAGGCGTCGATGCCGGGCGTGGGGATATGCGCACCAAGGCGGTAGACAGCCATGATCGCCATGGTGAATAAGATCCGCTTGCGCAGGTCGGGAATACGGAAGATGTTCAGGAACTTTTCGAGCATCGGTATGAGAGGCCTTGGTGCGGGGCGTAAGGGTAGCGGCTGGGATAAAGCCCTACGCTCGGCTGGAGTTCTGAGAGCTATTCTACCCGGAAGATCTTTACGCCGAACAGGAGGCCGGGAAAGTGAGGCCGGAGCGCTGGGCTCCGGCCAATCTGAGGCTACGCTGCGGGGGCGTCAGCGGCGCCGATCACGATGGCCTTGCCGCCGGCGGCTTCGATAGCCTTCTGCGCGCTTTTCGAGAACTTGTGGGCGTGTACGGTGACGGCGGACTTGAGCTCGCCGTTGGCGAGGACCTTGACGAGACCGTTGCGCTTCTTGAGGATGCCGCGCGCGGTGAGGACGTCGAGGGTGAGCTCGGTCCCGGCAGCTTCGGAGGCCAGTTCGGCGATGCGGTCCAGACTGAGGACGGTGTACTCGGTGCGGAAGATGTTGGTGAAGCCGCGCTTGGGAAGGCGGCGGTGCAGCGGCATCTGGCCGCCTTCAAAGCCGCGCATCAGGGACGAGCCGGAGCGCGAGCCCTGGCCCTTGTGGCCGCGGGTCGAGGTCTTGCCCATGCCCGAACCCATGCCGCGGCCGATGCGCTTCTTGTTGGAGTTCGCGCCCTTGGGTGCGCGCAGGTTGCTGAGATTCTTTGCCATTGTTTCCTCGCTAACGCCGACCGTTGCTGTGCCCAGCACGCCGACTCGCATTTGCCTCGATGGAGGCAGGTGGTGGACTAGTCGACGATACGGACGAGGTGAGGAATCTTCTTCACCATGCCGCGGATCGAGGGAGTGTCCTCGCGCTCGACGATCTGATTGAGGCGCGTGAAGCCCAGGCCTTTAACGACGAGCTTGTGCTTGACGGGCGTGCAGATCTGCGAGCGAAAGTACTGGAGCTTGATCTTGTTGACAGTTGCCATTGTTCTTCTCCGGGGTCGCGCTTTCCGGGGTGAAACCCTGGAGACGCGACCGGCATTTGTCCGAGCTCAACGCCCGGGCTTGCTGCTTACAGCTCGTCAACGCTCTTTCCGCGCAGGGCCGCCACTTCAGCACGGTCACGAAGCTGGGTGAGCGCGTCGAAGGTTGCTTTGACAACGTTGTGCGGATTGGCTGAGCCGATGTTCTTGGTCAGCACGTTTTGCACGCCGACGGCGGTCATGACGGCGCGCACGGTCTTGCCGGCGATGACGCCTGTGCCTTCCGGCGCCGGCTTGAGCATCACCTCACCGGCACCGAACCGGCCCAGCACCTGATGCGGGATGGAGGTCTGGGTAAGGTTGACCTTGATGAGGTTCTTCTTGGCCGCTTCGATGCCCTTGCGGATGGCCTGTGGAACCTCCTTCGCCTTGCCGGAGCCGTAACCGACCACACCTTCGCTGGGATCGCCGACGATGACCAGCGCGGCGAAGCTCATGTTCTTGCCGCCCTTGACCACCTTGGTCACGCGGTTGATGCTGACGACCTCATCTTTGAGGTTCATCCTGTTGCCGTCGAGTCTCTTCTTCATTGCCATTCGAGATTTCCTTTGTATTTCTCTTTATTTATTCCCTGGCACACCGGTCCAGGGTGCAACCGTTCGATTGCGTTGGGTGTTGCTTTAGAACTCGAGTCCTGCTTCGCGGGCCGCATCGGCCAGGGCCTTGATACGGCCGTGATAGAGATAGCCGCCGCGATCGAAGACTACCTTCTTGATGCCTTTTTCTTTGGCGCGCTCGGCGATGAGCTTACCGACTTCTTTGGCAGCCGCAACATTGCCGCCAGCCTTTTTGCCATCGCCTTTTTTGGAGACAGTCGAGGCTGAGACGATGGTGGTTCCGGTCGCGTCGTCGATGACCTGCGTATAGATGTGATTGAGCGAGCGATAGACGTTGAGGCGTGGGCGCGCGGCCGTGCCCGTCATCCTGGCGCGGATGCGGTCGTGGACGCGCTGGCGGATTGCGTTGCGTTGAGGAGCGTTGATCATTTCAGTCTTTCCTTCCTAGTGGCGTCGCTGACCTTCAGCGACGTTCGGACTTACTTGGCGCCGGTCTTGCCGACCTTCTTCTTAAGCTTCTCGTCGGAGTAGCGGACACCCTTGTTCTTGTACGGGTCGGGCTTGCGGAGCGCGCGCATGTCCGCGGCTACCTGGCCGACCTTCTGGCGATCGATGCCGGTGATGATGACGTGCGTCTGCTTGGGGTCGATGGCGACCTCGATACCCGAGGGTAAGGGAAACTCGATCTGGTGCGAGTAACCGAGGGTAAAAACGACCGTGCTCTTGCCCTTCAACTCGACGCGGTAGCCGATGCCGACGACATCGAGCTCCTTCTTCCATCCGTTCGTGACGCCTTCGACCGCGTTGAAAACGAGCGCGCGGGCGAGGCCATGAAGCGGAGCCTGGGAGTCGTTCTGGCGTTCGACGTTGAGGACGCCGTCCTTCTCAGAGAGCGTGATGCCCTGCGGAATGAGCGCCGTGACGGTGCCCTTGGGGCCTTCGACAACGACCGTGTTGGTCTGGACGGTGTACTTGACGCCCTTGGGCAGCGGGATGGGCTTCTTGCCGATACGTGACATCGTGAAATCCTTCTTGGCTTGCGAGTCCCGAGTTCGCGTTAGCGATTCGTTCCACTGCAGCCGTTACAAGGGACCAGGGCTCAAGGCGCAGGGTCCAGAAATCTTTGTTCACTGAGCCCTGAAACCTGGGCCCTAGCCCCCGTCTTTACCAGACTTCGCAGAGAATCTCGCCGCCAACGCCTTGGCGGCGGGCCTGGCGACCAGTCATGACGCCCTTGGGCGTGGTGATGATGGAGATGCCGAGACCGCCCTGCACGCGGCGGATCTCATCCTTGCCGACGTACACCCGGCAGCCGGGGCGGGAGACGCGCTGAAGGTCGCGGATGACGGCCTCATTGTTGGGACCGTATTTGAGATAGACGCGCAGCACCTGCTGACCGTTCTCTTCGACGGGCTTGAAGTTGGCGATGTAGCCCTCCTCTTTGAGGATGCGGGCGATCTCCGCCTTCAGGCGCGAGGCCGGGACGTCGAGCTTCTGGTGGTGCGAGCGGTGTGCATTGCGGATGCGGGTGAGAAAGTCTGCGACTGGATCGGTAAGATTCATCGTCTTCCTTTCACTCCCCGTTCGCTCCTGAGCTTTGCAGAATCAGGAGAACCTGCGGGAGTGGTTGTGGCTTGCGCTTGAGGCGGTTCGCCGAAATGTAAGTTGCCGAGCGAAGCCTTGCGCCGGCAGGAATGCCTGTTTACCAGCTCGACTTGACGACGCCAGGGATCTCGCCCTTGAGCGCGAGACTGCGGAAGCAGAGACGGCAGACGCCGAACTTGCGCAGGTACGCGCGAGGACGGCCGCAGAGCTGGCAACGGTTGTGCTGACGTGATTTGAACTTCGGCTTGCGTGCGTCTTTGACGCGTTTTGCTGTTGTCGCCATAACTCTTTCCCTTCAAAGCCAGCGCCTTCGGCGCTGTCTTGTGTTCCCTTTTCCCTACGCCCCTTGCCGGAACGGCATGCCGAAGTATTTCAGCAGGGCGCGTGCGCCGTTGTCGTCCGCAGCCGTCGTGACGATGGTCACGTTCATACCCTTGATCTTGTCCACCTTCGCGTAGTCGATCTCCGGGAAGATGAGCTGGTCGCGCAGGCCGAGCGTGTAGTTGCCGCGGCCGTCGAATGACTTGGAACTGACGCCACGGAAGTCGCGCACCCGAGGCAGAGCGACGGAGATGAGGCGATCGAGGAACTCGTACATCGCATCGCCACGGAGCGTGACCATCGCGCCGATGGGCATGCCCTCGCGCAGTTTGAAGGCAGCGATCGACTTCTTGGCCTTGGTGATGACAGGCTTCTGACCGGCGATGGAACCGAGGTCGGCGATCAGCGGATCCATGATCTTGACGTTCTGCGTGGCCTCGCCGAGACCCATGTTGATGACGATCTTCTCGAGCCGGGGAACGGCCATCACGTTCTCAAGGCCGAGCTCCTTCTGGAGTTGCGGCTTGATCTCGCTCGCGTATCTTTCTTTCAATCGGGCTGCCATCGTGCTTCTCTCTTCTCCACGGCTTCGGGGTGGTTACCGTTTCGTGGGGTGCTCAATTTTGAGTGAATAGCGAAAATTTACCGTCTTATTCACCGTTCACTTTTTCACTCGTTTTACTTCTTCTTGTCCGTCAGCGTTCCGCCGTTGGAGCGGGCGATGCGAACCTTCTTGTCGCCCTCGAACCGGAAACCGGCGCGGGTGGCGTGGCCTTCGGAATCGATCAGGGAAACGTTGGAGAGATGGATCGGCGCCTCCTGTTCGGCGATGCCGCCCGCGATGTTGCGCTGCGGGTTGGGCTTGAGATGCTTCTTGATCACGCCGACGCCTTCAACGAGGACGCGGTCCTTGGCGACGATGACGCGCAGGACGCGGCCCTTCTTGCCTTTGTCCTTGCCGGCGATGACGACCACCTGATCGTTGCGCTTAATCTTGGCCATTGCTCTCCTCCTTCCTCGACGATCGTGAGCTTTCAGCTCGCGGAGCCGGAATCCGCTGAAAACAGTGACTAAATAACCTCGGGCGCGAGCGAGACGATCTTCAAAAACTTCTTCTCGCGAAGCTCGCGGGCGACGGGGCCGAAGACGCGGGTTCCGACCGGCTCCATCGCGTCGTTAATGACGACCGCCGCATTCTGGTCGAAGCGGATGTAGGTGCCGTCGCGGCGGCGGTACTCCTTGCGCGTGCGGACGATGACCGCCTTGACGACCTTGCCCTTCTTGACCGTGCCGTCGGGCGAGGCTTCCTTGACCGCCGCGGTGACCACATCGCCGAGGCCGGCTTTCTTGCCGAGGCCGCCACCGAGCGGCAGAATGACCTGAAGCTTGCGAGCGCCGGAGTTGTCGGCAACGTCAAGCATGGTGCGCATTTGGACTGCCATGGATGTTTCTCCTTGCGCTAAATCTTTCGACGAACCCCAGAGCTAAGCCCTTTTCAAGTGCGTCTCTGTTTCGAGGGCTGAAGCCCGCTGCTACTCCGTGGACCGAAGTCCACGCTTGCCATGCTTACTTCGTGGCCGACTCTTCCGCCAGCGGCTTCTCGTCGGGAAGCGACGAGAGCGACGAGCGGCGGATAATCTCTTCAAGCGACCAGCGCTTCAGTTTCGACAGAGGCCGCGTCTCGCGGATGCGGACTACATCGCCAATGCGCGCGGAGTTCTGCTCGTCATGCGCGTAGAACTTCTTGTTGGACTTCATGACGCGCTTGTACTTGGGGTGTGCCTTGCGCATCTCAATCTCGACCACGATGGTCTTCTGCATCTTGGTGGAGACGACCTGGCCAACCTTCTCATTACGGCGCGATGCGGTCTGCTCAGCGGTGCTGGTGGTATCAGCCATGGTTATGCCTTCCCTGCCTTAGCTGCGGCGAGCTGGCGCTCGCGGGCGATGGTCTTGAAGCGGGCGATGTCGAGCTTGAGGGTCTGGAGGTTCTTGAGGCCTTCCTGCTTGCCGAGGCTCTTCGCGAAACGGATGCGGAAGAGTTGCTCGCCCGCCTTGGCCTCTTCGGCCTTCAGCTCGTCATCGCTCAGATTGCGGATCTTGTCGATTTCCATAATGGTGTTCCTTCAAACCTTGTGCCGGCGCTCTCCGCGCGCAGCGTGATAAGCAAACTTACTTGGCCGCGACCTCGGTACTGATATTGGGCCGGACGACGAAGGTGGTCTTCAGCGGCAGCTTGTGCGAAGCCAGACGCATGGCCTCCTTCGCGATGTCGACCGGAACGCCTTCCATCTCGAAGAGGATCTTGCCGGGACGGACGACGGCGACCCAGTGGTCGGGCGCTCCCTTGCCTTTGCCCATACGGGTTTCGGCCGGCTTTTTGGTGATGGGCTTATCCGGGAAGAGACGCAGCCAGACCTTGCCGCCGCGCTTGATGAAACGTGTCATGGCGATACGTGACGCCTCGATCTGACGGTCGGTGATGTAGCCGCACTCCATCACCTTGAGACCGTAGTCGCCGAACGAGAGATCGGAGCCGCGCCACGCCTTTCCGCACATACGGCCGCGCTGCTGCTTGCGATACTTGACCTTCTTGGGCAAAAGCATGGGAAAACTCGCCTTTCAAACTTGAGGACGGAGAACTTCTTGAGAGGGACCGCACGAGGCGGGAGACTTCAAAGAAGCTCAGCCGGGGTCTCTGCGCCGATAATTCATGTGCGCAGACTCAGGGCCAAACCATCTAAGTATACAGCAAAGTCGCGGGCGAGTGGAAGCAGACTCTCTCGCGACTTTGCCGCCTGGAGGCTAGAACGCGCCCGTAGTGACGGCCGGCTCGCGGCGCTTCTTCTGCTCGTAGATATCGCCGCGGTAGATCCAGGTCTTGACGCCGATGACGCCATAGGTGGTCTTCGCCTCGGCGAAACCGTAGTCGATGTCCGCGCGCAGGGTGTGCAGCGGAAGACGGCCCTGGAGATACCACTCGGAGCGGGCGATCTCATTGCCGTTGAGGCGGCCGGAGACGCGCACCTTGATGCCTTTGCAGCCGAAGCGCAGCGCGGAATCGACCGACTTGCGCATCGCGCGGCGGAACGAGACACGCTTCTCGAGCTGTAGCGCGATGTTCTCGGCGACCAGTTGGGCGTCGAGCTCGGGCTTGTTGACCTCGAGGATGTCGATGAAGACCTCGCGGTTGGTGCGCTTCTGGATGTCGGCCTTGAGCTTGTCGATCTCCGCGCCCTTGCGGCCGATGATGATGCCCGGACGCGCGGTGCGGATGATCAGACGGAGCTTGTTGCCGGGGCGTTCGACCTCGACGGACGAGACACCGGCAGCCTTGAGCTTCTCGCGGAGTTCGGCCTTGAGCTTCACGTCCTCGATCAGCAGCTTGTCATAGCCGCGCTCGACGAACCAGCGCGATTTCCACGGCTTGTTGATGCCGAGGCGGAATCCGTACGGATGGACTTTCTGTCCCATAAGCTTCCTTCTTCTTTTGAGCCATAGCCGGTTGAGCCGGCGCGGCGATGTTGCCTGTGTTGCGTGTACTGAAACTTCAAAAGCGAATATGTTCGGCGGCTTTCTTTACTTGGCCGCGGTTTTCTTCTTGCCGGCTGATTTCTTGGCCGCGGTCTTTTTGGCTGCGGCCTTTTTTGCGGGAGCCCTCTTGGCCGCGGTCTTCCTGGCCGGCTTGTGGCCCGCGGCCTTGACTTCGGGCGTCTGCGCCGGAGTTACAGCCTCCGGCGTGGCCGCCTTCTTCTCGCCGATGGTGATGACGATGTGCGCGATGCGGCGCTGATAGCGGAAGGCGCGGCCCATGGGCGCGGGGCGGATGCGCTTCATGCGCGGACCCTCGTTGGCGACCGCAGTCTTGACGTAGAGGTTGTCGACGTCGATGTCGAGACCGCGCTCGTCGGAGAGGTACTGAGCGTTCTGCACCGCCGAGCGCAGGGTCTTCTCGATCACCGGCGCGATGCGCTTGTTGGTGAAGGCGACAGTATTGATGGCGGCCTCGACGCGCTGGCCTTTGATGAGGTCGAGCACGAGCTTGGCCTTCTGCGGGCTGACGCGCTGGAAGCGCGCTTCGGCGCGGAACTCGGGAGTTGTTGATGACGCTGACTTAGCCATGACTGAATCTTCCTATGAGCCAGAAAAGCGAGAGGCTCTTTGCTGATTTCTTTACTTTGCCTTCGCCGTGTCCGCAGCCTTCGCGGAGTGTCCTTTGAATGTGCGCGTTGCCGAGAACTCGCCGAGCTTGTGCCCGACCATGTTCTCGGTGCAGTAGACCGGAACGAACTTCTTGCCGTTGTGAACGGCGATGGTGTGGCCGACCATGTCGGGATGGATGGTGGAGCGGCGCGACCAGGTGCGAATCACCTTCTTGTCGTTCGATGCATTCATCACATCGATCTTGGTCATCAGGTGGGCGTCAATGAACGGACCCTTCTTGGTAGAGCGTGCCATTTGTTACTCCAGTGTTGCGGTGCTCGGTGCGACGAATCTCAGGAGGAGTGCTGAGACTTGGTTTTGCCTTGCTGCACCTACTCGGTTTCCAGATCGTGAGTAAGTGTTCCTCCGGGCGCTGCTCTTACTTGCCCTTGTTGCGGCGCTGCACGATGAAGACGTCGGTGCGCTTGTTATTGCGAGTCTTATAGCCGCGTGTCGGCTGGCCCCATGGAGTGACCGGGTGACGGCCGCCGGAGGTCTTGCCTTCACCACCGCCGTGCGGGTGGTCGACCGGGTTCATCGATACGCCGCGGTTGGCAGGGCGAATACCACGCCAACGGTTCGCTCCCGCCTTGCCGATCGTGACGTTCTCGTGATCGGTGTTGCCGACCTGGCCGATGGTCGCCATGCACTCGACGAGCACGCGGCGCGTCTCACCCGAGGGCAGCTTGAGTAGAGCGTAGTCGCCTTCCTTGGCAACGAGCTGCACCTGCGCGCCGGCAGACCGCGCCATCTGCGCGCCCTTGCCAGGGCGGAGCTCGATGTTGTGCACCGTAGTTCCGGCCGGAATATTCTTGAGCGGAAGCGCGTTGCCGACGAGGATATCGGCGTCGGGCCCGCTCATCACCTTCTGGCCGACCTTGAGGCCCACGGGCTGAACGATGTAACGCTTTTCGCCGTCGGCGTAGCTGATGAGGGCGATCCGCGCCGAACGGTTGGGATCGTACTCGATGGTCGCGACAGTGCCGGGGATGCCGTACTTGTCGCGCTTGAAGTCGATGAGGCGCAGCTTCTGCTTGTGGCCGCCGCCCTGATGGCGGATGGACAGCTTGCCCATGTTGTTGCGGCCACCGGTACGTTGCTTGACCGCGAGCAGAGGCTTGTGCGGCTTGTCGGTTGTGATGTCGTCGTTGACCAGCTTCGTTTGAAAACGGAGGGTCGGTGTCGTGGGTCGAAAACTTTTGATCGGCATTGCTTTTTCCTTTGCCTTAGCCGCGCTCTCACGTTGCTTGAGTTGGGAGCGCGATACTTGATTCTTTGCTGCCAGTGAAAGAACAGTCTCGACTAACGACTGCTCACTCACCAGTAACTGCTGTCCTTAGATCTCTGCTGCGAAGTCGGGGACCTTTTCTCCGGCCTTGAGGCGAACATAGGCCTTTTTCCAATCGGGAAGGTAGCCGGCGAACCTGCCCTGCCTGCGTTCCTTGCCTTCGACGTTGACGGTGCGAACGGCTGCGACCTTGACGTTGAAGAGCTGCTCGACAGCTTGCTTGACCTCGTTCTTGGAGGCATTGGCTGCGACCTCGAAGACGAGCGCGCCTTGCAGCTCGCGGGTTTTGAGCGCCTTCTCCGTAATGAGCGGGCGGCGGATGACGTTATAAACGGTCGGCATTAGACAGCCTCCTTCGTGGCGCCTTGCGCAGTGCTTGCAGCTTTGCGCTTCGACACGGACTTTTTCAGCGTCTCCTGCAGGGCCTCGATGGCGGCCTTCGAGAAGATCGCGTGTTCGTAGCGGAGCAGGTCGTAGGGATGAACCTCGGACGAGAGCACGAGCTCAACGCCGTCGAGGTTGCGCGAGCCGAGGTAAAGCTTCTCGGAGAGTTCGCGCGAGGTTTCGACGAGCAGGGTGGTCTTCCTGGCTTCGAGCTTGTCGAGCGCGTTGCGGAAGTGCTTGGTCTTGGCCTCGTCAATGTTGAAATTTTCAACGACGGTCAGCTTGCCGTCGGCGAGCTTGGCGGCCAGCGCCGAGCGCAGTGCGCCGAGTAGTTTTTTGCGCGGGAACGGGTACTCATAGCTGCGCGGCTGGGGCCCGTGGACTGTGCCGCCGCCGCGCCAGAGCGGGCTGCGGATGCTGCCGACGCGGGCACGGCCGGTTCCCTTCTGCTTCCACAGTTTCTTGCCGGCGCCGGAGACGAGCTTGCGGTTCTTGGTAGCGTGCGTTCCCTGGCGAATGCTGGCGCGGTAGTGCTTGACCGCTTCCCAGAGCAACGCCTCGTTGACCTCGCCAGTGAATACCTCGTCGAGGAGCTCGAAATCTCCGACTTCGCTGCCCGCGAGGTTCTTGATCTTGATGTTCGCCATCGTTCTACTTCGCTTTCTGTGCCCGCGATCGATGCCTCGGGCCCTGACGTTGTTAGGCTGCTTGAACCGGTCTGTTCCCCGAGCAGCTTGTATTGCGCCGCGTCTGCTTTGCGCCGAAGGCGCTCTCGCTGGACGCGCAGGACTACTTCTTCTTGGGTGAAGCCTTCTTCGACGCCTTCAGTGGATCGACCGTGCCGGCGCCGGCAAAGCCGCGACGCTCTCTGGGAGGCGCCTTCGCCTTCGAAACAAGAACGTAGCCGTCGCGCGCCCCCGGGACGGCGCCTTCGACCATCAACAGGTTCTCCTCAGCGTCGATGCCGCGAATGCGGAGGTTGCGAACGGTGACCTGATCGGTTCCGTAGTGGCCGGGCATGCGCTGGCCGGGGAAGACACGCGACGGGAAGGAGGAGGCGCCGATGGAGCCCTGAATCTGGAACATGTGGCCGTGAGCCTTGGGGCCGCCGGCGAAGTTGTGGCGCCGAACGACGCCTGAGAAGCCGCGGCCCTTGGAGGTGCCGATGACGTCGACGAACTTGGTCTCGTTGAAGATCTCGACGGTGAGACGATCGCCGGCCTTGGCGCTCTGGTCGGACTCGCCGCCTAGCGTGGACTCAAGCTGGACTTCCTTGACGAGCTTGACGGGCGGGACGTTCGACTTGGCGAAGTGGCCGGTCATCGGCTTGTTCACCCTGCTCGCCTTGACGAACTCGACGAGGCCGATCTGCGCGGCATCGTAGCCGTCCCTGGCCAGCGTCTTAAGCTGCGTGATGACGCATGGGCCGACCTTGAGCACGGTGATGGGGTGAACATCGCCGCGGTCGTCGAATACCTGGGTCATGCCGATCTTCTTACCGAGAATTCCTGTGACTGCCATATCTCTCTCTCCTCATCATGCTTGGTTGAAGCACTGTAGGTGTTACCGGGGTTAAAGCCCCTTTCGTTCCGATCGCTGGAATATCCGGGCTAAAGCCCGACAATTCAAAAAAACTTACTTCGTGACCGTCTTGATCTCGACGTCCACGCCGGCGGGAAGGTCGAGCTTCATGAGCGCGTCGACGGTCTGCTGCGTGGGCTCGAGGATGTCGATCAGCCGCTTGTGGGTGCGAATCTCGAAGGCCTCGCGCGACTTCTTGTCGACGTGGGGCGAGCGCAGAACGCAGTACTTGTTCTTCATGGTCGGCAGGGGAATCGGGCCTGCAACCTGAGCGCCGGTGCGCTTGGCGGTCTCGACGATCTCGCCGGTGGAGGTGTCGAGGACGCGGTAGTCGTACGCCTTGAGCCGGATGCGAATGCGCTGCTGTGCCATTTTCTTCTCTTTCCTGCTACTCAAAGATCGGTTGGGAGTGGCTGCCGGCCGTCGTGAAGCTTGGCGAACCGGCAGCCCTCGTGAAGTTGTTTGGTAGTTCTCGCCGTCCGCGGGAACTACTTGATGATCTCGGCGATGGTGCCGGCGCCGACGGTTCTGCCGCCCTCGCGGATGGCGAACCTGAGACCCTTCTCCATGGCGACC
>Ga0207933_1002500_pt1 | contig 11781 bp, 14 predicted proteins | sample NGESurdeep092012_4_FD_184488 | JGI IMG/M metagenome (GOLD analysis project Ga0207933, IMG submission 184488) | Arctic peat soil microbial communities from Barrow, Alaska - NGEE Surface sample F53-3 deep-092012 (SPAdes) | ecosystem: Environmental > Terrestrial > Soil > Wetlands > Peat ... | reverse complement strand
CGGGGTTACGAACGAAACATCAACAACCACATTCTGCCTATCTTGGGCAAGACCAAGATCTCGCGGCTTAAGGCTGCTCAAATCGATCATTTCTACGCCATGCTTCGTGATCGTGGTGGGGTTGGAGGAGGACCTCTCGCGCCCGCATCGGTCCGTCAGGTGCACGCGATTCTTCGACGGGCACTTCAACAAGGCGTCAAGTGGGAGTGGATCTCGTCAAATCCAGCGGCCCTGGCGACCACTCCGAAAGTTCGTCAGTTTAAAGTCGAGCCACCAGACCCAGCAGCGGTAATGAGATTGATCGAAACTGCGGCCAAGGAAGATCTCGACTTCGCGTGCTTTCTCATCGTTGCGGCGACGACAGGAGCACGTCGCGGCGAACTCTGCGCACTTCGTTGGAGTTCAGTGAACTTTGACGACGAGACACTAACGATTGCTGGAGCCGTTGTTGAAGGGGTGGGGAGCAAGCTTTTCGAGAAAGACACCAAGACGCATGGATCTCGAAAGATCGCAATTGATGATTTGACCGTTGCGACGCTCAATGCGCACCTCGTTCGATGCGAGTTGCGCGCGACCAAATGCGGGGCGGAATTGAAGAAGGATGCCTTCATCTTTTCTCCCGACGTGGATGGTCGGCGTCCCGCTGTGCCCAATGATGTTACGAAGGAGTTCATGCGCCTCCGCGATCGCGCCGGTCTTGAGTCGGTCCGACTTCACGACCTTCGTCACTTTGCAGCCACCCGCCTGCTGTCGGCGGGCGTTTCGGTGCGCACCGTGAGTGGCCGGCTCGGACACGCGAGCGCCTCGATGACGCTAGGCGTGTACGCGCATTTTCTTGAAGTGTCGGACCGAGAAGCCGCGGATGCTCTGGGCTTGTTAATCACGCCACTCTCCGCAAAGAATGACGACAGTGTGGGTCGGGTCATCAATATCGCATCCGCGAAGAATAAGTAAATCGGCGCGATTCGGTATTTTGCTCAAGCCATTGAAATCAACCATTTATTGGGGATTTTCCTTTTCGATCCTTTGCTTGTGCGCCAACTCTTCACGCAGTTCTTTGCGCATACTGAACATGACCTCCGCCAGTCGACTTGCTGACGGGTCGTTGTATCCGCGCCCGTCATAGAGAAAAGTGGCTTTCACGGGATCAATTGAAGTTTGCTGCGATCGGTAGTCCGTTCGAGCGCGACGCAGTTCGGTGAACGTGGTCGAGTAATTTCTCGATTTGGTAATGAGTTGACTTCTAAAGCCGAGCGTGTTGGCGTGTTCACGAAGTTTGAGCGACTGGAGTCCTGACTCTTCTTCCAGATCCCACGCGGTAAGTGCGAGGCGTTGTAAGTGATCGTTGCCGCGAAGGTATTCAATCTGCAGGCGAGATCGGAATCGTCGAGCGAAGTTGATCGAGTCGTCTGTCGACTTCGTCGTGTACTTCGCGAGATACGCGGTTACTTTACGGCCGTTCTCGGATGTGGTCACAAGGTCCTGAATGTCGAATTGCGAACCCCAAGAAAGTGTCGCCCCGTCGACGTCGAATACTTTCGTTTCTCGAATCACCCGCGCGATCGACAGTTTGACATGATCGATGTTGATCCACGCTGGGGGAGGCGACTCAGGCCCTTTTGGGCCGTCGAGGCGAAAGACTGCGTGAACGTGAATAAGGCCGCGGCGTTGCACCTCGGAAACCTTTAAGTAGTTGAGTTGAACTTGAGCGTTGAATTCACGTTCGATGACATCGTGATGTGCGGCGAGTGACCGGCGAAGGTTTACGAGCGTGCGGTGCCACAGCGTGGATAATTGAGCATTCCATAAGACAGCGGCTCGATAGTCGAAACAGCGTGCGCAGAGTGGCGCGCCTACGAGGTCACCTTTTTCGTGATGTCGGTGGCACCAGAGAGGCAATCCGTGCGAGCAGAATTTGCGTTCGTGTCGGAACCTACACACTCCACTGGAGGAACCCGCTGAGTGAACAGGTCCAAAACTCGGTGCGGTTAACGTCACGAAGAACTTCGGATGACTCTCAACCGACTCGGCTACGCCCTTGCCACCGCGCAGACCCGTAGCGACGATGATAAAAGCGTCAGCCTTGTACAAGTACGAACACGGTGGACAAATCAACGACCGGCGGTCCTTGCAGGGGACGAGCAAATTGGCACGTCGGATTTCTCCGGTTGCCAGATTGATCGTCTCGCCAGACAGGCGAATTGGATGCACGCAATTTCCGGCCCCGTTAACCTCGGCTAGCAGAGCTTGAGCACGTTGTTCAGTCGACGTCACGCTAGTCCCCCAGAATCGGGAGCGCCGCCGAGTGCCGAAAGTCCGACTAGTTCGAACAGGGCGACCTTGGGGACTACTTTTCGGCGACCCAAATGGATCACGCGTAACTCACCTTGGCGCACCAGTTGGTACGCGAACGATCGAGATACTCCGATCAGTACGGCCGCCTCGCCAACGGTAACGACCAGTCGAGGGTCCTCCATGAGATTGGCTATAAGCACATTTGTGAAATCGAGTGCACCTTCGTGATGATGGCTATTCATGACCACGTCCCAACGGCGCTGACTTCTAGATTCCTATTTTTCATTGTGGCTCCCTTTGAGGGGAAATAAATTAATCCCCTACTCAAGTAGCCACTTTTAGAAGCCAAAATGGGACAAGAAATTCTTGACGATTTTGTAACAGTCGACTTTGGATTGTGGCGGACGTCTACGAACGTCGAATTCAATCGTGACTGACTGTCACCTGTCATGAAGCCATAGTTCCGACGCTCGTCGTTCAACTTCTCTCTACATCGATCAAGTACCGGTTCAGCAGACTCGACCGTCGCATTCTTCACGTATCCGATGTCGATTTGTTGTCTCATGGTGCTCCTTACAGAAGAGTGATTTTTTCGCCCTCTATAAGAACTAGCCACACCGAAATTCGCGTTTTCGAACAGAAACTTTGAGTCAGATCCATATTTTCTGAATCTTGTGGTTTTAAACGATTTTGATGATCACCCAGGTAGCCCGTACGGACGGCTTGGCGCTTCGCGCTCGCCGTCCTCGGGCTCTAGGACCTAACACGACAATGGCTCTGAGGAGCGAGCGTCATGAAGGTGCCGAAAGGTATTGACGATGAATATTGCGAGTTTGCAGCGCGGCCCTTCTCTGACTTGGCAACTAACTGGCGCACCGCTCGTGGAGGCATTTTCGCTATTTCCGAAACCGGTTAGAAAGAGGATTTGAGCTTAGTCGCCTTACGCCGTCAAACTCTTTTGGAGTCACAAGGTGGCCGTACTCGGCTGCACGATGTAACACATCTTGGTCTATGTCTCCACGCAGTTAAGAGTCCGGATTTAGACGCCGCCGCTCTGACTTTGATAGCACTAGAGCAATAGTTATTTACCTGAGGAAAGTGTTGTCGAACTTGAGGTGCCAGATTCGATTGTAAAACTGCCTATCACCGTCGTTCCGTTTTCAGAGTACACAGGGATTACACGGCTTTGATTGGCTATTGCATCCCAGGCCAAAGCCTCCTGAGGGTTCTGTACATTACCCCCAGAAGCAGCTATCAACTGAGAAGCGAGTACGTAGCCCACTTCGCCATTATCCGCGTACGTCCGAACAAGATCGGGGGGAGTATTAGTGCCAAGTGCGCAACCATACGTTTGTCCACTCGCATTTGTCGGATACGGACTTGAGCACTGAAAATTTGGATTTGGCGGACTTGCGCTACTAGTAATTCCAGTAACGGCAACTCCTGCCGATACTCCTAGTATCAGCGCCACTGAGACAATTGAAACGGACCTAATGCTTCCTTTTAAATTTATTTTCATTATTTCGGGCCTCCTATGAGAAAGCTAAGTCGGGACTCAAATATGTGTAATAAGCGTCGTAACCACTTCCGGTATATGCCTCTGATCTTCCATAGCTGTAATAGTTGCCAGCGCCGCAGTACGACCCATTGGTGACAGTCGATTCTCCGGCTGCCGATACAGGGTTGTAGAACCAGGATGACTGTTTACAAAGCGTGCCGTTGCTCTCATACAATCCTGCCCAAGCGCCCATGTACCCTGCGGGGGCGTTCGACTCATCAGTGGTTGCAACGTTGGTACTTGCAGCCGTGTAGGAATTATCCACTTGCGCTTGATTCTTATAGGAGTAGCCGTTGACCGTACCTGTATTCATCCAACTGCTAGAAGCAGTCGCTGCGTACGCCGCGGCAACTCCAACGGGAATCGAAAGGCCCACGAGAAACGCGACCACAGTTAGTCGTCTCGGAAATTGACGTCCGGTTGATGGTGCTTTTCCTTGATTTTCAGATGTCACGCTCCCCTCCAGTTGTGCCCTCACCATCTATGTTCCCGGTAATTCACAAAACATTTCGCGAATCACAAAGATTTTTTCGGCTAGGCACTTCTATAAGAGTTATGCGATAACGACATGCGGGACTGACTGGTGCGCGGCAAAAGACCGGATACCTCGGCCGAGTTAGGCATTTGCACGCGCGCCAGCCTTGTTCACTACCCGAATTGGCCCAAAATTAATCTTGCTTGTTGGGGCTATGGAACTACCCGCAAAGATCGCAGCTGAAATCAGGTGCCCGAATTTAGTGTTAACTGTCAAATCGAGTCGGGTACCGGAAAAGAGTCGGGCGATGAATTGGACTTCGTTGTTGGAATTTCGAACGCGCACAGTCTTGTACACCGAAGGGGAGCCCGATTTTGCGAGCTCGTCGAGCAGAACAGGCTCAAGTACTATGGATGTCGTCGGCGCCGACATGAGTCTCATGAGTATTTCTACTTCTTGCGCTTTGCTACATCCAACGATTCCGGGTCGACCGAAGATAGGGCAAAGTCGAGGAACGCTGCTCAGAAAACCTGAAGGCGAAACCTCTCCCAGTTTTAGAGCCCGCTCGATGCCCTTAAGGCCTCGCGGGAGACTTTCAATCCTTCTCGATACGCGGAGAGTCCCAGATTGCACTCTGAAACTAGTACCGAGTCCCAAATCAGTGTTTACCACCACAGATCCAGATATCAAATGCGAGGAGGACGTGTGCACTTTGACTGCACTCGAAACGGCGCAGGGGTTGAGGGGACGTCCTGCCGCAATCCATCGTTGTCGATCCAGGGGCGTGAAGAAGTGGCCGATGGGTATCCCGTTTGCGGAATTTGATCTCAGTTGTATCTTGCCTGCACCGTTCATGTTGATCCAGCTGACAAGGTGGGCCTTTGAAACGTACTTAAGGGTGCCCTTTTCTTCGCCAATTGAGAATGAGCAGATCGTCGTTACGAGGGAGTCTTGGTACCAGAATTGGCCTGGTCTTAGTGTTGGCAGCCTGTCTCCGAGAAGGCCTCTGTGCGCGCTGGTCTCGAGTATCGAGGCAGCCACATCGCTCTGAGTGCCCGTCACGAGGACCGAGCTGAGGCCGATAGCGATAACGGTCGAGACGATGCCGCCTACTAATAGCTTCTTCCTGGTCCTTCGGCGCCTCTCGAATGAAGTGATTGTACGGCTCAAAAAATTCCAAGTATCTCGCCGCGAATTTGATGACGAACTTTCCTCAACGTGACGGAGAGGATCTGAATCCTTCAAGCGACGTTCGATGTCCTTGTCCGTACTCAATCTTCTATCCCTGGCCGAAGATTATGTCACCCATTGTGAATGGTGTGAGCTTGTTGCGGCCCAACTCATCTCGAAGTTTGACCATAGCCCTGTGATACCTGACATTTACCGCGTTGACCGAACACCCCAGCACTTGTGACGCTTCGGACCTTGATAAACCCTCCCAAAAGATGAGTCGGATCAACTCTGCATCTTTTGGTCGAAGAATTCCAATCGCATTTATAACTTCAGAGCTGTGTGCATTCGAACGGTCATTACGGACCTCTCCGAGAGAGTCTGATTCGAGATGGACAGGAGATTTTCCGACTCGACGAAGTTCATGCAGGACTTTGTAGTGAGCTATGCGATAGAGCCAGGGGAGACTCGGATCAGGATTTGTTCTGAATTTCTTCCACGCAACGATAAACACCATTGCGACAACGTCATCACGTGATTGGGAAGGCACTCGTCGACTTACGTAGCGCGTTATGGCTTCGACATGTTGGTTGTAGAAAAGCTCAAACTCGTCGATAGGGTGTGTCACAGCCGCTATATCCCACTCTCAATTCGAAACTGTCTTCAGTCGCTTGCTGGTGACCCCTTGTGCACACGATGACAACAACATCTCGCAAATCAGAGCAAACTCTTGATCCAAGTCGATACTAAGTCTCAGTTCACGTGAATCTAACTTCTTGGGTGTAACTCGTCGGTTTGTCAATGAAGATGGATCCCGCCACTAAATCGATCACGGCTACCGAAGTCTCTCTCCTCAGAATCTTCTCGGCCAGTAGTTCCAGATTAAGTCAACCGGAGAAATTGTGGCCTTTCGACCCGGAGTTGTAATAAAAAGCGAATTCCGAGGAATGTAACCATTGAAAGATGAATCTAGCCAGGAGAAAACCGAATGAGAAAGCTTCGATTTGCCCTTCCGATTGCGGTGTTTTCAGTACTGGCTTGGTTGCCCGGTACGCAAGCGTACGCCATAGGTAATCCAGCGTCAGGCGCCAATACGCCAACCTCAACCGGCAGTGGCGTTTCATCCGTCTTGTTCGGGACGGGCGCCGGAGAAGTTCAGAACATTACTATCGGTTCAGCCGCTCTTCCGTCGCTACCTTCAACGAGCGCACCATCTTCGACTTGGCAAAACTATGTCAATTCGTGGAACATCGCTATGAACCCTTCTTCAGTCGCAGCAAGCTTCACAGCAGAGGGATGTGACGTTTTAAATGTGAGCACGACGCCGATGACAGCTGGCGGAGTAGCTGCAATCAATTACCCCTCTGGCGTTGCCCCGGATGCTGTGACAGTGTTGATTAACTGCAATGCTGTCAATCACGCAATTCTGCGGATAGCGCATACTTCACCTGGGGCTGGTTCGGAATGTGAGACGGTAGGCGGGCCAGGAACTCAGTGCGTCAATGGTTGCACTGTCGATGGTGATGCAACAGTTTGCTCTTCCTATACGTATGGGGGAACGAGCATCTACGGTCACGTTGAGATTAGTACTGACGGAGCTGGGGCAACTACTTGCTCCGTCGGGACTCTAGTTACGAACTCAACTCCAGAAACTCTTACAAACGGAGACGAACTTTTGCATTGGACAGCGCCCCCATCCGGTTCAAATGTGTGGAATGGAAATTTCTGGCAAGGATCGAGTAGTCCCTACACGAATGAGGGCGACGCTTGCGCCGCCATTTAGGAATACTGTCTTTGACGATTTCCATCAGAGCATTGGCAAGGCGTTAATTCCAACCATCACTCGAACTAATCAACGGGAAGTCAAACTGAAAGAGGTTCCGTTGTGGGAAAGAAATTGGCCCTCATATTGGTGAGCGCAGCGTTAGTGACGTTCGGACTCGTTTGGGAGCAGTCAGGTGCGACGGCCTTGTCGGGACCTCGCAACTCAACTACTGTCACGTACGACGCTGCTGCGAATGCGGCGTGTCAACCTGTCAAGGTGTACTCGCAACCGCCTGCAGGGTTCAATCCCCTCACGGCGTCAAGTGCGCAATTAGCTACCTATGGCTTCCCACCGCCTCCTCCTGGTGACAACGCTGGTGCCACTTCAGATTGGGAGGCCATGGTTCAGGGCGCAAAGTACTACTCCGACCCCCAACCAATTTGCGGCTCAACTACACACGCCGTTTACACCGGGTTCTGGGCAGGTCACGTAGCTCCGAATAGCGATTACAGCGGTGATCACTTTACTTGGTCAGAGGCGACATGGATCCAGCCGGGCGTTCCTGGTGACGCCAGTTATCCTGACGCCGATTGGCAATCATCTCCCGACGCTTCTTTTTGGGATGGCATTGGTGTGTCAAGTTTGGTGCAGGCCGGCGCAGATTCGTTCGCGACGACAGACCCCTCATACCGATTTTGGACAGAGGATTATCCAAACAACACCATTTGGGAGGGACCGGTTATTTCGCCAGGCGATGCAGCGTTTGCCTATGTCTCGTACATCAGCAGCAGTGACTGTTATTACTTCCTAGAAAATAACACCTCAGGCAGTTATCAAACGTTCGACAACTCTTGTCCCTACGACGGTTACGGTGCGGCAAACTTTATAAATGAGCGAGTGAATGGGCTCTATCTGCCCGATTTCGGCACACATGCCACATCTGGTAATTACTTTGGGGACGGATCAAACACATACGACTTGTCGTCGAGCAAGAGCAATATTTACATCGTGACGAGCAATTGTCTATCCAGTGGAACGGTTCTTTCGCAACCGAGCAGCGTCGCTTCAGATACGTCATACAACAACGTCTGGTCCGCGTCCTCGCCTTACACGAATGGCTGTTGACTTAGGTGACTTGTAGCGAGATTCGGTGAAAACGTCCAAAGGGTTTAGATTAAGAACCTGGGTGGCTATCACAGCATTGTTAGTGATTGCCATCGTTTCGATTGTTCTGATTACAAGAGGCGACGGGAGCCAAGTACTGGTGCCAACAGTTGTTGGACTGAGTCAATCGCAAGCTCAATCGCAACTTACTAATGATGGTTTGGCGTACGTCACCGAAGTGGTTCATCGCTCAACAGCAACACCGCCCCAGTCTGGCACTGTGATCTCACAGGACCCGACTGGAGGAACCAGAGTTCGTCAAGGGACCGTAGTAACAATCGTTGTCTACACATTTTAGACCGCGATGAATCTCGTCAGGCTTCTTGGAGAGTCCCTACCTTTCCAGGCGAAATTCAACCAGTGAAACTTTTTGAGCGAGGTGGAAGCCATGAACCAGTCGATGGAACGGTGAAACCTAATTGCTCTCCCCGTTTCAGTCACCCGGGGCGACATGGCTAGTAGTCGATACGCAATCAATGACCTTTTGGAATTTCGTGGCAATGTCAACACGGAACATTCTTTGGATCAGGAAATGCTTGGCGAACTGCTCAGTCGGTACGCGATTGAGGAGTCCAACTTTCCTCGGGGCCAAGTCTTGTCGCCCCGAACACTTTTCGTTCTCGCCTGCATTGACTCATCCGGAGCGAGCGACGTCGGAAGAGTCTTAATTGACTTAGACGTTGAACTTCGTCGTACGCTGGCATTCATCACGGACAGGACTATGCGTCCTTATGCGGATCGTCGAACCGTCGAGATTCTCACTACTCAAAGTGATTCGGTGACGAACGTGCTTCTCGCGCTGGCCCCATCGTTTTTTGGTGCATTGACGACCGAGCCTCTTGAGTTTCTGCTCGCGTTTTCATGGTTTTGGGATCACCGAATAAACCAAACAAGAACGCGACCGGCCAGAAGTCTCGAAGAGCAGTTCAGCGCCTTTGGCGAGATCAATGAATCCGCGGATCGAAGCGTGACCTCAAAAGAACCCGTGATGATTACCCTCAAGATTGACAGCAAGGGATTCACTGAAATTTGTCTTGAATCGGGACGGACCTGTTTTGTCAAGAAGTCACGGTGACTCAAGACTCTATGTCTCTGTGTCATCCAGTTGGGTCTTGCTGAGGTTGGGCTATTGACGCCAACAATCTCAGACAATCTCATTGTCGCAGAGTTTCAATTCTCTTAGCTGCGATGTTGAGATGGAGCCCTCGTCGAAGATTGCGTTGCTACTCCCTTGCTACTCCAATACTTGGACGCAATAGACGCCCACGCCATTTAGTGGACTTTCCCGAGGACCTGAGCGCACTGTGTGGACGTAAAACACCTGACGAACAAAATGCGACCCTCTCATAATCCCTCGGTCGTGGGTTCGATCCCCACCGGCCCTACTAAGTGGAATATACATAAGTACGGCATGTGTCTCTACATAAGTCGCTGAAATCACTTTGTGGCACGTCGCTGTGACCTCACCGGTGGAAAGTTAGGGGTGATCAGTCAGATAGTGACGCCACCTCTCAACCGCGTCTGCTTTGCTCAGTTTGGCGACTTCAATTTGAGAGAGGCCGACCTTGTTAATGAGATTGCGAACAAGTTTCGCGTCAAGACCTTCCGAAGGCATCGGCGGAGTTTCGGGCGCCGGACGTGGAGGCAGGGTTCCGTCATTGACGCAGCGATAAAAGTCTTTTTCAGAAACGCGCAGTTGTTCTCTCAGAATTAAAGCAACGAGAGAATGATCGTTGATTGATCCGGAACCGTGTGAAACTCTCGTGTAGAGAATTTCTCCGGTGCTCAGCCGGAGGGTATAGCGAAAGTGGTTTCCTGTTTTTCGAGCACCTTTTGTAGTTCCTTGTTTCTTCCAGCCTTCGGTTTCGACGAACTTCTTGTGATCGGCGTGCGCGAGTAGTCGAGGCATCAGTCGCCAAAGACTGCGTGCTCAAGTTCTTCCCGGTCACCGGCGTGCAGCGCAATGCGCATTGCGAGCCAACGGTTCTGCGCGTGATTTGGAGCCTCACGTAGGTCATCGAACCAACTTTGTGCGTAGTCAACCAGTGCGTCAAGAAAGCCTTCCGTTGCGGATGCGAGGTCAGAGCCGACCGCATAAGCAGAGCCGTCGGATAGCCACAACGCAACCTGGTCATTAGTAACCGAAGAGAGGACGTCAAAGGGTGCTCGAATCGCGAGCAACTCTTCAAGCGCACGTGCATCGATTGCTGCCACGGGACGATCACGCGTGATCACCGGTGGCATGCCCGCCTCCGCCGCCGTGAGAAGGTCGCTGAAATTGTCTCTCGCAGAGCGTGACTTGTAGCGCAAGCCCATTGAGTACTGAGAAGTTCGAATACGTTCCATGGGATAGATGGTACCAGGTGTACCACTGGTACGCACTCATTTCTTAACGGGATTCAAACTACCGTCGGCGTCAAAGATTCGCTTCGATTAGTGAATCGTTGCACCTGGTTAAAAGTAGTTCCTGTTAGAAACGCTCGGAATTTGGAGATCACGTCCCGCCGAGTGGTGTAACGCGATGGAGTACTTCTCGATGCGTGAGCATCTTTTCATTTGATTTTGGCCAAGGCAACCGGCGCAGACGGCAGTGCGTCGCTCTTCAACTGATCCATAGATTCTGGGCTGAGATAGCGACGCTCCGAGACGCTCCACTCGTCGTGCTGTTCGACGACGACCGCCGTGATGAGACGAAGCGCCGCGGCGTCGTTGGGGAAGATCCCGACGAAAAATCCCACGCTTTATCCCACATACCATTCCAACCCCACGAGACGAAACCGACATCAGCCGACGGGAAATCCTGAAAATTCCAGACGATTCCGACACCACGAGACCACTACGACAGTTCGCATCCACCTCATAATCTCTCGGTCGTGGGTTCGATCCCCACCGGCCCTACGACGCTTCAGATTCGCTGTCAGTATTGCGAAGTCTTGGTCTGTAAGCGAGCGTCACTCGGAGATACGGCGAGCCGCATCGAGAAGGAGCGCGAGGTAGCGGCGGCTTCGCCGCTCGATCTCTCCGAACTTAGGGATCCCACGCGGCAGGTAATCGCCAAGCTCACCGTCCCAGCGCTTACGGTAAGCAACCATGCGCCGCTCGAATGTTTCCGACCACTCGCGAGGCGATGTTCGCTGCCTGCCACGGCCCCGATCGTTCTCCGCCTTGCGCAAGTAGAGGTGCCAGGCTTCGAGAGGATCCACGTGGCCACCATCGAGCAGTTGGTGCATGTCGTACAGGTCGCGGCACTGCAAACGCTCGGCGATGCAGCGCACCTTCTCGGCGGCCAGCTCGTCGAGGGTGTAGCCGTCAATCGCGGTGCCTTCCGGAAGGTCGGGCCATCGTGGCTGCAGG
>Ga0207933_1002499_pt1 | contig 11789 bp, 7 predicted proteins | sample NGESurdeep092012_4_FD_184488 | JGI IMG/M metagenome (GOLD analysis project Ga0207933, IMG submission 184488) | Arctic peat soil microbial communities from Barrow, Alaska - NGEE Surface sample F53-3 deep-092012 (SPAdes) | ecosystem: Environmental > Terrestrial > Soil > Wetlands > Peat ... | reverse complement strand
ATAAAAATGGCTGGGGGACTAGGATTCGAACCTAGATAGCCAGAGTCAGAGTCTGGAGTCCTACCATTGGACGATCCCCCAGCAGGGCCGGGGCTCGATGCGGTTTCAATAACCCATCGGCACTGTGCCGGAAGCCCATGACATGGGGCAATTCGGCCGATTTGACAAGTCCGCGATCAGGCCGCCGAGCGCGAGCGCGTTGCAACGGTGGCGATCGCAATCAGGCTAAAGGCCGCCGCCATAACGAACACCAGACGCGGGCTGCCATGGTCCATAACGGCGCCGAAAATCAGCGGCGAAATAATGCCGCCGATATTAAAGCCGGTGGTGACGAAGCCAAACACCTTGCCGAACGAGCCGGGCGGCGTTACTTCGCGAACGATCATGTCGCGTGATGGCATGATCACCCCATAAAAGAAGCCGAGCGCGCTCATGGCCACGATTAACGGCAGCGAGCCGAGATCGACATATGCGAACAAGAGCGCGAACAGTCCCATCAGGCCGAGTCCCAGCCGCGCCACCAGCGAATGGCGGTTCGTATGCGACGCCACCACGCCGCCAGCCAAAACGCCAATCGCTGACAGCAGTAGCAGTCCGGAGAGCGCCACGTTGGCGGTGGTTACCGGTGTGCCGTAAAGCGCGCCAAAGGCGACCACGGAGTAATTGAACAGACCGCCGCTTACCAACGCGATCAGCATGAAGAAGACGAGATTGAGTACAATTGGCGATGACAGCAGCAGTGTCCAACCCACGGCGGTTTTATCCGTTTCGGCGCGCGGTGCCGGTGCAGACGTCTCCACTTCCGGATAATCGCCGATCGCCAACAGCAGTCCCACCACCGCGAAACCGAGCACGCCGGCGCCGATGAAAGCGCCGCGCCAGCCCCACAGGCTTTGCATCGTCAAAAGGCTCACCGGCGCAACCGCCGAACCGAGCATGCCGGCGAAAGTGTGGATCGAGAACGCCTGGCCGATGCGGCCGGAGGGGACATGATGCGAGAGCAGTGCGTAGTCCGCCGGATGGTAGACCGTGTTGCCGATGCCCGCGATCGCGAACATCGCCACTAGAACCCAGAATGAATCGATTAGTCCTGCGACCACGAAAGCGCCGGCGCCTATCAGCAAACCGATGATCAGCAGCGCGCGCGCGCCCAACCGGTCGACCAGAAAGCCGGCCGGCGTCTGCAAAGCCGCCGACACGACGTTAAAAGCCGCGAAAGCGAGGCCGATCTCGGTATAGCTCACGCCATAATCGGCGCGCACGAAGGGCAACAACGGCGCCAGCAGGATGATGTAGTAATGCGAGACGAAATGCGCAGTGCTAATGGCGCCGACAATGCGGACATATGGCGCGCGGGTCGCACCCAGAAGCTCGGTCGCTTGGCTCATGAAATGCGTGTTCCCGGCAGGCGCGGACTATGGCCCGCATTTTTGTGTCAATCCAGTGCATTTCCACTGGGTTGGCTATGCGAAGCTGCCGGTCCCGCCTGTCAGCGGCTTATGAACGAACAGCAACGGGGTCGCCGACCATGGCGGCTCCTTTTGCCGTTGACCGCCCGGGCGCAGGCGGGTTGCCGAGCGCGCGAACGTAGCCGAAACGGTCGAAATCGGTTTCCTAGGCGCGATAAATGCGGTCGGCCAGTTCAGGCGTGTAATAGGTCGGCCAGTCATCATGATGCGGTTCATTGATCGCAGCGGCCGCTTCGCGGCGGACGTCCTCGCTGCATTCAGGTAATCGAGAATGCGGACGAAATCGGTGTTGAAATTCTCCACCTTGCCGATCAGATCGAGTTTGATACCCGGCATGCCGAGAATGCCGTCTTGCGTCTGCATATGGATGTCGTGGCGGATTTGCGATGTGGCAGCGGTGAAAACCGTGAATTGAGAGAACGACAGCGTCCGATCGTTGCCGATGGGAAGCCGTGGATCGATCTGTTGCCGTACGGAAAGATAAGCGTCGATGAAGCTATCGCCGCCGATCAGCGGCTTGCCTGCGAATTTGTCGGCCCAGCACAACACCGCGCGCGCGTATGGATTGCGCACGAACGAAAACCGCATCACGTCGGGCGCGGTCGCTATTTGGTAGAATAAGCCGATTGGAAAATTACGCGGCCCGTAGGGCCCGCGGTAAATCGTGCGGCGGCGCTCTTTGAGCGAGCGCGAGAACCGCCCCTCGATTTTCGCCAAGGTCCGGCGTATTCGCGTTGAGGCCGCTTTCGGCACGGCGATATATATTAGCCTGTGCCGCGGCATGACATTGACCAGCGCGCCGGCTTCGTAGCCCTCGCTCATCAGATTTCGACAAAACGTCACCGCTTCCGGATTCAAAAAGCCGGCGATACTGCGGCTGACGATCCAAGGAATTTCTTTGAATTTTAATTCGGCCGCTTTTAGCCTTCGCATGCGCGCCCCCATTGCTGTGGGCACACCAGGCGAGCAAAACGATACCGTTCCTTGCCGCGACGGTCTTGCGCCGAGGGACTGGAATCAAGAAATGATCGGCGAACGGAGTGAGAAGAAAAATGCCGTTGAGAGGGATGGTTGGAAAACATAAAGCGACGCGAGATTGTCTCGAATCGTCCCCGCAGGACTTATACTTTCTTCTCCGCCGTCCGCGAGGAACCGCGGCATAAATAAACTTATAAAAATTATATAAAAAGCGTGCAGGACTTTAGCTTGATTTGCGCTGCGTGTCCTGAATCGCCTGCCAGATGCGTGACGGCGTCATCGGCATTTCAAGATGACGGATGCCATAGTCGGAAAGCGCATCGATTACCGCATTGGCGACAGTCGGCAGTCCGCCAGAGCAGCCGGCCTCGCCACAGCCTTTGGCGCCGACCGGGTTGGTCTTGGTCGGGATCGGGCGGTTGCTCACTTCGATATTGGGTGCGTCGTGCGCGCGCGGCATGGCGTAGTCCATGAAGGAGCCGGTAAGCAATTGGCCTTCGCCGTCATAGATCACGCCTTCCAGCAGCACCTGGCCGAGGCCCTGCATCACACCGCCCTGGATCTGGCCTTCGACGATCATCGGGTTGAGCACGGTACCGAAGTCGTTGACTGCGGTGTATTTCACAACCCGGGTCAGGCCAGTATCGGGATCGATTTCAACCTCTGCAACATGCACACCATTGGGATAAGTTCCAGGGACTGCGTCAGTGACATGATTGATATCAAGTTTATTGGGCACGCTCTCGGGTAGTGACATGCCGGTACGTAGACGCTGTGCGATATCCATGATGCTGAGCATGCGGTCAGTTCCGGCGATCACGAAACGGCCATTGGTGAATTCGATATCGCCCACAGAGGCTTCCAGCACGTGGGCGGCGATCTGCTTGCCCACTTCGATGACCTTGTCGGCGGCCTGCATGATGGCGGTGCCGCTCAGCATGGCCGAGCGTGAGCCGCCGGTGCCGCCGCCGGTGATAAGCTGATCGCTGTCGCCTTGCAGCAGCTTGATGCGATCGAACGGGATGCCGAGCTTTTGAGTCAGCACCTGCGCGAAGGGCGCAGCATGGCCCTGGCCGTAATCGAGCGTGCCGGTGACGATGGTCACGGTGCCGTCATCGTTGAAGCGGATGCCGCCCATCTCGGTGGTGCCGGCAGCAGTTGTCTCGAGGTAACAACCGACGCCAAGCCCGCGCAGTTTGCCGTTTTTCTTGCTTTCACGTTTGCGCTGCTTGAAGCCTTTGACGTCGGCGCGCTCCAGCGCCTCGTCGAACAGGCCGGGAAAATCGCCGCTGTCATAAACCATGCCGGAGGCGGCGCTGAATGGCATCTCCTTGGCGCGGATGAAATTGAGTTTGCGCAATTTGAAGCGGTCGATGCCGAGTTCGGCGGCCGCATAATCCATGGTGCGCTCCATACTGAGCGCGCCCTCGGGCCGGCCGGCGCCGCGATAGGCCGAGACGTGCGAGGTGTTGGAGAACACGCATTTGGTCGACACTTCCAACAACGGCGTGCGGTACATGCTGACGATGTTCTTGGTCACGTTGAGCGTCGGCAGCAGCGGACCGAAAGCCGAGCAGTAACCACCGAGATTGCCATAGCCGGAAAGACGAATGGCTTGAATCAGGCCCTTGGCGTCGAAGGCGACCTCCACGGTCATATCGTAGTCGCGACCGTGATGGTCGGAGACGAAGCTCCCCGACCGCTCGTCGGTCCACTTCACCGGCTTACCCAGCAGCTTTGCCGCGTGCAGGATGCAGACATATTCCGGATAGACGGCGGCCTTCATGCCGAATGAGCCACCGACATTGCCGGTAAGCACGCGCACTTTGTCGGCCGGCGCACTCAAGATATCGCGCAACATGTTCTTCAAGCCGAACACGCCCTGGCTGCATGAGTGCAGCGTCCACTTAGTGTCCTTGGCGTCGAATTCGCCGATGGCCGAACGCGGCTCGATCGAAGCGACCACCAGCCGCTGATTGATCAACGGCAGCTTCACGACATGCGCGGCTTTCGAAAAGGCGTCGGCGACTTTGGCTGCATCGCCATAGTGAAAGTCGAGCGCGACGTTGTCCGGCACGGCGTCGTACAGCACCGGCGCGCCCGGCTGCGCGGCCTCGCGCGCGCTCATCACGGCGGCTAGCGGCTCGATGTCGAGTGCGACTGCTTCGGCGGCGTCCTTGGCATGCGCGATGCTGTCGGCCACTACGCAGGCGACCGGGTCGCCGACGAAGCGCACTTTGTCGGTCGATAGCGCAGGGCGCGGTGTATAGTGGATCGGTGAACCGTCACGGTTCTTGAGCGGCAGATTGCATTTGAGACCGCCATAACCGGTCAAATCGGCGCCGGTCAGCACCGCTTTGACGCCGGGCATCGCCTTGGCTGCCGCCGTGCCGATGCCCTTGATAACGCCGTGCGCCACTGAGCTACGCACCATCACGGCATGGAGCTGGCCGGGCAGATTGATGTCGTCGGTGTAACGGCCACGACCTTGCACCAGCGTGGGGTCTTCGGTGCGGCGAACCGGCTGCCCGACGCCGAATTTGGTCAACGAAAGGGCCGCTTCGCTTGTTCTGTCATCCATGCGGGGTCTTTGACGGTCGTTGCGGGGATAAGCATCAGATAAAGCAGGCAAGCCGCTACCACAAGAATAGCTTTCGGGCATGAGGGTTGCGCGAACCACTGGCGCTGTTAGACTTTTCACGAACTTGGGAACATTGCCGCAACCTTGGCGCGCTGGGAGGCGCGCCGGCGGCGGCGGGAAGGCTTAAGATTATGAGTGGCGAGGCCGGGGACAGCCCGGGCCTCGACCCTGATGTTGTTCGGGCGCCGTCCTTGCGGCCCCGATGGGGTCGGCGGTCGCCTGGACGGTTCGACAGCGGTGTGGGTAACGATCGCGGCGGCGCGAGTTACGCCGCGCTCGATCTTGGCACCAATAATTGCCGCCTGCTGGTGGCGCGCCCATCTGGCGACGGATTCCGCGTCGTGGATGCGTTCTCCCGCATCATCCGGCTCGGCGAGGGGGTCTCGGCGTCGCGGCGCCTGAGCGAAGCGGCGATCGGGCGCGCCATCGAGGCGCTCACGATCTGCCGCAACAAGATGAAGAACAAGGGTGTCACGCGCGCTCACCTGATCGCGACCGAGGCCTGCCGCGCGGCCGAGAATGGCGAAGACTTCCGCGCCCGCGTGGCCAAGGAGGTCGGACTCGAGTTGGAAGTGATCGACCGTGAAACCGAAGCGCGGCTCGCCGCCACCGGCTGCACGACATTGATCGATCCGCAGGCCGAGGGAGCGGTGCTGTTCGATATCGGCGGCGGTTCATCCGAATTGGTGCGGCTCGACCGCTCGCAGAAATCGCATGGCGGGCCACCGGTGCCGGCGATACGCGGCTGGATCTCGTTGGCGCACGGTGTGGTGACGCTGGCGGAACGCTTCGGCGGCATCACAGTAAGCCCGGAGATTTATGAGGCCATGGTGGCGGAAGTGTCGTTGCTGATGACGCCGTTCGTGCAGCAGCATGGCGGCGACGTGCGCGGCATTCATATGCTGGGCACCTCGGGTACCGTGACGACCATTGCCGGTGTGCATCTCGATCTCAAACGCTATGATCGCAATCGCGTGGACGGTTGCTGGATGACTGAAAGAGAAATCAGCGCGGTGATCGAGAAGCTGCTGACGATGAGCTATCAGGAACGCATCGCCAGTCCTTGCATCGGCGCCGAGCGCGCCGATCTGGTGTTGGCCGGCTGCGCCATTTTGGATGCGATCCGCCGCGCCTTTCCAACCCCGCGCCTGCGCGTCGCCGACCGCGGCCTGCGTGAAGGCATGCTGGTGCAGATGATGCGCGAGGATGGCGTGTGGGATAGCGGCAACCAGGCGGCGCTCTCGTGACGGAAAAGAAAGGCAGCGGCACGCGTGCCTTGAAGGTCCGGGTCAAGAGTGGCAGAGGCCGCAAGCTGTCGTCCAAGCTTTGGCTCGAGCGCCAGCTCAACGATCCCTATGTTGCGCGCGCCAAGCGCGAAGGACTTCGTTCGCGCGCCGCCTATAAGCTGATGGAGATCGACGACAAGGCGAGGCTTCTCAAGCGCGGGGCGCGCGTTATCGATCTTGGCGCGGCACCCGGCGGCTGGAGCCAGGCAGCGGCCAAGCGCGTGGGCGCGCCCGGGCAAGGCCGCGTCGTCGCCATCGATCTTTTGCCGATGGAGCCGGTTGCCGGCGTCGATTTTGCACAGATCGATTTTCTTGACGCCGCGGCGCCTGAAAAACTCAAAGCCATGCTCGGCGGCCCTGCCGACGTGGTGATGTCGGATATGGCGGCGAACGCCACCGGTCACCGCAAGACCGATCACATCAAGATCGTGGCGCTGGTGGAAGCCGCCGCTGAGTTTGCCCGGGAGGTGCTGGCACCGGGCGGCAGTTTTCTCGCCAAGGTTCTGCAAGGCGGCACTGAGGGCGCACTCCTCGCCGATCTCAAGCGCGACTTCGAAACCGTGAAGCACGTGAAACCCGCAGCCAGCCGTTCGGATTCATCCGAGCTTTATCTATTGGCGACGGGATTTAGACGCGCATGATCCCTAAAAGCTGATTATGCGCAATGAAAAGGCCTAGCGCTTAAAGCCGTCGCGCTCGTTCCAGACATCGGTGAAGCGCGCCTCGCCGCGGTGAATCCGCGGCGGGGTCACGCGCCCATCGCGAGAAGCGCGATGCGGCGTCGAATGCTTGGCGCTTTTGACGGGTGTGCGCTCCCGAATATGGACAGGCTTGTTCTGCGGCTTGTCGATATGTCTGTCCGGCAGCGTCTCCGGCAGCGCGGCCGTCTCGGGCTTTGCAGGCGGCGGTGCGACTTCCTTGGGTAAGGTCGCCTGCTTGATGGTTTCTGGCGTCTTTATTTCCGGCGTGGGCGCTCTCGCTTCCGGCTTGAGATCCGTCTTGAGTTCCGTTTTGGGCCTCGCCGCTTCATTGCGCGGCGCCGCAGGCGGCAGCGGCGCATCCGCAACGGCGACATCGGGCTTCTTCACTTCCGCAGCGCGGCCCGGCTTATGGCGCCGTTCCCCGGCTTCGGCACGCACCAGCGCCTTGTGCGCATCGCCCATCGTGCGATCACGTTCGAGCGCTTTCTTGTAATCGGCGATCGCGTCGGAAAGCTTGTTGTCCCGCTCGCGCGCCAGTCCGCGCTGGTAATAGGCATGGGCGTTTTTCGGCTCGATTTGGATAACGCGGTCGAAATCGTCGGCCGCCTTGGCGAAGCTCTTGGTCTGCATCAGCGCCATGGCGCGGGCATTGAGCGCTGCCAGATTCTTCTGATCGCGCTTGAGAACGGAATCGTAGTCGGCGATTGCCGCGGCGGTCTCGCCTTTGCTCTGCCGGATCTGCGCGCGCGCCATCAAGCCCGCAACGTTGTCGGGTTCGCGCGCCAGGCCATCGCTCAGATCGGCCATTGCCGGCGCGCTGTCGCCCTTGGCCTTGCGCAGAGCGGCGCGCTCGAAATAAAGCTCGGCCTGGCGCGGATCGCGCTTGATCGCGAGACCAAGATCGTCGATGGCCTTGGCGTTGTCGCCCTTGCTCTTTTCTATCGTGGCGCGTGCATGGTAGGGCGCGGGACTGATCGTGCCGAGATCGATGGCGCGGTTGAGGTCGGTCAGCGCGCGATCGATGTCGTTCTTGGCGAGGTAAACCTGGCCGCGTTCGCCGAGAGCTAACGCGCCGTTGCCGTCGGCCTGGATCGACTTGTCCAAGTCGGCGAGCGCGTTGACGTAATCTTTCTTGCGCGCGAAAGCGGCGCCACGCAGCGCCATCGCCGCGGCATTGTCGGGTTCGAGTTTGAGCATGGCATCGGCGTCATGCATTACGCCGTCGATGTCGCCGTCGTCGAGCCGTAACTCGCCGCGCACCTTGAGGAAGCGTACGTCCCAGGAGAATTTGAGCGCGCGGGTAACATCCGCCATGGCGCGCTTGCGGTCGCCTTTGGCGGCGTAGACTTCGGCGCGCAGCTTATAGGTGTTCGGCGCGCTCTGGTCGGCATCCAGTGCGTGGTCGTAAGTTGCCAACGCCTTGTCGAGATTTCCTTTTTTGCGCCAGATGGCGCCCTGCGCGGCGTAGGCGGACACATCCTTCGGATCGAGTTTAACGGCTTCCTGGTAGTCGCTCAGTGCATGGTCGAGATCGCCGGCGCCTTCGTGAGCGTGGCCGCGCAACATGTAATTGTCGGCGTTCGGCGAAAGACGCACGGCACGCTCGAAGTCGGCGAGGGCGCGCGTGTAATCTTTCTGGTGCAGATAAATCTGGCCGCGGCCGCTGTAGGGGGTCGCGCTGTTGCCGCTCAGACCGATCGCCTTCTCGTAATCGGCCAGTGCGCCTTCGGTGTAACCGAGGTCGCGCCGAACGGTGGCGCGATTGATATAAGGCGAGGCCGAATTGGGATCGAGCTTGATGGTCTCGTCGTAGTCGGCGAGCGCCTGGCCGTAACTGCCCCGCGCGTACCAGGCATTGCCGCGGTTCTGGTAGGCGGGGGCGAAATCAGGCGCCAGCGCGACTGCCTGGTTGAAGTCGGCGATGGCGTGCGGGATGTCGCCGCGGTCGAGGAACGCCAGCCCGCGCAGTTCATAGGCAACGCCGGCCGATTTGCCGCTGAAGCTGCCTGAATTGATCATTGCGGTGCAGGCCGCTATGCGCTGCTCGGCCACGTCTTCGGTCTGATTGCTGCAGGTACGGATGTCGCGCGCATCAATCCGGGCATGCCCGGCCGTGGGCAGCGCGCAGGTGAAAGCCGTCGCCGCGAGCGCCGCGTAGAGGGCAGATGGCCTGGTCCCGCGCATATCAAAAACGCCTTAGTCATTAACTACGTTACCGATCCAAAATACGCATGGCGTCAAAGACTTGTCGCGGAGCAAATTTTGCAAAGTCGGGAAATAGTTAACGTCTAAAATTTGAATCAAATTCAACCGATTCGCTGATCGGACGCTTCGGTAGGCACTGGCAGCCGGTCAGCCATTTCAGCCCCGGCATCGGGCGAAAGCCGGGCGAAAATAAATACGGAAATCACCGAAATTGCCGCTACCGCCAAAAAGGCGGGCGGGAAATCGCTCGCCGCCAATGTCGGGCTGCCTTTGTAGTGAACCGTAAGTTCCACCGCGAGCGCTCCGACGGCGACGCCGGTCGACACCGCCAATTGCTGCACGACGCTGACCAGCGCAGTCGCCCGGCCGACCCGGCGCGGCTCCACCTCGGCATAGGCGAGGCTGTTGATGCTGGTGAATTGCAGCGAGCGGAAAAATCCACCGACAAAGAGCAGGAGCACCATCAGGAGCACCGGCGTGGTCTGGGTGAAACCGGCGCAGATCGCGAGGAAAGCCGAACTGATCACGGCGTTGATGACCAGAATGGTGCGGAAACCGAAGCGGCGCAAAATGGTCGAGGTCGCCCATTTCATGCCCATGGCGCCGAAGGCTGTGGCGAAGGTCACCATGCCGGATTGAAACGGCGTCATGCCGAAGCCGATTTGCAGCATCAGCGGCAGCAAAAACGGCAGCGCGCCGAGCCCCAGCCGAAAGATAAAGCCGCCGGTCACGCTGGCGAAAAATGTAGGTAACCGGAACAATGACAGGTCGAGCGCGGGATTGGCGGTATGGCGCGCGTGCACGAGATACGCCGCGATAAAGCAGAGCCCGCCAATGACCAGCGCCACCACCACGGTCCATGGCAAAAAATTCAAACCCAGCACCGAGAACCCGAAGGCGACGCCCGCGATGCCCAGCCCGGCCAGCACCATGCCGACAATGTCGAATGGTTCGTGCTGTTCGGCACGCACATCCTCGATGTAGCGGGTGGCGAGCGCGATACCGATGAGGCCGATCGGCACGTTGATGATGAAGATCCAGTGCCAGGTCGCGTAGGTGGTGATGAAGCCGCCGACCGGCGGCCCCAGCATCGGGCCGATCAGCGCCGGGGTCGATACCCAGGCCATGGCATTGACCAGCTCGCGCTTGCTGATGGTGCGTACCAGCACCATGCGGCCGACCGGCGTCATCATGGCGCCGCCCATGCCCTGCACGATGCGGGCGATGACGAAGTCGGGGAGCGTGCTGGAGAGCGCGCAGCCGATCGACCCGAGCACGAAGACCCCGATGGCGGCGCGAAAAACAGTGCGCGCACCGAAGCGGTCGGCGGTCCAGCCGCTGGCCGGAATGAAGACCGCGAGCGAAAGCAAATAGGAAGTAACGGCGAGCTTGAGCGCCAGCGGATTGGTGCCGATATCGGTCGCGATCGCCGGCAACGAGGTGGCGATCACCGTCGAATCCATGTTTTCCATGAACAGGGCGACCGCGATGATGAGCGGAACGATGCGGTCAGGGCGCATGGGTATTGAACGGTGGGTGGGGCGTTATCCGGCGCAAAGCAAGGGTCTTGGACCGCAAAGCGATGGCGCAAGGAAGGCCGATTCTGCAAGAACATAACAGCCATCCGCAATTGCGGCTGCCAGGCTCCCGCATGCTATCCACCTGGCCCGATATTGCCCTAGGAATCGGCGTCTTCTCGTGCTAACGACCCACGCCAACCCAAAAGCGGGCCGTGACGTTGCGCGAGGAACTCCTCGCGGCAGGCATTTTTTTCAAGCCTTCGTCCGGTCCAGAGACCTTTTCGGGTGAGACGGAGTTGGCGATGGCCGCAAAAAGCAACGGAAGCCTGCGTGAAGGGCTCACTTTCGACGACGTGCTGATCAGGCCCGGCCTGTCCGAGGTGTTGCCTTCCGACGCTGATCTCCGTTCCCGCATCACCCGTTCGATTTCCGTCAATATCCCGATCATCGCCTCGGCGATGGACACGGTGACCGAGGCGCAGATGGCGATCGCCATGGCGCAAGCCGGTGGCATCGGCGTTCTGCATCGCAATCTCGAACCGGATGCGCAGGCGGCGCAGGTGCGCCAAGTTAAGAAATTCGAATCCGGCATGGTGGTGAACCCGCTCACCATCGAGCCGACCGCGACGCTGCAGCAAGCGCTCGATCTCATGAAGGAGAACCGCATCTCCGGCGTGCCGGTGGTCGAAAAGGCCGGCAATGGCGGTCCCGGCAAACTGGTCGGCATTCTGACCAACCGCGACGTGCGCTTTGCCACCGATCCGAAACAGCGCGTCGCCGAGTTGATGACCAAAGACAAGCTCATCACCGTGAGCGAGGCCGTGAGCCAGGACGAAGCCAAGCGGCTGCTGCATCAGCATCGCATCGAGAAGCTTCTGGTGGTGGACAATCAATACCGTTGCGTCGGCTTGATCACCGTCAAGGACATGGAAAAGGCGGTCACCAATCCGAACGCCTGCAAGGACGAGCAAGGCCGGTTGCGTGTCGCG